>JABLTO010212589.1_pt1 | contig 75344 bp, 71 predicted proteins | sample 7160091 | NCBI WGS metagenome assembly JABLTO01 (sample SAMN14651225, study PRJNA627086) | human gut metagenome | isolation source: feces | host: Homo sapiens | reverse complement strand
CAAGGCAGCGGGCGAATGTTTTTCTTGTCAAAGAAAAACGTAGCTTAGCGTACTTTGCTCCGACGAGGGCTCGGCATTGGTTTCAAAGGCAAAGCCTTTATCAAAATACGTTTACATATAAATTGCTTGCCGCATTTTGTTAAATTCGGCATCAATTTCCCAAAAATGCTTTTTCGGTCTCGTGCTTTTTGGCTCTGCCCATCAGATTTGCCACAGCTTCCTTGGCAGACATTCCCTCAAACAGCACCTTGTACGCCTCGTTTACAATGGGCATTTCAACTCCCACCTTGTCCGCAAGCTCCTTGGCGGCACGGCAGGTTCTGACTCCCTCAACCACCATTTTAACCTCGCTTTGCGCCTCCTCCGGGGTCTTGCCCTTGCCGATGAGAATGCCCGCTCTGCGATTTCTGGAGTGCATACTGGTGCAGGTCACAATCAGATCCCCCACCCCGGACAAGCCGTTAAAGGTTTCCTCCTTTGCGCCCATAGCAACTCCCAAACGGGACATTTCCACAAGACCTCTTGTCATAAGAGCGGCCTTGGTGTTGTCACCAAGCCCCATGCCGTCAATTATTCCCGCGCACAGAGCAATTACGTTTTTAAGAGAGCCGCCCAGCTCAACCCCCAACACGTCGGGATTGGTATAAATTCTGAAGTTCGGGTTCATAAACGCTTCCTGGACGTATTCCGCCGTCTTTTCATCATCGCAGGCAACAACATTAGAGGTGGGTATGCGTCTTGAGACCTCCTCCGCATGGCTGGGTCCTGACATTACCGCAATAACGCAGCCCGGTATTTCCTCACGGATTACCTTGGAGAGGGTATAATACGTCCCCTCCTCAATGCCCTTTGATATGTTGACTATTATTTGTCCGTCCTTTACGTGCTCTGCCATATTCCTTGCCGTTGCCCGAACAGCATGGGACGGCGTCGCCATAATTATTATATCCGCATCTTCACAGCAGCGGCTTAAATCACAGGTGAACTCCACTCCCTCAGGAAACATTACCCCCGGCAAAAAGGGCTTGTTTTCCCCGTACTTTTTCAGGTTTTCGCACTCCTCCTCAAGGTACGACCAGAGAGTTATGCCGTGGCCGTTCTCCGCCAGCATAATCGCCATTGCGCTGCCCCAGCTTCCGCTGCCTATAACGCTTATACGTGCCATTATTTTTTACCCCCTAATTTATTTTCGGTTCCGTTAAGCAGCCGCTTTATGTTGGCGTGGTGCCTGCCTATCAGCAGTCCGCCCATTATGATAACGCATATCAGGCGAACAACAATCACATCATGAGTGACAAACATTTTTACGGCTTCAACCACAATATACGCTCCTCCGCCCAGAACCGAGCCCAGCGAAACATAGCGCGTCGCCGCCATTACCGCAATGGCGCACAGGCCTACAATAAGCCCAACCTTCCAGTCAAGAACCAGCACCACGCCCAGAGACGTGGCAACGCCCTTTCCGCCCTTGAACTTAAAGTACAGGGGAAAATTGTGCCCGAGAATAACGCACACGCCTGCTATGTACGGCAAAGCCGCCGCTGTAAGGGCACCCACCGCCTCATGATTTCCCTGAGCCTGAGCAGATGAGATTAAATACTTCTCAAACAGCACCGCTATCAGCACGCACACAACGCCCTTAACCACGTCCAAAAGCAGGGTTATAACCCCCATCTTCTTGCCGTGGGTTCGGAGCATATTTGTCGCCCCGGCGTTTCCCGAGCCGCTCTCCCTTATATCCTTGCCGCTTATGGCTCTTGATAATATTATGGAAAAATTAACCGAGCCTATTAAATATGAAATAATTCCGATTATCAGCCCGCCGATAACCACGCTAAAATAAACATTCTCCATTATCCCTTTGCTCCCTTTTCGCGAATAATAAACTTTATCGGCGTTCCCTCAAAGCCAAATCTTGCCCTGAATTGGTTTTCTATATATCTTATATAGGAATAGTGAGCCAGCTTGCCGCTGTTCACAAACAACACAAAGGTAGGCGGCTTAACCGAAGCCTGGGTCACGTAGTATATTTTAAGGCGCTTGCCCTTATCACTGGGTGGCTGCACCGCCGAAACCGCATCGTTTAACACATCGTTAAGCACCCCTGTGGAGATACGCTTTCTGTTCTGTTCAACCGCCGCATCCATCATTTCAAAAAGGCTGTCCACTCTCTGCCCCGTCTTTGCGGAAATAAACGCAGAGGGAGCGTACATCATGAAATTAAAGCCCTCCTTCACGCGGTTTTTAAAGTCCTTCATGGTGTTGGTTTCTTTTTCAATCAGATCCCATTTGTTGACAACGATAATACTCGCCTTGCCCGCCTCGTGAACATATCCTGCAATCTTGGTGTCCTGCTCGGTTACGCCCTCAACTGCGTCCACCATAATCAGGCACACATCCGCCCTGTCAACTGCGTTCAGAGCACGGGCAACGCTGTAACGCTCCACGTTCTCGTTTACCTTGCCCCGCTTTCTCATGCCCGCAGTGTCAATAAGCATATACTTCTTTCCGTCACGCTCATAAAGGGTATCTATAGCATCCCTTGTGGTTCCCGCAACATCGCTGACAATAACCCTGTTCTCACCCAAAATCTTGTTTACCAGTGAGGATTTGCCCGCATTTGGCTTTCCCACAATCGCCACGTGAATAATCTCCGAATCCTCCCCCTGCTCTGCATCCTCGGGGAAAAACTTGACGATTTCATCAAGCAGGTCACCTATACCCAATCCGTGAATTGAAGAAACAGGCCATGGGTCGCCTATGCCCAGATTATAGAACTCATACATTTCCATAGGCGGCTCTCCCGGATTATCCACCTTGTTCGCCGCAAGCAGAACAGGTTTTCCGCTTTTTTGCAGCATCGACGCCACGTCTCTGTCCGCCGCGGTCATTCCCTCACGGACGTTTACCATAAACACAATAACGTCCGCCATACTGATTGCCAGCTCCGCTTGGGACTTCATCTGGCTGAGAATAACGTCATTGCCGGCAGGCTCTATGCCGCCGGTATCTATCATGGTGAATTCCTTTCCGCACCATTCGGCGTCAACATATATTCTGTCACGGGTTACGCCGGGAGTATCTTCTATTATGGATATGCGCCTGCCCGCGACCTTATTGAAAAACGTGGACTTTCCCACATTAGGTCTGCCTACAACTGCTACAATAGGTTTCATACGCTGCCTCCTTCATTTCTAAATCATCAAATACAGTATACCATAAATATTTCTATTCATCAAGAATTAGTTTTAATTCAGGCAAAATAAAAACGCCGTGCACAATAACACGGCGCAGCCTTGCAAAAATTAGTCGGCAACAGAAATAACTTCCTTGCCCTTGTAGGTTCCGCAAGCCTTGCATACTCTGTGTGAAAGCTTCAAAGCTCCGCACTGAGGGCACTCTACCATACCGGGTACGGTAAGCTTCCAGTTTGCTCTTCTCTTATCTCTTCTTGCTTTAGATGTTTTTCCCTTTGGTACTGCCATTTGTATCACACCTCTTTCCAATTCATTGTGAATTTATGAAACAGCATAGAGCTGCATTTTCTACTATATTAATATATACTAATCCAAGTTAAGACTGTCAAGAATATCAAACCGAGGGTCGGTCACATCTCTGCTGCAGTCGCAGCTTCCCGTGTTGAGGTTCTTTCCGCACTCCGGGCATATACCTTTGCAGTCCTCGCTGCACAAATGCTTACCGGGCAGGCTTACAACCAGATTTGAATACACATGCTCGTCAAGACTGAGATTGTCTCCCGAAAAATAAATTACATCCGGATTCTCAATCTCCTCATCAGAAGCTCCCTGCTCCTTAAACCTTTCCTCTATGTCGAACTCAACTGTGCGCTCGTACTCCTCCGCACACCTGTCGCACACAAATACAAGCTCCGCTTCACCCTTAAGGTCAAGCTCCAGAGTTCCGCCGAAGTTCCTAAGCTCCCCTTTAAGCCTAACGGGCGAGACAATCCTAAAATCGTCCTCAGGGTCGCCGGGAATAGTTATTTCACAGTCGATGGGAACAGCCTTTCCCTCATAATTCTTAACAGACGTTACATTTATATCCATTTTTGTCTCCTATATACAGGCAAAACACAAACAGACAGCGACTATTATAACTAATCACAGTCTGTTTGTCAATATCTTTTTACAAATTTCTAAAAAAATATTAAATCCTAATTACTTTGATGCCAAATAACTGTTAATCTTGTCAACAAGCTCGTCACAGCTAACGCCGTGTACCATACAAGCCTGCTCAATACTCTCGCCGCTTGATGAAGGGCAGCCCAGGCAGTGCATACCAATCTGCAGGAAGAAATCCGCAGTGCCCGGATCCATTCTCAAAACGTCCATAATAATTGTATCTTTTGTAACTTGATTTGCCATAATTAACTCCTTTCAATTCCTATTAAATAGGTTCCGACAGGAAACCATACCGCCTCCCAAACATAAGAGGCATCTCCATAGATTATAACTTATATTTTCCTAAAAATCAAGTATTATTTTAAAATTTTTCGTCCGCGTCAACTAACACTTTTTCCCACATGGAATGGATAATAGTGTCTGCGTCCTTATACTCCGCCGCCTTTGAGTGCAATTCCGAAAAGTCTCCGTTATCGGCTTCCGCAACTCTGTCCTCAAAGCCCTCCATAATCTTGTACAGTGTGCCCACCGTCTGGGTCAGCTCCTGATGAAACTCCATGTCGTCCTCACCGCACAGCATTTGCGCCGCACTAAGCTCGTTATACCAACGTTTCGCATTTTCATAGCCCTTTTCATACAGAGCTTTCCACTCGCCGTAATTTGCGTCGTTTATGTCCGCAACGCCGTTTAAAATCGCATCCATATCGCCGTCAATAAAATCAGTCACCTCAGAGGTGTATGACTTTACATAGTCGCCGTACTTAGCTGTCAGCACGTTATCCGTGGCGACCGGCTCCGAGGTTGCTGCCTGCTCACTGCTGCCGCAGGCGCTGAGAGCCGAAACCGCCAAAACAGCAGCCGCCGATACAGCAGCTAGTCTCTTTACATATTTCATAATATCAAAACCTTTCTGTAATTAGTTTAACCCTTTTTCCTGATTTTCTTACTCACAAATCCAAATCCCTGCTTTATCAGCCACCACAGCATCCAGAACAAAATCGGAACTATGTAAGCCGCAAGGGTTACATACAAAAACCTTGTAGGCAAATCGCTTATTCCCCGCTCTGTTATAAGATAGTCATTGAGCCATAATATAACCAGGCAGTGGGACAGGTATATGTTGTAGCTCTCGGAATCTAAACATTTTGTAAACCAAGACATCTTCTTCTTTTTCTCGCAGATTAGGCTGAACACCATAAAGAAGAAAATAATCGCCGATGTACAATACAGAATATGTACTTCCTCCATCCAGCCTGCGGTGGTATTAAACGTCTCATAGGCAAGGAAAATATCCAGAACCGTCGACATTAAAAACAATACGGTGACAGCGGCCTTTTTGTTTAAGACCATTTCCTTAAAGGTCTTGTAATTCATTCCCACATAGCAGCCGAAAACCCAGTAGAACAGGTATTTTGTAAAAATCACGTCGCCGTACTCAAACTCATAGGCGGGAGCAATCACATTCAACATATTGTGCAGATTAAAGCCAAACACAATCGAGACCAAAATCGAAAATGCCACTCCCACAGCCGGATTAACCCGTCTGAGCCCAAAATTCCACAGCGGCATCAGCAGGTAAAACTGAACTATTATTATAACAAAGTAAAAATGCCCTACCAAGTCTCCCCGCAGCCATGAATGAACAAGACGCTCCCAAGAGAACTCAAAGTAGTGATGATCCACGAAAAACATCATGAATATAACCACCCACAGCATATAGGGAATGATTACCCGTTTTATTCTGCCCCTGTAAAATTTGGGATAGTTAATCCGCCTGTCGGTCAGAAACAGCTTAACGCCGCTCATGAAAATAAACGCGGGCACCACAAAGGAGCTGAACCGCCACGGTATAAATACTCTGTCAAATATTGCCTCACCGACGCCTGTTTCCCCAATGGGGACGGAGGCGCAGTGAATAAAAATCACAAGCATAGCGCAGAAAATATTCATAAAAGATATTTCAAACTTAGGTATTCTGCGCGCCATTTGTTTGTTCATATAAACACCCTCACCCGGAAGCTCTAACCCGCGTTTATTTTCCTGCGCTCATCCCTGAGCTCCTTGCGGCGTTCCGCCAGTTCCCACTCCATTCTCTCCTCGTCGGTTTCGAGCACAAGTCCCGGCACCTCGGTGGGCTTCTCGTCCTCATCCAGAGCAACCATTACCAGGTACGCCTTGTTAATGGTGTGCTTCATACCGCTGAGCTCCTCAACCAGAGTGCGCACGCAAACCTCCATTGAGGTTCTGCCCACATGGGTCACCTTTCCCTCAAGAACCACCGTGTCGTTGGGATAGGCGGGGGCGCGGAAGCACAGGGTGTCCACCATGGCGGTGGTAACCTTGCAGCCGCTGTGACGGCGGGCAACAATCCCTGCCACCGTGTCAATCCACTCCATAAGACGACCTCCGAACAGTCTGCCGTAACCGTTAAGGTCGGGAGATGTAATCATATGCGCCTGCTCCGTATAAGAATAGGAAACAGGTCTTTCCTTTACAACCGGTTTTGCCATTTTTCACACTTCCCTTACTATATTAATGGCATAATCTAATATTTTCATTATACCATTTTCAGCGGGAATTATCAACTGTTGTAATCTTTTTGTTAAAATCCTATTGACAAACTTTTCCGCCTGTGCTAGAATACCTAACAGTGTTAGATATTTTAAAGTTGTAGGGAGCGGTCTCCCGAGTGCCCCTTCTACCATGTAAATATTAAATTTTATTATTTAGATTTATTTATTTTGATAAAGGCTTTGCCTTTAAAACTATTGCCGAGCCCATATTCCGCCATACCAAGCCGCGGCGGCAATGTCGCCAAAGCCTTTATCAAAATTTTGTTGGGGTTTGGGGCACGCCCCAATCGGTTTCCCCGGAGGGGAAAGCCGACCCGCCCGGGTCTGGCGGGCGGAACAGGGCTAGGCAATAGGCAATAACGTGGATACAGTATAAAAGTAAAGCTTTAATCACTACATAATAATAGAAATTTTAAAAATCGAAGATTTTTATAGAAAAAGGAGAAATATATATGGCAGAAAAGAAACAATTTAAAACCGAGAGCAAAAAGCTCATGGACCTTATGATCAACTCGATTTACACCAACAAGGAGATATTTTTAAGAGAGCTTATCAGCAACGCCAGCGACGCTATTGACAAGCTGCGCTTTAAGGGGCTTACCGACAACTCCGTTGAGGTCAGCGGTGATGAGTTCGGAATGCTGATCACCCTTGATAAGGATGCGAGAACCATTACTCTCTCGGACAACGGTATCGGAATGACCAAGGACGAGCTTGAAAACAACCTGGGAACAATTGCAAAGAGCGGAAGCCTGGACTTCAAAACCGAAAACGAAAGCGATGATATTGATATTATCGGTCAGTTCGGCGTCGGCTTCTATTCGGCTTTTATGGTGGCTTCAAAGGTTACGGTTATCAGCCGCGCTTTCGGCAATGACGAAGCGTGGATTTGGGAGAGCTCGGGCGCGGACGGGTACACCATAACAGAAACTCAAAAGGACAAGGTGGGCACCGAGATAATCATGGAGCTTAAGCCCGACACCGAGGAGGAAAGCTACAGCGAGTTTTTGGAGGACTACCGCATTTCGGGAATTGTTAAGAAGTACAGCGACTACGTGCGCTATCCCATAAAAATGTACCGCGAGAAAACCAGAGAAAAGGAAAGACCTGCGGACGCGGGAGAGGATTACACGCCCGAATATGAAAAGTATACCGAGCTTGACACCTTAAACAGCATGGTTCCCCTTTGGAAGCGGAGCAAAAAGGACGTTACCGACGAGGAGTACAACAGCTTTTATAAGGACAAGTTTATGGATTACTCAGACCCCTCAAGGGTTATAGTAACCAAGACAGAGGGCGCAATCAGCTACAACGCATTGTTGTTTATTCCCTCTCATGCGCCCTATGATTACTACACCCGTGAATACGAAAAAGGCTTGCAGCTGTACACCTCAGGCGTTATGATTATGGACAAGTGCGCCGACCTGCTCCCCGACTACTTCAGCTTTGTTAAGGGCGTTGTGGACAGTCAGGATCTGTCCCTGAACATATCAAGAGAAATGCTGCAGCAGGACAGACAGCTTACCACAATCCGCAAGAACCTTGAAAAGAAAATAAAGAACGAGCTGTCCAACATGCGCGACAACGAGCGTGACAAGTACACTGAATTTTGGACTAATTTCGGCAGACAGCTAAAATTCGGCTGCTACAACTCTTTCGGTCAAAACAGCGATATGCTTAAAGACCTGCTTATGTTCTACTCCGCAAGAGAGCAAAAGATGATTACTCTTAAAGAATATGTTGACGCTATGGGCTCCGAGCAGAAGTATATCTACTATGCGGCAGGCGAGTCAACCGACAGACTGGTAAAGCTCCCGGCTGCAGAGACTGTTCTTGACAAGGGCTGTGACCTGCTGCTCCTCACCGAGGACGTAGACGAGTTCTGTCTCCAAATTCTGAACGCATATGAGGAGAAGCCCTTTAAGAATATTAACAGCGGTGATTTAGAGCTTGAAACCGAGGAGGAGAAAAAGGCGGCGGAGACCGCAGGCGAGGAGAGCAAGGAGCTTTTGGAAGCCATAAAGACAGCTCTTGACGGAAAGGTTAAAGAGGTTAAGATTTCAACCCGCCTCAAAGACCACCCTGTTTGCCTTACCAGCGAGGGACCCCTGTCTATTGAGATGGAAAAGGTTCTTGCTTCTATGCCCGGCAATGATGGGGAGAAGCCCGTCAGCGACAAGGTTTTGGAGCTTAACGCCTCCCACCCCGTATTTGAAAAGCTGAAAGCCGCACTTTCGGACACCGAGCTGCTCAAAAAGTATGCGGACATCCTCTATAATCAGGCAAGGCTGATTGAGGGTCTGCCCATTGAGGACCCCGTTGAATATACCGCAAATGTATGCAGCTTAATGTAACAGTAGTTTAATATTTAAAAATTGGACAGGGGTTCCTGTCCAATTTTTAATAATTTTTAGAAAATCAATTACAGTTTATCTACAGTGGTTTATACTACACTATAAATTATATTATATATAATATAAGATAACGCTTACCCGCGCCTGCGCGCCTCACGCGCGGTCTACGACCGCCTACCGTGCTTGCTATCCGCCTTTTGCAAAGGCGGATAAACGCCTGCACCGCAGGCGTGCAATTTTGATAAAGGCTTTGGCGACATTGCCGCCGCGGCTTGGTATGGCGGAATATGGGTTCGGCAATGGTTTCAAAGGCAAAGCCTTTATCAAAATACAGTTTAAGAATGGACAGGAACCTCCTGTCCATTCTTTTTATAATAAAACATTTGCCATCACATCTAAATTATGATATAATCTACGCAGAGATACCCTCATTCTTAAGCAAAGGAGAACGGTTATGGATTTCAACTCAATTCCCACCCCATGTTACGTTATTGACGAGAGCAAGCTTATCAAAAACCTTGAAATATTAAAGAGCGTCATGGACAGAACCGGAGCAAAAATACTTCTTGCCCAAAAAGCCTTTTCCATGTATGCCATGTACCCCCTAATCGGCAAATACCTAAACGGCACGACCGCCAGTTCCTTATTTGAAGCTCGGTTGGGGCATGAGGAAATGCCCGGGCGGGAGACTCACATATACGCCCCGGCATACAGCGAAAAGGATTTCGAAGAAATAATCAAGATATGCAGCCATGTTGTTTTTAACTCATTTTCCCAATGGAAGAAGTACAAAGACAAAGTTAAAAACACCAATGTTGAGTGCGGCATAAGAATTAACCCTGAATACTCTGAAATTGAAACGGATATATACAATCCGTGCTTTAAAGGCTCCCGCATGGGGGTCACCCTTAAAAACTTTGAAGAGGACGAGCTTGACGGGATAAGCGGGCTGCACTTCCATACCATGTGCGAGCAGAACTCGGACGTTTTGCACCGCACTCTGCCTGAGATTGAGAAAAGGTTCGGAAAATACCTAAGGCAAATGAAGTGGCTCAACTTCGGCGGCGGGCACCACATAACACGGGAGGACTATGATATTGACCTGCTCTGCCAATCAATTAAGTATATGCGTGATAAGTATGATCTTGAGATATACTTAGAGCCCGGAGAGGCTGTGGCGTTGAACGCAGGCTATCTGGTATCGCAGGTTATGGACGTGGTAAACAACGGCATTGACATTGCTATTCTTGACACCTCCGCCGCCTGCCATATGCCAGACGTGCTGGAAATGCCCTACAGACCTCCCGTCCTCGGCAGCGGCAAGCCTGATGAGAAGCCGTATACCTACCGCTTCGGGGGCCCCACCTGTCTGGCAGGGGATATAATCGGGGACTATTCCTTTGACGAGCCCCTAAAGGCGGGGGACAGAATTGTCTTTGGCGACATGGCAATATACACAACGGTAAAAAACAACACCTTTAACGGAATTAACCTGCCGCACATTGCGGTAAAACACAGGGACGGTTCCATACAAATCCACAAGTCCTTTGGATACGAGGATTTTAAATCACGGCTTTAAAACAGGAGGAAACATGAGCGATATACAAAAACAAATAACAGAATTTCTCCTTGAAAACGGAGCGGGGCAGGTAGGCTTTTGCCGCCTTGAGGACGAGGGCTTCGGCAGCAACGACTTCGGCTTAAAATACGCAATTTCATACACAATCCCTCTGTCAAACGCCGTTGTGGAGCAAATCGATACCGCTCCCACCCATACCTACTTTCATCACTACAGAACCGTTAACACTCTTATTGACAACAATTCCCTTAAAGCGGGGTTTATGCTGGCGCGGGAAGAGTATAAATACGTCTGCGTTCCCGCCTCACAATCCGTCAACGGGCTTCAAGGGATATTTTCACACAAGTATGCGGCGGTTATGTCGGGCTTAGGCTTTGTTGGAAAAAGCGGACTGTTTATTTCAAAAGAAAACGGCCCCCGAGTGCGCCTGGGAACCATACTGACCGACTGTGATAAATTTGAAGTAAACAATAAGGTTATGGAATGTGAGTGCGGCGAATGTAATCTTTGCAAGAAAGCATGTCCCGCAATGGCGATAACGGGAAACCTGTGGAAGGCGGGCGACCCCCGAGAAAACATTGTGGACGCTCTTGCGTGCAGCGAGCACATGAAAAGAGCCTACAAGCACATAGGCAGAGGCGTGGTCTGCGGAATATGTATGCGGGTATGCCCCAAAGGGCGGAAATAGCGTGGGCTACATGGCAAGCCTGTAGCCTGCGCCCCACACCGTTTCTATATATTTTTCTTTTGAATACTTTTCGATTTTATCTCTTATGCGCTGAATATGGACTGTCACAGTGGACACATCGCCTATGGCGTCCATGCCCCAAATCCTATCAAAAAGTCTGTCCTTGCTGAACACAATATTGGGGTTTTCCAATAAAAACAGCAGCAGCTCATACTCCTTAACCGTCAGAGATATTTCGGTTCCGCATACCAGCACCCGTCTGGAGGCGGGATCAACCTCCAAATCCTTAAACCTTATTACCTCATTCTCCTTTTTGGCGTTGCTGTTTTTCAGGTCGCCGTAACGCTTTATATGCGCCTTGACCCTGGCGACCATTTCCGAGGGCGAAAAGGGCTTTGAGATATAGTCGTCCGCTCCCAGCCCCAGGCCTCGTATTTTATCTATGTCCTCGCCCCTTGCGGACAGGAATATAACCGGTATGTCCTTAGCCCGCCTAAGCTCTGTGCACACCGAAAACCCGTCCCGTCTCGGCAGCATAACGTCTATTATAACCAAGCTGTAGTCATTCTCCAAAGCCGTTTTAAGGCCGCTCTCTCCGTCCGCCGCAATATGGCACTCAAAGCCGTTTGCAGTCAAATAATCCCGCTCCAGCTCGGCTATACTCTTGTCGTCCTCAATAATTAAGATTTTCATAGTTCCATTCCCTGCTCTCTGTTTGTTTTGGGCAGCCTGATGTATACCGTGACCCCGGGTTCAGGCTCGTTAGCTCTCATCCATATACTGCCGCCGTGCTCTCTTATAATCTTACGGCAAATTGAAAGCCCCAGCCCGTTTCCCGTGCTGTTCAAATTCCTTGCCGGGTCGCCTCTGAAAAATGTCTCAAAAACCTTGCTCTCCTCATTTTCGCCTATTCCTATTCCGCTGTCCGCAAAGGAGATTAAGGCGTGGTCTTTGCTGTCGGTGATTTCCACTCGCAGGCTTCCTCTATCTCCGGGTCGCTTGTACCTTATTGTGTTCTCTATTATGTTGGAGAATACCCGCTTCATTTTGTCCCCGTCAAAGCGGACAAATATTTCCTCTTCAATTCCGCAAACGCTTAGGTCTATATCTCCCTTTTCCAAATCTATGGAATATTCCTCAAGTACAGAGCCGATAAATGCGCACATATTCATGCTCCGCATATCATAAGGAGCGGCTTCCAATTCCAGCTTTGAATAAAGGGACAGCTGATCCACCATTTTTTCTATAGTTTCCGCCTTTGCCCGCACTGTGTCAAGATACTTGTCTATCATCTCGGGGCTTGAAGCAATCCCGTCTCTTATTCCCTCAACGTACCCCTTAATAGAGGTTATGGGGGTTTTGAGGTCGTGAGAGATATTGGCTATAAGCAGCTTGCTTTGCCTGTTCCGCTCAATGCCGTCCCTCACAGCCTGCTTCAGCCTTATTCTCAGCCGCTCCATGGAGTCGTAAACTTCCCTTATCTCCATATCCCCTGTGCAGGTAAATTCATAATCCAAATCCCCCTCTGCAAGATGCTCCATTGCGGCGGACATCTTTTTAAGAGGGGTCAGTATCCCGCGGGAAAGATACGCCGTGACTCCAACGCAGCAGAGAGACACAACGGCAATTATAATCAATATCCACGTCATTACATATTTGCGAAACATGGGGTTTTCCAAAGTGGGAACACCCCCGTTTACCTCAATGGTTATGTTAGGGAAAAGACTTGCCCCAAGCGCCAAAATAAAAGCTGTTATGAGCAGCATTAAAAATATGGGCAGCACCAGCATTACCACAGAGGATAAGAAAAATTTTGTTCTGATAGACATATTACGCTTCCTTAAACTTAAAAATATAATAACCTACAGAGCCGAAGACCAAGCCGTACCCCAAAAGCAGCAGTGCCTTTACCGCCGACGCCAAATAGGGCATTCCTCCGCCCAGCCAAATCTTGTGCCACTGCATATACCCCGTGAACACAAGTCCGCTCAGGCTGGTGAAATATATTCCGGCAATCTTAAGCCCCGCATAAACTATTATACACAAAAACATTGCCATTGTCGAGCTTTTCACGAGCTGATTTATCATCACCGCCATAAGAATAACCACCAGCATGGGCACAATATCCAGAGCGTAGGCGCAGAGGGCGTACCCAAAATTAGCAATTCTTGCGGAAATTATCAAATCCGCCGCGCATGACGCCAGCAGCACTCCCGTCATATTAATGACGGCAAGGCACAAAACAGCGGCTATCTTTCCTATAAAAACCTTGTATCTTTCAACAGGGCGCATAAAAACGCTGCGGATCGTCTTGCTGTCAAACTCCGCCGCAAACAGCTCACATACCGCCATGATTGATATAAAAGGAATAACTATCTCAATAAAAAAGCTCATCATAACCAAGGCGGTGTTCATGTTGCCCATAGTAAAGAACCCGTTCGACAGCTTTGAGCTGACCAGCTTTACGCACGCCGCCCCGCCGCATATTCCCATCTGTATAATCAAAAATACCAAATACTTTTTTCTCGCAAACAGCTTTGAGCACTCGTTTTTAAAGCTTGCCGATATTCTCTCCATAGTTACCTCCCATTCCGCCGCTTCTCACTGTTAACAAAAAATAATCCTCAAGAGAGGGATTGTTTTCCAGTATCTTATCCATATCCTCAAAGGCAAGAAGTCTGCCCTCGCTGATCACCGCCGCCTTGGTGCACATTTTTTCCAGCTCCGCCGCAATATGCCCGGCAATCAGAAAGGTTACCCCCTCCTTTTCCGCCATTTCCTTAACCGTCTCCCGTATATGAACGACCCCCTCAATGTCAAGTCCGTTGGTGGGTTCATCCAAAATCACCAGGCGCGGCTTTGACAAAAGGGCCAGGGCAATCCCCAGTCTCTGCCTCATTCCCAGAGAAAACCGCCCCGCCTTATCCCCTGCGTATTTTTCAAGGCTCACCAGCCGCAGAACCTCATTTATCCGCGCCTCGGCTTTATCACGGCTCAGCTCGGGATAAAACCGCGCCGCCATTGCCAAATTCTGATAAGCCGTCATGTTGTCATACAGGGCGGGGGCTTCAATCAGGCAGCCCACATTTTCTGTTGCCGCTTCAAACTCCGTATCTATATCATGGTCAAAAATGCGGATTTCGCCCTCGTCCGCGCTGCACATTCCCATGATTGCCTTCATAGCCGTGCTCTTGCCCGAACCGTTAGGCCCCAGCAGCCCCACGACCTCACCCTCGTGAACATTCATTGTAATACTGTATACGCCTCTGTTGTTTTTATACAGCTTTTTCAGGTTTCTAACCGATAGAACCGTTCTTGCCATGCCTATACCTCTCTTTCTGCAAGCGGCAGCGTCCCTCTTGCTGTGCAATACTTAAAACTTTATATATCAGAACCAATCTATTTTGATAAAGGCTTTGCCTTTGAAACCATTGCCGAGCCCTCGTCGGAGCAAAGTTTGCTAAGCTACGTTTTTCTTTGTCAAGAAAAACATACGCCCGCTTCCTTGCCCCTCCTTCTTCCCAAAAAATCTTCGATTTTTCGGGAGCCCTGCCCGCCCCGGCGCTCGGGGAGGTCGGGCGAGCGCAACGGGGCGGGCGATTTGCCAAAGTATCAAATATAAATAAAATCACATGGGTATAGAAAAAATAAAATTTTAGTATTTACATGGCACTCTTATGAGGGACGCCGTACCTGCCCGATTATTCCTCTATTTCAATTGTCACACCATCGGAAGCTTCCGCCGCTTCCCCTGCCGGGGCATCAACTTCGTATGTGTTGATTATGGGAACAGACTCGTAATCATCCAAATTTTCCCGCTCAATTGAGGTTGTGCCGAAGTCGTCAACCGTCATATCAACATACATTTCTATGTTCTTAGGGCTGCCCGTGCTGTCGTAGCCTGTTATAATCAGCTTTCCCTCAAAGGCGCAAACTCTGTCTTCTCCGTCTACAGTAACCGTTCCGCTGACGCTGCTTACATAGGGCTCTTTCTCGTTTAAGAACATCTCGTCAAGCATATTGGCATAGCCCTCCTCGAGCCCTACGATTTCCGACTTATCATTGTTCATACGAATGCCGGCGCACATAAAGGAGAATCCCGCCGATACATAACTTGGGAGCTGCTCCCCCGTCATGTTCAGACTATAGGTTCTGTTGCTGCCGTCAGTCTGAGCCAGGACGATGTTGTTCTTTACATCGCCTACCATAGTGTCGCACAGAGCTTCAACTAAGTTGACGCCCTTTGTGAACATTTCATTGTCTCTGCTTGCCACCATGGGAAAATCCTGTTCCATGGATGACGGAATTTTATACTTTGTAACAGTGTTGGGCTCGCCTCCGGCATATTGCTCGGCGTATTCAGACAACATGTATCCGTCCTGCATGGTTTTTACATAGCTGCTGGTGTAACCCCAGGAGGTGTTATAATCCATTTTATCCTGCATTTTCACGCCGCCGTTTTTATCGACCTTTACGCTTCCGTCATAAACGCCCGCGTTCATGCCGTCAAAAGAAGCTCCCATTGTCATATTAACCGTATAGTTATCGGCGTATAAAAGGTTTTTCACTCCGTCTTTAATTGCGGCGTATCCCCCGGCATTGTCGTAGTTAGCGAATACCGCCATGCTTAAAACCATGAGGCTTACGCCGATACACACAAGACCTCTGATTTTGCGGTTTTTCTTTTTCATAAATAATCCTCACTTTCCGATTTAATAATTTAGGTTTGCATATGCTTCAGCCTATATTTAGATTATAAATCCCTAAACTTAAAAACAAATATATAAATTATTAAATATTTATAAACTATTCGCCCGCCCGGCGCTTGGGGAGGTCGGGCAAGCGCAACAGGGCGAGCGACATGCCGAATTATTCAATTTGATTAACATTATATGGTTGGAGATAAAACGAACGTTAAAAATATGCCGCTAAAGCGGCGGTACCTGCGCGCCTTACGTGTCGCCTACGGCGACCTGCCGTGCTTGCTGCCGCCTTTGCAAAAGGCGGCATGTAACAATCCCATTTATATGAATAAAAACGCGGGCGACCACGTATGGTCGCATAAAATATAAAAAATTTCGGCAGGGAAGTCCCTGCCGAAATTTCTAAACAAATATTATTCTATGCTTGTTATGGGCTCAATTATCGGAGACTGGTTTTTATCCCACAGCATATACTTATAGCTCTGTGCACTGCTTAAAGGTACGGTTACCGTTATAGCTCCGTCCTCGCCGACAACAGCCGCATCTGAATTTACGTTGGTTATAGCCTCTGCGCTGTCGCTGTACTCTGCCATGAACATAACCGCTCCGCTCAGGTCAACACTGCCGTCAACAGGAATAACCGTTAGGGTAATACTATTCTCGCCGACCTCCTTGGTAATCTCCACCTTGCCCACATAATCCCCAATGGGAGCAACCTCGTTCGGGGCGGGTGTGATTATGGGTTCATCCTGCTGAACAACGCCGATGCTGATATTGTCAATTCCCAGCACGTTGCTTGCCGAACCTCTTGTTGTGGAAGCAACCTTTGTGGGCGCAAGTGCCGGCATAGTCTCCACCTTTGAGGTTCCCGAGCCTAATGTATAGGTAGTTCTCAAAGTATAAGTGCCGCCGTCGGGCTTGGTGTATACCTTAACCTTATTGTCCCCCTTGGTGTACTCAATTTTAAGAGAATACCAGGTGTTTGCCGCAAAGGTAAAGCCTGAAATATCAGTATCCTTGCCCTTTGTGTCGCTGTCTCCCTTTGAGAAGTAGTCCGTCAGCTTTAATGCTGCGCTTCCCGTCTTAACCTCAAACACTCTGCCGTCTGATGAGGACGTATATGTATTATCCTTGCTTGCGTTGTTGGTGTCATAAACTCTGAGCAGGATAGTATCCTTAGCCGTGTCGCCCATTAAGAAGTCGGTTTCAAACACAATCTTTTCTGAATCGATAGGCTCTGCAGGTTCATATGACCATCCGTCCGCTCCTGCACCCATATCCTCAAGTTTCAGGTACATATCTCCTGCCGCGCGCTCTGCGATAACAGGTGCAACAGCGTTTGAAAGCGCTGATGTTCCGTAGTTTACGATAATCTCGTGTCCCTCACTGTTGGCGATTGCAGTCTTATCGGTGCCGTAGGTGTCCCCTGCTGTAAGGTCGTTAAAGTCCCAGGTCTCGCTGACTACGGGCTTCTCGGTGGGGCCGGGAGTTGCCGTAGGTCTGGGTGTTGACGGAGTCGCCTCAGTCAGGCACTCGGAGTAGTACAGCACATCCTTAATCTTGGGTCCCCACGTAACATTGCCCGTTGCAGTTGAACCGATTGTTACAGAGGAGAAGCTCGTGGAGTCAATTGCAATATCCGAAATCTTATATCCGTTTGCGCCTGCCTCGTCGGTAAAGGTCAAGTCAGCCGTCTTAGCCGCAAAGTCAAAGTCAACCACAATTCTCCAGGTGGATGAGCTGCGCTTTGTTATGTTGGGGCCGCCGATAACCTCGCCGCTTGACACGTTTGTCTTTGAGCCTGTGCCCACGTAGTATTTAGCTTCCTGAACCCCCGAATCATTGTACTCCTGGCTGATTCCCAGAATAGTCTCGCCGTACAGGTTAAGGAACTTAATACCGTGGGTATAATTTCTGCCCGACCAGTTCCAGGCGTCGTTTGCATCTTTCTTTCCGCCTGTGTTATAGGTCATTTCAAAGGTCATTTTTCCGTTTTCGGAAGCCTTGAACAAGCCGCTGAACTCCCTGCCGCCGTCGGTGCTGTTCTGTTCAAATGTCCACTCGCCCTTTGAGAAGGTCAAGGAAGCGCCCTCGCCGCCTGTGTATACAAACTGTGAGCCCTTCTCGTCCTTTGCGCTGTCGTACTCATAGTTTACGGCTTCAAGCTCAATTATCTGATCTGTTCCCGTTTCGGAAATCTCAAATTCGCCCGTCTTTGAGATGTACTTATGGCACTCAACGCTGTAGCTCTGAGTTCCCGCACGGAGCTTGAACACTGCCCTGCCGTCCTGATCCGTGGTGTAGGTCTGACCTCCTGCCGTAACAGCTGCCCCGCTTACGGGAGCTCCGCCGGACATAACGGTGATTGTGCTGTCGGGGACAGTTTCAAGATTGACAACCTGCTCGGCTGCGCTGCCCGTGAGCTCAACCGTGCCTTCTGCCAGCTTATAGCCAACCTGGTCAACCTTATAGTTATGTGTTCCCGCTTCAACTCTGTAGTACACCGCGCCGTTTTTATCGGTGGGCTTTTCAATGCCGCTCAAGGTAACGTTTACGCCCTCTGCAAGCGCGCCGTCTACCATAACCGTCAGCTTAACCTCAGGATTGAGAGCCTTTGTATAAATATCAGGCTGAACATACTCTGAAACGTCCTTGTCATAGCCGATATAGTAGCTCTGGTGAGGGGGCTGGTTATAAGCCGTGTTCTGCCATGCTATTGCGCAGCGGTACTGACTGTCGTGCATAAATGTTGTGAACTTATAATCTGTGGGAGACAAAGAGGTGAACACCCGCAGAGCCGCATTATCGCTTGTTCTCAAAATCAGTTCTTCGCGCCAGTCTCCGAACAAATCTGCCTGGAGACAGGGGTTCTTCTTTGATGTGTTGTTATATCCCGTACCCGGAATGTTCCACAGTCTGCCAAAGCCGCCCAGATTTCCGTTGTCATCAGGGGTTTCGTAGTCATACCACTTGCTTATTCTGTTACCGTCGAAGTGCTCGCGGCAAAGGTCTCCGTCCCAGAATATGGAGAAGTTGGGGTATGACCAATTATTATCCTGAGCTGTTGCTTTACTGATAACCTGCCGATCAAGGGTGCAGATACCGATTGCTCCGTCCCATGCCAGCACTCCGTATTTCTGGCTGAAATAGTCCATAATACCTCTGCCGTCATCATCGGTTGACCTGTCATCCAGGTTAATGTTCCGTCATTCTCGATATACGATCTGCCCCAGTTCGGGCTGTCCTCGTTCACCTTAAAGATTTCCTGCTCACCGTCGTTATCAAAATCGGATACGTGGAGGGCGTCTCCGTGCCCAAGCTTTTTGCCATCGTGCTTTACAGACCACAGCAAGGTTCCGTCATTATCGATGGCTGCCGCGCCGTAAACTATTTCGTCGCAGCCGTCTCCGTCCAAATCGGCAACCGAAAGGTTGTGGTTACCCTGACCGTAAAAGTCATTTGAGCTTGATGACGTACTGTCAAGCCTCCACAGCTTTGTCAAATTTGTGCCGTCCCAGTCATACGCCGCAACAACCGACTTGCCGTAGTAGCCGCGGCAGAATATCATGCTGGGATGTTCCCCGTCCAGATAGGCGGTTGCCGCCAAATATCTGTCCGATCTGTTATAGTTGCTGTCGCCCCAGTCTCTAACCGTGCCAACGGGCGGGTCATAATCCACCGTCTGCATGGCAACGCCTGTTTCACCGTTAAATATTGTCAGGTACTCGGGGCCGCCTGTAACGTGGCCGTTTGTTCCCAGATAGCTTTTTGAATTATCGGTGGTGCGGATTTCCTCTGTGTTGCCCGCTTCCGAAACATAATTGCCCTTGCCGTCCTTTGAACCGGGGGCGGTCTTCATTGCAACCTCCGCCTTGCCGTCTCCGTCATAGTCGAAAACCTGGAACTGGGTATAGTGCGCTCCTGCACGAATGTTTCTGCCCAGATCAATTCTCCAGAGCATGGTTCCGTCAAGCTCATAGCAGTCAATATAAACAATTCCCGTAACACCGCTGCTGGCGCTGTCCTTAGAGTTGCTGGGATCCCACTTTAGGATAACCTCGTACTCGCCGTCTCCGTCCACATCGCCTACGGAAGCGTCATTGGGGCCTCCGTTTTCCTTGGAATAGTTAGTGTTATTGTAGGTGTAGCCATCGCCGTCCGGCGGAATATTAACGGGAATATCAAAATACGCATAGGGTGAATTTTCAAATCCTTTGTCCCTATAGCCCGTCAGCTTCATAAACGCCTCGCTCTGCGCGCCCTCTGCTCCGTCTATAACAGGAGCAACTGTGTAGTTATCCTCCGCCGTGCCGCTCTGGTCAATATAGTTGGTATTATTAAGATTAGCCGTAAGCAGACCGCCGTTTTTATAAATATTAAAAACGGTGTCCATAGGCTCGCTGCCCAGCAAACGCCAGCTGAGATAAATTCCGCCTGTGGGGTTTGTCGCCGCAAAGCCGCCGCGGTTTAGGTACTCCATCTGCCGCGAACCGGCCGACAAGGTTACCGAAGCCTCAGTCTCCTCTGCGGTTCCCGCCGCGAAAATCGGAATCGTGCCCACAACCATAGCCAACGCTAAAAGCACGCTGAATAATCTTTTCTTCATTAACTTATACCTCCGTCCGTAAAATTAAATTTGTCACAGTAATTATATCATTCTTTCCAAATTTTTTCATTATATAAAGCGGACAAAAATTACTGTTTTATTGCCATGTTATTAATAAAAGGCAGGTTGCGAACCTGCCTTAAAGTTTAGAAAATTAATTAGTCTATTTTGATAAAGGCTTTGCCTTTTGTTTGCCCGCCCGAGCACAACAGAGCGTGCGAACGTTTTTTCTTAACATAGAAAAACGGAGCAAAGCGAACTTTGCTCCGACAGGACTGCGCGCCTCACGCGCTGCCTGCGGCAGCCTGCCGTGCTTGCTTACCGCCTTTTGTCATAGGCGGCGCGGGGCGGGCAAATAATTTCAAAATTATTAATCTACCAAAACAGGATTAAAGTCCTCTTTCCAGGGGAGTCCAAATTCGTTTAGAGCCTCCATGTACGGGTCGGGATCCATCTCCTCAACGTTATACACACCGGGCTTTTTCCACTTTCCCGTAAGCACCATTGCCGCACCGATCATGGCAGGAACGCCTGTGGTATAGGACACCGCCTGGGAGCCAACCTCCTTATAGCACTCCTGATGGTCGCAAATATTATATAGATAGTAGGTCTTATCCTTGCCGTCCTTTTTGCCTCTGAAAATACAGCCGATATTGGTCTTGCCCACCGTTCTGGGCCCAAGAGAAGCCGGGTCGGGCAGCACCGCCTTTAAAAATTGGAGAGGAACAATCTCTTTTCCCTCAAACATAATAGGCTCAATGGAGGTCATGCCCACGTTTTCCAGACACTTCAAATGGGTCAGGTAGCTCTCGCCGAAGGTCATAAAGAAGCGTATGCGCTTTATTCCTTTTATGTTAAGCCCCAGAGACTCCAGCTCCTCATGGTGGAGCAGGTACATATCCTTTTTGCCCACGCCCTCAAAGACGTACTCCCGCTTAATCTCCATAGGCTCTGTTTCCACCCACTCGCCGTTCTCCCAGTAGCTTCCCTTTGCGGAAACCTCACGGATATTTATTTCGGGATTAAAGTTGGTGGCAAAGGGGTAGCCGTGGTCGCCGCCGTTGCAGTCCAGAATATCAATATAGTTAATTTCGTCAAACTCATGCTTCATGGCGTATGCGCTGAACACGCCGGTAACACCCGGGTCAAAGCCGCTGCCCAAAATAGCGGTTATACCCGCCTTTTCGAATTTATCACGGTATTCCCACTGCCATTTGTACTCAAACTTCGCCGTGTCCTCGGGCTCGTAGTTGGCAGTGTCCAGATAGTCAACCCCTGTCTCCAGGCAAGCGTCCATAATGGTTAAGTCCTGATAGGGCAGGGCAAGGTTTATCACAATATCCGGCTTATAGCTGTTTATAAGCTCAACAAGCTGCGGCACATTATTCGCGTCCACCTGCGCCGTTTCAATATTTGTTCCGCTGCCGATCTTCTTTTTGTATTCCTCACAGGCAGCTTTCAGCTCGTCGCACCGTGACTTGGTGCGGCTTGCAATCATAATATCCGTAAACACCTGATGATTTTGGCAGCACTTGTGTGCCGCAACCCCGGCTACGCCGCCGGCTCCTATAATTAAAGCTCTGCTCATTTTCTGTACCTCCTATTTATTTGCCTAAAGCTAACAGCATTTCTCTCAATATTTTGCACGCTATGGCGGTGCTTGCCCCGCTTTGGTCATAGTGGGGCGAAAGCTCCACTATGTCGCAGCCCACAACGTTCAGGCCGCCGCATATCTTTATAACCGCCTCCTGAAGCTCCGAATACCCTATGCCCCCCGGCTCGGGTGTGCCCGTGCCCGGGAACACTGAGGGGTCGAGAATATCAAGGTCAAGAGTGAAGTAAACCGGCTTGCCCTTAAGCTCCTCGATAGCTTTGTCAAGCCCGTTTAAGTCAAACTTATTCAGGATGTTGTGCCGCTGCCCCCACTCAAACTCCTGCTTCTCACCACTGCGTATACCAAATTGGTATATTTTCTTATCTCCCAAAAGCTCGGCGCACCGTCTGATAACCGTGGCATGGCTGAGCTCAACGCCGAACAGCTCATCTCTCAGGTCTGTGTGAGCGTCAAAGTGGATAACCCTAAGTTCGTCTTGAAACTTGTTATAGCAGGCTCTCATGCTGCCCAAGGTCACCAAATGCTCTCCGCCTATCATAAACGGGATTTTACCGCCCTTTAAAATACCGTCGCATATTTCCTCGATTTGCTCCAAAGCCCCCTCGGTGTCCCCAAAGGGCAGCTCCAAATCGCCGCAGTCAAAAATCCTATAATCCCCCAAATCCTTGTCCTGATAGGGGCTGTAGGTTTCAAGCCCCCAGGAGTCGGGACGCATTGCCTGAGCGGCAAACCTGGTTCCCGGCCTGAAAGAGGTTGTGGAGTCAAAGGGCGCGCCGAACACGCATATATCCGCCTCCTCAAACTCTGCGTCACAGCCTATGAACTTTGTCGTGCTTCCCCACACATTCATATCACGCATTTTCAAGCAACTCCTTTACATAGTTTGGCAGGGCAAAGCTGCCCTTGTGCAAATCCGTATTGTAATATCGGGTATGGATACCCAGAGCGTTCCACCGCTCCGCGTCCAAATCCTCAATGGGGTCAAACTTGTTTGAGGCGAACCCAAACAGCCAGTGCCCTGAGGGATAGGTGGGAATATGCGCCTGATACAGCCTATGGATGGGGAAAACCCCTTTTATCCTGCTGTGGGTTCTGGTCAGGGAATTGGCGTAATCCTCATAGTAGGGACTCTCGTGTTGATTTACCATAATGCCTTGGCTGTTTAAAGCCTTTGAGCAGTTGCCGTAAAACTCCCTGGTGAACAGTCCCTCGCCGGGTCCGAATGGGTCGGTTGAGTCAACTATAATCAAGTCGTACTCGTCCTGCTTGGAACGGATGAATTTAAGCCCGTCCTCATAATAAATATGAACTCTGGGGTCATCAAGCCCTGCGGTAAGCTCAGGCAAGAACCTTCTTGAAACCTCAATAACCTCTCGGTCTATCTCTACCAAATCTATATGTTCAATTCCCGAGTACCGCACAAGCTGCTTAACCGTTCCGCCGTCCCCGCCGCCGATAACCAGTACCCTTTTTATATCGGGATTAACCGCCATGGGCACATGGACAATCATCTCGTGATAGATAAACTCGTCCTTTTCGGCAACCATCATCAGCCCGTCCAGGGTGAGAAACGTGCCGAACTCCTCCGAGGTCATAACGTCCACTCTCTGGAACTCGGTGGTTCCGGAGTAGAGCTGCTTATCCACCCTGATTGAGAACTGCACGTCCCTGCTATGGTTTTCGGAATACCACAATTCCATTTTTCATCACCTCTTAAATTACATTAACAAAGTTTATATTAACATCCTCCGTGCCTGTCATAAAGCAGCCCTTTTCCTTGGCGTAGGCAATATATTCCAGGATCTCCTCGGTTATCATCTCACCGGGCGCAAGAATGGGTATTCCCGGAGGGTAGCACATAACAAACTCACTGCAAATCATACCCGCGCTCTTTTCGATAGGCACCGCCTTCTTATGAGCGTAAAACGCCTCCTTAGGGGTGGTGACCACCTGAGGGGAGATGTACTCATGGTCAAGCATGCCCGCGCTGGGCTGCTTATGTATCCTCTTAATCTCCGCCAAGGAGGAAATCAGCCGCTCAATCATAAGATGGGTATCGCCCACAGATATTATTGCCAGAATGTTACCTATGTCCCCAAACTCAATCTGAATATCATAGTAATCCCGCAGCATATCGTAAACCTCAATGCCCGCAAGACCGATGTCCCTTGTATGAACCGACAGCTTCGCCCGATCAAAATCGTAAAATGCGCCGCCGTCAACCATCTCGCTGCCAAAGGCGTAGTACCCGCCGATTTTGTTAATCTCCTCCCTTGCGTACTCCGCAAGATTAAGCACCTTTTTGTAAATTTCTTTTCCGTTCAGGGCAAGGTTTTTACGTGACAAATCCAGAGACGACATAAGCAGGTACGACCCGCTGGTTGTCTGGGTAAGGTTTATAATCTGCCTGGTATAGCCTTGGCTAATATCGTTGTTTATAAGCAGAAATGAGCTCTGGGTAAGAGAGCCGCCGTTTTTGTGCATACTGACTGCCGCCATATCCGCCCCTGCCGCCATTGCGCTGACGGGCAGCCCGTCGCCAAAGTAAAAATGAGTGCCGTGGGCTTCGTCAACCAGAACCAGCATACCTGCCCTGTGGGCTATCTCCACGATTTTTTTAAGGTCGCTGCACACGCCGTAATATGTGGGGTTGTTAACGAACACCGCCTTAGCGTCGGGGTTTGCGGCAATGGCCGCCTCCAGCTCACTGACGCTCATGCCCAGAGGTATACCCAGTTTCTTATTAACTCCCGGGTTCACGTACACGGGCACAGCCCCGTTGACAACCAGAGCGTTAATTGCGCTTCGGTGCACGTTTCTGGGAATAATAATCTTTTCCCCCTCTTTAACTGCATAAAATACCATTGCCTGCACTGCGCTTGTGGTGCCGTTGACCATAAAAAACGCGTGCTCCGCCCCAAACGCCTCGGCTGCAAGCTCCTCCGCCTCTCTTATAACCGAAACAGGGTGGCAAAGGTTATCCAAAGGCTTCATGGAGTTAACATCGGTTTCCATGCAGGTCTTGCCCAAAAAGGCAGTAAGCTCCGGATTACCCTTCCCTCGCTTATGGCCGGGCACATCAAAGGGCACCACACGCATTGACTTAAATTTTCTCAACGCCTCATAAATGGGCGCTCTGCTCTGCTCCAATAAAGTGTCCTCCCCTAATATATATTCTGTCCGCTGAAAATCTCAATCATTTCACGGCGCAGGCTGTTGCTTATTTCAAGGCGGGTTTTGGGCTCCAGTTCGTACACATCTGTTTTAAACAGGTAGTTCTGAAGATCTATATCCTTGATAAGCATTCTCGTATGGAAAGAATTGGACTGATACACATTAACGTCAACCGCGTCGTACCTCTCCAGGGTTTTCTTGTCTATATAATCCTGGATAGAGGTTATGGAATGGTCGATAAACAGCTTCTTTCCGTCCAGGTCTCTGGTAAAGCCTCTGACCTTGTAATCGGCGGTGATAATATCCGAGTCAAAGCTGCCGATCAGGTAGTCAAGAGCTTTAAGAGGCGAAATCTTGCCGCAGGTAGACACGCATATGTCAACACGAAAGGTTGCAATAGCGTTGTCCGGGTGGTATTCGGGATATGTGTGCACCGTAACATGGCTTTTGTCAAGGTGGATCATAACCTCGTCTCCCGCCACGCGGCTGACCGTAGGCTGCGCCGGAACAAGAGCGTCGTCGCTTATCATCAGATTAACGCTGGCGCCCTGAGGGTCGTAATCCTGCTTGGAGATGCTAAGCACGTTGGCTCCGATAATCTTCGTAACATCACACAGGATTTTCGTCAAACGCTCCGAGTTATACTGCTCATCAATATAAGCGATATAATCCTTTTGTTCTCTTTCGCTTTTGGCGTAGCAAATATCGTATATATTAAAGCTCAAGGTCTTTGTCAGGTTATTAAAAGCATAAAGCTTAATCTTATCGGGCATGTCTTGCGCCTCCTTATACTAATCTTATCAAAAGCATACTTAAATCCGCGCTTAGATTATACTATATAATAATCAGCATTTCAATAGCTTTCCGCCAAAATTTTCAAAGTCTGAATATCACTTCAAAAGCTCGGCAAGCTCGGGAACATTCTTTTTTATTTCCTCCGCCGTCCAGCCCGCAATCTTGTCCGCACCGAAAATGTTAAGGTGAGTATCGTCGCTGTCGCCGCACTCGTAGAACTGGGAATTTAAAAATTCCGGATTGTACATAAATCTCTCATCATGGGGCTTGATTATTTTATAGAGACTCTTCGCCTCCTCAAGCCCAACCTCATTAATCCACGAGTTTACCCTTTTGTACATATCGAGAACGGGCACGCCCAGCTCCTCTCCCAGCTCCTTTGCCGCGTTTACGTACTCCTCCAAGCTGTCGTCCGACAGCTTTCTGCGGCTGATAGAAGTGGCGATTACAGGGGTCGCCCCTGCATTTTGGGCAATCTCTATGTAACGGCTCATCAGGTTTTTGTAAGACCCTTCCTGATTTGCGGGAGCCTTCGCCGGGGCGTAACGGTTTTGATCCTGAATTTTAGAGTCGTTATGCCCGAACTGGAGAATGAGAAAATCCCCCTCCGTTATGCTCGATTTAAACAGCTTAAAGTTATCCTCTGTCATATAGCTCTTTGCGCTCCTGCCGCTCATGGCAATATCCGCCACAACAGCACGGCTGTCGTCAAAATACTTGCCGAAGTATTGCGCCCAGCCCGTTTGAGGGAACCTGTTGTTCTCCCCTGAGTGGGGATAAGGACTGGCAGTGGAGTCTCCGATAACGAACACGACCCGTCTGCCCTGTCTGTCTATGGTCGAGGACTTAAGCGCGCTCTTTTTGCCGCTGCCCTTTAAAACCGTGAGCTCAAACTCCTTGTCAACAGCAATGTCGGGGTAGTCCTGATACGAAAAGTGCGCCGTTACCGTAACCTGCTTTTCCTCGGGCATACAGATAACCTCGCCGGAGGTTGAAACCGATTGCGTATCGGAGCTTGACCAGGACACATCCGCATATCCCAAAACGGTATTTCTGCCGTCCCACAGGTTAAGACTGCCGCAAACCCTTTCCTCACATTCGTTTTCCAGCTTGATTTCCGCAAAATCAATGTTGCGTATTTCCTCAATAAGAGCCTTGTAATCAGCTTCTGAATAATTCTTCATAGCGCAAAATCCTTTCTAAAATTACGATCTTTTCCAGGTGTAGGGCAGAGCCAGCACCAACACGGGATATATTTCAAGTCTGCCCGCAAGCATACCGATTGACATAACTATTTTTGACAGAACCGAGAAATCGCCGAAGTTGCCCATGGGTCCCACAGCTCCCAGGCCGGGACCTATATTGTTCACCGTTGCCATAACGGCGGTGAAGGTGGTAGTAAGATCCATATTGTCCATGCTGACAATCAACACCGAAACTATTATCAGCAAAGCGTACACCACAAAATACCCCAGAATTCCCGAAACCATGGAGGGCTCAAGACTCTTACCGTCCATCTTAACAGACTGAACGCTTCTGGGGCTGATTGTCCGTTTGATTTCGCATACAGCCGTCTTGACCAGCACCACAAACCTTTTAACTTTAAATCCGCCGCCGGTTGAGCCCACGCATCCGCCGATAAACATAACTGCCACCAACAGACTTTGAGACAACGCCGGCCAGGTTGCAAAGTCAGTGGTAGAATAGCCTGTTGTAGACATAATCGACGCTACCTGGAAGAAGGAATACCTGAACGCCTGCCCAAAGCTGCCGTAAGTTGACATAATATTAAAGGCGATAATCAACGTTACGCTCAGGACAATGCCGATATACCACTTAATCTCGTCGTTAACGGCCGCCTGTCTGTACCTCCGCATAAGCAGCAGGTAGTAAATTGAAAAGTTTGCCGCGAACAGCACCATAAAAATACCTATAACATAGTCGATATACGCGCTGTTATAAAAGGCAACAGATGAATTTTTAATGCCGAAGCCGCCTGTGCCCGCCGTACCGAAAGCGTGGAGAATGCTATCAAACAGAGGCATACCACCCATAACCAGCAACACGGTTTCAATAACCGTCAACGCCGTGTATATTGTATAGAGTATTCTGATTGAGAACTGCCACTTGCTCACCAGCTTATCCGCACCGGGGCCGGGCATCTCAGCCTTCATAACATAGGTTGTTCGGGTTGACTTGGTGGAGAAGATAGCCGTTGCCAGCACCAGAACTCCCATACCGCCCAGCCAGTGGGTAAAGCTTCTCCAGAACAGCAGACTTTTACTTAAGCCCTCCACATTGCTGAGTATAGTCGCTCCGGTTGTTGTAAATCCTGAAACAGTTTCAAAAAAGCAGTCTACAAAACTCGGTATTGCGCCGCTGATATAAAAGGGCAGGGCGCCGATAATCGAAATAATAAACCAAGCCAAAGACACCACCACAAGCCCCTCGCGGACGTATATGCTTTTGTTTTGCGGCGGCTTAACCGTGAGAGCGATACCCGCCGCAAATGAAATCAAAATAGGCAAGGGAAAAGCCCAATGGGATCTCTCGCCGTAATATATGGCAACAAACCAGGGTATTACCATAGCCGCCGCAACCACCAGTAAAATTCTGCCGAGATTATATAAAACCATACGATAATTCATAAAATACCTCCAATTAGTCGAGGATATCACTCAGCGACGTCAGGTACTGGGTGGTAACGACCATAACTCTGTCGCCCACCTCAAGGGTACTGTTACCATCGGGCTTTATCATCTTATTTTTTCTCAAAATTGCTGCGATAAGCACGTTTTCCTTCAGTTTCAGCTCCGCCAAAGGCTTCGACGTAAGGGCGGACGCATTGTTCACCACAAACTCCAAAGCCTCCGCCTTGTTGTTTACAATTCTGTATAGAGTACGGATTTCCGCATCATGTGCGGACTTCATAGCTCGGACATATCCCAAAATCATGTTGGCAGTAATATTTTTGGGAGACACTATGCTGTACACACCCGTGCTTTCCATAATATCCGCAAAGGAGAGACGGTTGACCTTTGTAATCACCTTATCCACATTGCGGGACTTGGCGTACATAGATATAATCATGTTCTCCTCGTCAATACCCGTAAGGGTAACTATAGAGTCAACCGTTTGAATCCCCTCCTCCTCCAGCACATGTCTGTCGGTACCGTCGCCGCAGACGATATCTGCTTTGGGAAGATATTGGGTCAGGTACTCGCAGCGGTCACGCTTATGCTCAATAATCTTAACTCGCATTCCGCTTTCAATAAGCTGTCTTGCCAAGTAATATGAAATTCTGCCGCCGCCTATAATCATAACGGTTTTCAGACGTTTCTGGATTACCCCCACAGCCCGCATGAATTTTGTTAAGTCGCTGTGGGAGGCGGTTATGCTCAGCTTATCGCCGCTCCTGATAACAAAATCTCCGTTGGGAATAAACACCTCTTGCCCGCGCTGAACGGCGCAGATAAGCACCTTAACCTTAATGCTTCTGTATACCTCAGAGACAGCCCTGTTGCAGAGGACGCTGTCATGATCCACCTTGGTTTCGATAAGCTCCAGCCTGCCTCTGGCAAAGGTTTCCACTTTGATTGCCGCAGGGAAACGCAGCATCCTTGATATTTCGCTTGCAGTCTCATACTCGGGATTAACGGTTAAATTAATTCCCAGAACGTTGCGCATGAAATCAAGCTGCTTAAAGTACTCAATATTTCTCACTCTGGCGACGCAGCGTTTTGCCCCCAGCTTGCTTGCCATAACAGCGCAAAGGGCGTTAAACTCATCGTTATCGGTAACGGCAATAAACAGGTCCGCCTTTTTGACTCCCGCCTCGTCCAGAATCTGCAAATCGGTTCCGCTGCCGTTGATACACATTACGTCATAATCCTCCTGGATTTGACGGCAAACCTCACTGTTAATGTCAATGAGCACCACGTCATATTGCTCGTCATACAAGTCCTCAACCAACTTTGCGCCTACCTTCCCGGCGCCCACAATAATAATATCCATAAAAATTTTCCTTTCGCCTAAACAGGCTTTGCTCGTCCTGCCTTTTTACGAATTTTTCTTTTTCTTAATCGATGGCCGCCGCCTCACGGCGGATTACGACCGTATTTAGATTATATAATATATTCTTATAATTTTCAATATCAAAATTTATATAATTGCAAATAATTCCAAAAAATATGATAATGAATTTTGATAAAGGCTTTGCCTTTGAAACCATTGCCGAGCCCATATTCCGCCATGCCAAGCCGCGGCGGCAATGTCGCCAAAACCTTTATCAAAATTTTGTTGGGGGCTGGGGCGTGAGCCCCAATCGGTTTCCCCGAAGGGGAAAACCGACACCGCCCGGGTCCGGCGGGCGGAACTGGGCTAGGCGAACGGTTATACTATCAAGTATAAATAAAATTACATGGGTATAGTACAAAAGTAAAGTTTTAGTGTTTACATGATAGTACGGGCGCAGCAAGCGGCGCCCCTACGAATGTGTAACGCTTAAATATAAACTACCGTGCTTGCTTACCGCATTTGACAAATGCGACAAAACAGGCATAATGGGGTTACAGGGGAACAGGCTCTGTTCCCCTACAATCCCTACTCGCCGTAAAACTCAGGTATATAATCGGAAGCGGCGGCATCTCCGCCTTGGATATACACCTTTTCCATGCCCAGCTCCGCACAGTAGTTCACAAGAGCCTCATAGTGACCTTTAGGGACGCTGCGGCTCAGCTCCGGACAGCTTACCTCGGGCATAACCGTGTACTGGTTCATCAGGCTCAGCCATACGCTGTCGCCGTAGGTCTCATGCACATAGTCAACAATCTTCTTCGCCTCAAACAGCAGACCCGGCAGCAGCAGGTGACGGATAATAACCCCTCTCTTCATCATTCCGTCCTCTCCGAATTTGCAGGGTCCCGTTTGCCTGAACATCTCGGCTATGGCGGCGGCAGCCGTATTAAAATAGTCCGCCGCCCTTGAATATTTCACTCCGTATATATTACTGCGGTATTTTAAATCGGGCAGGTATATATCCACATACCCCTCAAGACCTTTGAGAGTTTCAACCTTCTCATATCCGCCGCAGTTATACACTATGGGCAGGCTTAAGCCTCTCGCCCTCGCCTTATCCAGAACCTTTACTATCAACGGCGCATAGTGGGAGGGAGTTACCAAATTAATATTTGCCGCACCCTTGCTCTCCAGCTCCAAAAGCCGCTCCGCCAGCTCCTCCTCCCCTATCTCAAAACCCTTGCCGTCACGGCTCAGTTCTCGGTTTTGGCAGTAATCGCACCTCATGGTGCAGCCCGAGAAAAACACCGCCCCCGAGCCGCTCTCACCTGATATGCAGGGCTCCTCCCAATAGTGAAGGTCAATCCTGCCCACTCTTATTTTGCTTCCCGCTCCGCAAAAGCCTCTCTCGCCCTTATTGCGGTTCACGCCGCACTCTCCGGGGCAAAGTCTGCATTCGTCAAGATTACTCATATTATCTCCTCATGAAAAAAGGGCGCCGAAGCGCCCGTTATGTTCTTTACGGCTGCTTGCCGATATAAGCCAGGATACCGCCGTCAACATAAAGAATATGTCCGTTTACAGCGTCTGAAGCCTTTGAAGCCAGGAACACTGCCGGTCCGCCCAGCTCATCAGGATTGAGCCATCTACCTGCCGGTGTTCTGCCGCAGATAAACTGGTCAAAGGGATGACGTGAACCGTCCTCCTGCTTCTCTCTGAGAGGAGCTGTCTGCGGTGTTGCAATATATCCGGGGCCTATGCCGTTACACTGAATGTTGTACTGACCATACTCAGAACAAATGTTTCTTGTCAGCATCTTAAGACCGCCCTTTGCGGCAGCGTATGCCGAAACAGTCTCACGGCCAAGCTCAGACATCATTGAGCAGATGTTGATAATCTTGCCGCCGCCCTTTTCGATCATTGAGGGGATAACCGCCTTTGAAACAATAAAGGGTGCGTTCAGGTCAACATCGATAACCTGTCTGAATTCATCGGCTGTCATATCACACATGGGAATACGCTTGATGATACCGGCGTTGTTTACCAATATATCGATAACGCCAACCTCTGCCTCAATCTTCTTAACCATGTCCTGAACAGCTTCTTCGTTGGTAACGTCGCAAACATAGCCCTTTGCGTCAATACCGTCAGCTTCATAAGAAGCCAAGCCCTTGTCAACAAATTCCTGCTTAATATCGCAGAATACAATCTTTGCGCCGGCTGCTGCCATTGCGCTGGCAATTCCGTAACCGATACCGTATGACGCACCGGTTATAAGAGCAACCTTACCTTCCAAAGAAAACATCTCTGAAACGCCCATTTTAAAAACCTCCTAATATTTATTTGTGCATTATAGCACATCCTATATGGTAGATTATAACATACCATGTTTATATTGTCAAATAATTTTATTCATATTTTGCAATATCATTTTGCCGCTTCCAAAAAGCGTTCAAGCTCCTCTTTGCCAAAGGTGTATTTCCTGTCGCAGAAGTGGCAGCACAGCTCTGCCTCGCCGCTCTCATCGATTATGCTCTGTATCTGCTCCTTGCCGAGGGATATAACCGCCCGCTCCATTCGCTCCTTTGAGCAGTCGCATCTGTATCCCACCTCTGTCTCCTCCAAGACCTCGGTTTCAAAGCCCAGCATAACATATTTCAAAATTTCTTCAAGGCTCATGCCCTTATCCAGCATTTCCGTAACAGGCATCAAGCCGCCGATTGAGTTCTCAAGCTTTGAGAGAGTTTTTTCATCGCACTCCGGCATAACCTGTATTATATAGCCTCCGGCGCACTTGATTGAGTAATCCCTGTCCACCAGCACTCCCAAAGCCACCACGCTCGGGGTCTGCTCTGACTGCATAAAGTAAAAGGCTATATCGTCGCCTATCTCTCCCGTCTGCAAGGGAACCTGCCCGATGTAGGGCTCTTTCATCTTTAAGTCCTTAATAATGCCCAAAACGCCGCTGCCGACCGCTCCGCCAACGTCCAGCTTGCCCTTGTCATTAAGGGGCATATCCACAACAGGATTTGCGCAGTAGCCCTTAACGCTTCCCTTTGAGTCAGCGACAGCCGCCATCATGCCCAAAGGACCGTCGCCTCTGACCTGCAGGGTCAGGGTTGGCTCATCGCCCTTTAGCATAGCTCCCATCATCAGCCCCGCCGTCATCAGCCGACCCAGAGCCGCCGCCGACACCGGCGACAGGGAATGATACTTCCTCGCCGTCTCCACCGTCTCAGTGGTGCGCACGGCGTATATCCGCAAAAAACCGTCCTTTGTAATTGCCTTTATTAATTTATCTCCCATTTCAGCCTCCGTTCCTATATACCGTTAACCTTAAAAAATAGCCGCCCCGTTTCGGAACAGCTATTATTTTAAGTTAATCTCTCAGTCAATCAAATATATAAAAAGATTACACAGGCTTAACATCTACCGCCTGCGGACCTTTTGCGCCTTCGATAACGTCAAACTCAACTGCCGCTCCCTCTTCAAGAGTCTTGTAGCCTTCCATAGCTATTGCAGAAAAGTGAACAAAAACGTCCTTTCCGTCCTCGCCCTCAATAAAGCCGAAGCCCTTTTCCGCATTAAACCATTTTACCTTTCCTGTCATATAAAAATACCTCCTAAATTTCTGCCGACGGCTCACAGGATAGGAGCCTCGACCACTGTACAGATTGTACCATACACAACAGGGCTTGTCAAGGAAAATATTACAAATTCGCCAAAAATTATCTCGACAATATTCTACACTTAAAGGCTAACCGTTGAGCTCAACCTTGCCTACTATATCCTTAACCGAATTATAGCCGTTTTGGTCAAGATAATCGTTTATTCCGTTTTTCACCTTTATCCATGCGTAGGGGTCAACTATTCCGGCTGTACCTACGGACACTGCGTCCGCTCCCGCCAGCAGGAACTCAATTGCATCCTCTCCCGTTGCAATTCCGCCCATACCGATAATGGGCAGCTTCACCGCCTGCCGCACCTGATAAACCATTCGCACCGCAACCGGCTTTACGCAGGGGCCCGAAAGCCCGCCCATGTTGTTGTTGAGCACGGGGCGCTTTGTCTTTATGTCTATTCTCATTCCGAGGAGGGTGTTAATCAGCGACAGAGCGTCTGCGCCTCCCGCCTCGGCCGCCTTTGCCATCTCCGTTATATCGGTAACGTTGGGGGACAGCTTTACAATAAGGGGAACCTTTGACACCGCCTTAACCTTTTGAGTGATCTCCTCAACCATTTTGGCGTTGGTGCCGAAAGCCATGCCCCCCTCCTTAACGTTGGGGCAGGAGATGTTAAGCTCGAACATATCCAGCTTGTCCCCTAAAATCTCCGCAACCTCCACATAGTCCTCAATGGTGGAGCCGCACAGGTTTCCTATAAGCTTTACGTCATACTGCCTGAGCCAAGGCAGCTCGTTTTCAACAAAGTGCTCCGCACCGGGGTTTTGCAAGCCGACGCTGTTTAACATTCCGCCGCTCACCTCGGCTATTCTGGGGGACTTATTGCCGAGCCGCGGCTTTGCGGACAGGGCTTTAAGGCAGATTGCTCCCAGCTGGGACAGGTCAAAGTACTCCGCATACTCTCTGCCGAAGCCGAAGGTTCCCGAGCCCGTGGTAACAGGGTTGCTCCACTCTACGCCCGCAATGTTCACCTTTAAATCAGCCATTAAAATCCACCTCCGCTCCGTTAAATACAGGGCCGTCCTTGCAGACCCTCTTTCTTGAGCCGTCCTTCATGGTGCAGGTGCAGGTTACGCACGCGCCTACGCCGCAGCCCATTCGCTCCTCCATGGAAACAAAGCACTCGATACCCTTCTCCTCCGCCAGGTCTGCCGCAATTTTCATCATAGGCTTGGGGCCGCAGGTGTAAATCCTTGAAATCTCCGTTCCCGAATCAATCATGCTTTTCAGCATATCGGTAACAAAGCCCTTGTGCCCTATACTTCCGTCGTCGCTGGCAACATAAACCGCTTCGGCTGTCTTTGAAAATTCCTCGGTCATAACCGCCGTTTTCTCATCCCTGAAGCCCAGCATAATCACAGGCTTTTTGGGCAATTTTTTTGCAAGGTTGAGCAAGGGGAAAATTCCTATGCCTCCCCCTATAAGGACAACTGCCCCCGAGGGAGCCTCGCTGAACTCTGTGCTGAACCCGTTGCCCAAGGGTCCCAAAATATCCAAAGTGTCTCCAACTTCGGCATGGGACAGCTCCTCCGTGCCCTTGCCTCTCACCTCAAAAACAAACCGCAGGTATCTGCCGCCCGTCACGTCGCAAATGCTGATAGGCCGCCTTAAATAGGTGTCCCCGCCGCACAGAACATGTACAAACTGACCGGCCTTTGCCTTTGCCGCCATTTGCGGGCAGTCAATTGTATAGTCAAAGAGCCCCGCTCTGGGCTGAACCCTTTTAACAAGCTTGCATAACATACTCACAATCTCCAATCTGTATTAATTAAGGGCGGACAGAATATCGTCCCTCATTCTGATTGCCTCGGCTCTTGCCGCCTCGCCCACGTCTCCGCCGTCCTTCTTGTATGCGCACATTATGGAACGTGAAGCGTTTACGATTGCGCCTAAGCCGTCCCCGTTAAAGGACTTTGCCACGTCTGACGCCTTTCCTCCCTGAGCGCCGTAGCCCGGAACCAAAAAGTAGGTATGAGGCATGAGCTTTCTCAGCTTCTCTGCCTGCTCCGGATAGGTCGCTCCCACAACTGCGCCCACCTGGGAATAGCCGTACTTGCCCAGGTTATCTATGCCCCAGGTCTTAACCAAGTCCGCCATGTGCTCATATATGGGCTTTCCGCCGCTGATTAAGTCCTGGAGCTCCCCCGATGAGGGGTTTGAGGTCTTTACCAGAACGAATATGCTCTTTTTGTTATTTACGCTCTGCTCAACAAAGGGCTTTACGCCGTCTGTGCCCAGGTATGGATTAACCGTCATGCAGTCCGCTCCGAACGCCGGGATCTGGCTGTCGCCGATTGCCGTCTTGCCCAGATACGCCTTTGCGTAAGCCTCGCTTGTTGCGCCTATGTCTCCCCGCTTTGCGTCCAGAATTACATACATTCCCTTTGAGCGGGCGTACTCCATTGTCTTTTTCAGGCAGATAATACCCTCAACGCCGTACATCTCATAATACGCCGACTGGGGCTTTACCGCCGGAACTATGTCACACAGTGCGTCAATCAAGGTCTTGTTAAATTCAAATATAGCATCCGCCGCACCCTCAAAGGTCGCTCCGTACTTCTCAAAGGACGCGTCTATCATTTCCTGAGGCAGGTAGTCCAGCTTCGGGTCAAGACCTGCCACCGTGGGGTTGTTCTTTTCCTTTATCTTTTCAATGAGTATATCTATCATGTTATTCTCCCTTCAATTTATCTTTCGTAGACTATTTTCCCGCCCAGAATTGTCGTATCAACTCTGCCGAACAACTTCATTCCGTCATAGGGGCAGTTGTTATTCTTTGAAGCAAACTTGCTTATGTCAACAGTATACTCCGTGTCAACGTCAAATATAACAACGTCTGCCGCCTTGCCTGCGCCCAACGAACCTCTGTCAATATTAATTATATCCGACGGGCTTGCAGACATAAGCTCAATCAGCTTGGATAGGCTAATCTCTCCGGTCTTAACCAGGTTTGTATACGCAAGCCCCAAAGAGGTCTCAAGCCCTACAATGCCGTTCATGGCAAGGGCGAACTCGATCTCCTTCTCGTCCTTGTCGTGGGGTGCATGGTCGGTGGCAATTGCGTCGATAGTGCCGTCCTTTATGCCCTCTATTACCGCGCGTACATCCGCCTCGTCTCTCAGGGGCGGGTTCATCTTTGCATTGGTATTAAACCCGTCAACCGCCTTTTCGGTCAATGAGAAGTAATGGGGCGCCGTCTCGCAGGTGATTTTTGCGCCCCGCTTTTTCGCCTGCCTTACGGCGTCAATTGAGTTTGCGGTACTCACGTGGCAAACGTGGAGCCGTCCGCCGCACTCCTCTGCAATCAGCACGTCTCTTGTAACCGCAACGCTTTCGGCGCACTTGGGTATTCCCCGCAGCCCCAAATATGTGGACATATATCCCTCGTTCATAGAGCCGCCGTCCACCAAATCCAAATCCTCGCTGTGGGACATAACGGGAATATCAAACATTTTGGCATACTCCAGAGCCCTGCGCATAAGCGAGGGCTTGAGCACCGGTCTGCCGTCGTCTGTAATTCCCACGGCTCCCGCCGCCTTAAGCTCACCTATTTCGGACAGCTCCTCGCTTTTCTGCCCCTTTGTAATGCAGCCCGTGGTCAGGACGTTGGTAAGCCCAACCTCCTTGCCCTTATCCGTCACATACTTAACAAGAGCCGGGTTGTCCACCGGCGGGTTAGTGTTAGGCATACACACAACCGTGGTAACGCCGCCCTTTGCCGCCGCTCTGCTTCCGCTCTCTATATCCTCTTTGTATTCATAGCCGGGCTCTCTGAAATGCACGTGGAGGTCAACAAGCCCGGGAGCCACAATTCTGTTCTCCGCCTCGATAACTCTGTCAGCCTCAGCGTCTATGTTTTTATCCACCCGCACAATAAGCCCGTCCTCAATTAAAACATCGAGCTTCTCGTCAATATTATTTTTAGGATCCACAACATGGCCGTTCTTAATCAAAATCGAGTTCAATTCGCATTCTCCTGTTCATAAATTATTCGCCGTAGCGTTTGCCGTTGGCAAGCATGTTCAGCACCGCCATACGCACGCACACGCCGTTTGTAACCTGGTTGGTGATAACGCTCTGCTCGCCGTCTGCTATGTCGGGATTGAGCTCAACCCCCCTGTTCACCGGGCCGGGGTGCATAAGTATTGCGTCAGGCTTAGCCATAGCCAGCCGCCTTGCATTAATTCCGAAGTATTTATTGTATTCTCTCACAGAGGGGAACAAGCCCTTCTTCTGCCGCTCCAGCTGTATTCGAAGACCCATTACCACGTCTGCGCCCTCAACTGCCTTTTCCACGTCAGTGTACACCTTAACGCCCATCTCTTCAAGCTTGCAGGGAAGCAGCGTGCTCGGCCCTGCCAAAACCACCTCTGCGCCCAGCTTTTTGAGACCGTATATATTGCTCCTGGCAACGCGGCTGTGCTTAACGTCTCCCACAATGGCAACCTTGAGGTTTTTAAAGTCTCCCTTATACTCTCTGATTGTCATAAGGTCAAGCAGCGCCTGAGTGGGGTGCTCGTTCATTCCGTCTCCCGCATTGACGATTTTTGAGCTTGTGTAATCGGCAACCAAGTGGGGCGCCCCCGACATGCTGTGCCTTATAATAATCACGTCCGTCGCCATTGCCTCTAGGGTTTTAACCGTGTCAATCAAGGTCTCTCCCTTGGAAATGCTGCTGCCTCCCGCCGAGATGTTGGCGGCGGTTGCCCCTAAGTACTTTGACGCCATTTCAAAGGATACCCTTGTCCTTGTGCTGTTCTCAAAAAACAGGGTTATTATACCTTTCCCCTTTAGAATATCGGACTTTTTCACGTCCTGCATAAGTATTTCCGACTTCATTCTGTCGGCGTCGTCCAGAATTGCAATTATGTCCTCTCTTGATGTCTCTTTTAAACCTAATAAATTCTCAATCATTTTTATCCCCTGTATAATATGCTTTTTAATTTATAAGTCTATGTCGGTTTTCCGCTTTTCTATGATAACGCAGCTCTCCCCGTCAACCTCGTCAACATGGAGCACCACCCGTTCCAAATTGGAGCTGGGCACCCGCACGCCCACATAGTCTGCGCTTATGGGAAAGCTTCTTCTTCCCCTGTCAATAAAGCAGGCAAGCTGCACCTCAGAGGGCGAGCCTAAATCTAAAAGGGCGTCAATTGCCGTATGAATTGTCTTTCCCGTGTACAGAATGTCATCCACCAGAACGACAACCCTGTCATCAATCGAAAAGGGAACGTTCGTGCCGTTCAGAACGGGATACAGGGCAATCAGGTTATGGTCGGCTCCGTACAGAGTTATATCCAGGGTTCCCACGTCCACCGAAATGTCAGACTTCTCCCCGATATACTTTGCCAGCTCCTCCGCGAGATTAACGCCCCGCCGCACTATACCTATTATACATATGTCTTTAAGACCGGTGTTGCGATCCGCAATTTCTCCCGCAATTCTTTTCAGCTTCTTCTCAATCTCTTCCTTTTCCAGAATTACATTAACCATAAGCCGAGCTCCTTTCCCGCCCCTAAACAAATTAAAAGGCGCATAAATCAAAACAGCAAGGCGCGCCCAAAAAAGCGTCCTTGCTATTATTATATCCTAATATTACTATTTTGTCTACAAATTTTTACCGCTTTTCTTAAAATATTTTAATGCTATAAGTCCCTCAACCTGTCCAAAACCTTTGTGCGCCTGAGCGCCAGCAACAGAACAGCGGCAATAACCGTGCCCCCGGCGGAGCTTACGAAGAAGGGTGCTATGTACGTCCAAAGCACAGCCTCCTTGCCCATTAGAAAGACCGCAATGGGATAGGCAAAAATTCCGCCTAAAACAGACGTTCCCAAAAGCTCCCCCAGACAGGTGAGGGGCAGACTTTTGAAACACCTGTACGCCAAGCCGCAAATCAGGGCTCCGCACATGCTCCCCGGGAACGCCAGCAGGGTTCCCGTGCCCAACATTATTCTTATAAGAGACGTAACAAACGCCATGGCAACACCGTAAAAGGGACCCAAAATCACAGCCGATAAAATGTTGATAAGGTGCTGAATAGGGAAGCACCTTGCCGCGCCCACAGGTATGCTAAAGGGTGATGACACAACAGATACCGCAATCAACACCCCCGCCATCGCCATTTTCCATGCAATTGTTTTCTTCATAGCCAACCTCCGAAAATACACTACCATAGTTATACCACTTTATATAACATTTTTCAAGTGTTATTTTATCATGCTCCGCACACGCCGCGCCGATAATTTCAAAAAATTTCAAATTAGGTATTGACAAATTCTAAAAAACATATTATAATATTAAAGTTCTCGTTTGAGAGCAGTTTTGGACCTTTAGCTCAGTTGGTTAGAGCAACCGGCTCATAACCGGTCGGCCCGGGGTTCGAGTCCCTGAAGGTCCACCACCACGTCGCCGCAAGCGTCATATCGCTTGCGGCGACTTTTTTACAAAAGTCACCGTGCGCTCATTCTGCTGCGTCTCCTTATTCGCAAAAAGGCACGCTGCGCTACCACCTTTTTGCGAGTGTGCGCCTGCGGCGCATTTTTATTTTATAATTCGCTTTGCTTCGTTTTTATCAAGAAAAACAAACCGGATTAACATATATGTAATTCTCCATTCCGTTTACATGGTACCATGGCGCATACGTAGCAGACAATAAAATTCTCTTTTATGGATAACGCTTTAAAAAATTTGTTTCATGCCTTTTCGGCATTATTTATCATTTAAACTAAGTATTGGACATACTTCTGTTTATGATGTATAATTTAGGTATCAAACAAAGGAGGCGATTACCATGAAAAAATCCATCATTTTTACGATTATTACCACGGTTTTACTTTCGATTACCGCGCCGATCTGCGGTTTTTGCAGCGAGAGCAACATTCTTGTAACGTACTTTTCCTGCACCGGGTCAACCGAAGGCATTGCGAACCATATCCAAAACATACTCGGCGGGGACATTTATGAGATTGAGCCTGAAATACCCTATACCTCGGCGGATCTGAACTACAACAACTCTACATCAAGAGCCAATCTGGAGCAGAACGACCCCTCCGCCAGACCTGCAATTTCAGGCGGGATTGACAACCTTGAGGACTACGATGTTATCTTTCTCGGCTACCCCATATGGTGGGGACAGGCTCCCAAAATTATTTATACATTTTTAGAGAGCTATGACTTTTCGGGAAAGCTGATTATTCCCTTTTGCACCTCGGGAAGCAGCGGTATAGGCTCCAGCGCATCTAACCTCCACTCTCTCACATCAGATACGACTGTTTGGAACTCCGGCAGGCGGTTTTCAGGGGGCAGCTCCGAGGCCACTGTTAAGGCATGGACTGACACCCTTGAGCTCCCCGACCCATCCCCGAAAATTTCTGTTTCGGGAGGAACCGTTACCGCTTCAAACGCACCGGAAAACTCCACCCTTATCACCGCATTTTACAGCAACAGAGTATTAATAGACGTAAATCTCACCCAAGGAAGCGGAACGATTTCCGCAAATATTTCAAATCCCTTAGCCGACACCGTCAAGGCTTTTCTCTGGGATATGAAAACAATAGCTCCCCTGGCAAAGGCGGAAGAAATATTAATTGACAAAAGTGATGAAATGCTGGTTAAAATATCCTCAAGCGATACCGAAGTGGTATACAAACTGAACGAGTCGCAGGCAGCCAAGGATTTATACGCCCAACTGCCATTGACCGTGGATATTGAGGACTACAGCAACAATGAAAAAATTTTCTATCCCCCAAACAGCCTTAATACAACCGACGCTCCAAAAGCATCAGGCGGCAGAGGCGCGCTGGCATACTACGCGCCATGGGGAGACGTGGTTCTGTTTTATGACATATTTAACGAAAACAGCAGCCTGTTCAGTCTGGGGGAAGCGGTTCTGGGTGCGGAATTTATTGAAAACCTCAGCGGTTCGGTTACAATATCTCCTCTAAGTGACTAAACCTAATCCGGGCGATGCTCACCCAAGACTTTTAGCTTGCAGCAATCAGCCTATACCGTATACTGCTGATAATTATTCCATATAATTTATACGCCTACATTGGTGCACCTATCGCCCGCCCCTTTGTGCTCTGTCGACAAAGGGAAAATATGGTATAGGCGAAACGAGGCGGAAAGAGAGAAAGTTACTTTTCTCTCTTTCCGCCTGCTTAAACGTCACTAATCCATGTAACTTCCGTTGCAAAGTTTCTCAATGTCATCTAAAGACCATATTTCATTTGGTTTATAATTTATTTTACCATATTGTAAACTTATAATCATTTCCGGTTCTCTGCTTCCTCTCTCACATGAATTATCATACACATATAATTCATCGCAAAGATAAAGCAGTTTTGGAAACAACTTCATTGCACGGTAATATCTTTCACGTATTTTTTCCGGCGGAACACTATGTCCTCCGTTTTTCACACGTGCTTCAACACGCTTTACGTTTATCTCAGGGTCTGTTGTCGTGACATATACACAGATTATTTTATAGTTGTTGTTCTTTGCCTTTTCCATAAGCTCGTAGTTTCGCGGAGTGGACAACACTGATTCAAATGTAAAATCCATATTGTTGTCTACCATATATTCACGCGTGGCGGTAGCAATCTGTGCCGCTTCTAACGAGCTACAGCCTGTTTCTTTTTGTATATCGTCTGCATTGACATAGTCCCCTATTATGGGTAAATTCGTTGTAATTGTACTTTTTCCTGAACCATTCGGTCCTGCCACAACCATAAGTTTGGAGGTAGTCATAATAATTACTCCTTTCTTGTAACAGTAACTAATTTGCCTGTGTTTTGATCTAAATAGGTGAACTGATGGGATAATCCTGAATTATTTGGATCGGCGATTGCTTTTTTTACCGACGCATCTAACATATTAACATCCATTATTGGTACTTGTTCAATGTTATTGGTTGATATAACGTTGAACGGGAAACCGCGGTTTGCTACAAAACGCTTTAAAAATACATTGATTGCCGTACTGACCGGTATCCCGATTTCATCAGCAATTTTTTCGGCATCTAACTTTAATTGATCATCTACTCGGGTCGATATAGTTGCCATAATTACCTCCTTTTCTATCAATTTCACCTAAATTGACCATTATACAGACATAGACTCCTTTCTTACAGTACAATGGCAATTGTATGTCATCTCTGACATTATTAATATATCACATTTATTTATTTTTGTCAATATAAAAAATGCAAATATACTACAATTTTATATTTTTATAGTACATTTGCATTGTTTTGTAACATATTTATCTATTTATGTTTTTTATAGGTTTTGCATCTCCTCCATATCGCCGTAATGCTGCCGCTCATGCAACCTATTTCTTGTTTCTTAATATGCTTAAAATTTTTTGGTAGTAGTCGGGGAGTTGTGATGTAAACTCCATATATTCCCCTGTTTCAGGGTGGATAAATCCCACCTTATAGGCGTGGAGCAGCTGTCCGTTTAGGGCAAACTCCTCCTTTTTCACCCCGTAGGTCTTATCCCCAACGATAGGGTGTCCGTTTTTGGACATATGAACTCTGATCTGATGGGTTCTGCCAGTCTCCAAAATACATTCCACAAAGGTATAGCTTGAAAACCTTTCCAGAACCCTGTAGTTGGTAACGGCGTTTCGGGAATTTTTGTCGGTTATTGTCATCTTTTTTCTGTCAGTGGGATGTCTGCCTATGGGAGCGTCAATCCTGCCGCAGTCCTGCTTAATATTCCCGTGGACAAGCGCCTTGTAGGCACGGGTCAGGCTATGAGCCTTAATCTGTTCCGACAGCCTTTGATGAGCGTTATCATTTTTCGCCACAAGCAGCAGGCCGCTGGTGTCCTTATCAATCCTATGGAGTATTCCCGGGCGCTTCTCTCCGTTTATCCCTGACAATGAACTGCCGCAGCGGTACAGCAGACCGTTTACCAGGGTTCCCGAATAGTTCCCTGCCGCAGGGTGGACAACCATGCCCTGTGGCTTGTTTACCACCAGCATACAGTCATCCTCATACACTATATCAAGAGGAATATCCTCCGCTGCTATGGGAACCTCCTCCAGGTCGGGAACGGTGACCGAGACAGTATCTCCCGGCTTTAGGTTATGCTTCGCCTTAACGGTCTCGCCGTTTACCAGAACCGCTCCTTTTTCGTCTATAAGCTTTTTTATGTAGGAACGGGTTAAGTCCTCAAACTTTTCGGAGAGGTACTTATCCAGTCTGCCTCCCTCGTTTTCCTCAACCACTATTACTCTCTTATCCATTTTCCTCTCCGTCCTTGGCTCCGTCGTAAAACAAGAAGTGCACCACCAGAGCAAAGGCTCCGATGCACACCGCAATATCCGCCACGTTGAACACGGGGAAGTTCACAATTCTCACGTCCAGAAAGTCCACAACGTATCCCTTTGTTATGCGCTCAATCAAGTTCCCCACAGAGCCTGAGCAGATGAGAGCACAGCCCAGCTTGAGCCATACCGTCTTGTTTTCCGACTTAAAGTAGTAGACCCCGAGCACAATAAGGATAATCACCGAAAGAGTTATAAAAATTATTCTTTTATTTTCGAGCATACCAAAGGCAACTCCGCTGTTTTCCACATAAGTCAAATGAAAAAAGTCCTCTATAACCGGTATGCCTATTGTACCCTTCAGGGCTCCCACAGCCCAATACTTTGTAACAATATCAGCTATGAGAACGGCTGCCGCCAACAATATATATAACGTAACAATCACCCAATTCCTTATGATAAGAACTGCTCCGCATTTGCAGAGCAGCCCAAAACCTTAATTATTAAAATTTTAATCTTCTTCTATAGAAACATACTCGCCCTTTTCATTGAGCTTAATCTTGGGAAGCTCCTGGGTCACCTTTTCCAACCGGGAAACCAGCTCGGAACGCTTCGCCTCATTTGTCAGTTCCTCGGGCATGTCGGGAATATCGTTAATCTCATTCTTTATAACCTCAACCGCCTCTGCGCTTGAACGAATTTGAGAGTCGGTGTCCTTGTTAATATCGGAATAATCCTTTATTATTTCCAACTGTGAATTGAGCAGGGAAACAACCTTTGCCTTGAACACCTCAACGCTGCGCTTCATTTCCTCGTATCTGTAATTTATATCGGCAACCTCTTTTGCGGCTTGGTTAATTATCTCCGCCGCCTTTGCCTCGGCGTCCTTAATAATTACCTGCGCCTGACCGTGGGCATTGGTCTTAATATCGTCTCCCGCACCCTTGGCAACAGAGAGGGCGTTTCTCAAGGTATCCTCCATGGATTTGTACTGCTTCACAGCGTCTGTGAGCATTCCTATCCTGTCCATAGCGCCCAGGTTTTCCTGATATATCTTCTCGTAGCTCATAGCCACTTCTTTCATGAAGTTATTCACGTCCGAAATACTGTAGCCGCGCATTTCCTTTTTAAACTCTTTGTTTTCTATGTCAGCAGGTGTAAGCATATTCTAACCTCCCATTCCCTATATCCACTCAATAATACTAAATAAACTTCTCGATTATTACACTTTGTCTGCCCTTGCGGGTGGTTCCGCCTATTTCCGACAGTCTGAACCTGCCGTATTTCCTGACGGAAATTATGTCCCCGCCGTCAAGCAGCTTTGAAACGCTGTCTGTTGGCTCAAAATTCAGCTGCACGGTATCCGCCTTTATCAAATCAGCCGCCTTGCTCCGAGAAACTCCCAGAGCCGCCGCCACAACACAATCAAGCCTTAAAGCCGAAACCGTTGCGCTTATCCTCTTGGTCTTTTTTGGCGGCACGGTTATCTCCGATGCGCTTACCACCGAGAGCTTAACTCCGTGCCTGCCTATCCGCGTCAGATTTAACTTTACGTACTCCGCAATCTGCGGCTTTAAAAACACATAGCACTTATCTTCAAGAGGAATAATGTCGCCTATGTTCTCCCGTTTAATGCCGAGTCCCATAAGGCTTCCCAAGTAGTCCCTGTGGTCAAGAGCTTCAATATCTCTGCCCCTTATTTCCAGCACAGAAATAAGCTCGTCATACTCCACCGGAGCATACTCGGGATAACAGACAAACAGTCGTCTTTCCGCCTCGTCATAGCCGCCGTAAAACTCACATCGCATATCCGCCGCCGGACGCACGTTTTTCTTTATCAGCCCCGCCTCATAGGGATTTAAAAAACCCAGAGCCAGCGCCGAATAATTTCTCTCCGACTGCTCAAGAATATCCTGAGCCCTGGATATAATCAGCTTGTCCTGTGAATTCACTTATTCTTATCTGAAACGGGGGTCGTATTCCTCATCGTCCATAACGCCTACGTTATAGGGAGCGATAAGGAAAATTCCGTTTGAAACCTTTTTAATACTGCCGTCCAGAGCGTACACTGCGCCGCTGAGGAAGTCCACAATTCTCCGTGAAGTGGGGTTGTCCACATTCTCCAGATTAATAACAATGGGCTTTCTCTCTTTTAGGTGGTTCGCAATATCCCTTGCCTCCTCAAAGCTTACGGGCTGCATAATAACCAGCTTCATCTGAGGCGCGTCCTCAAATCTGCCGGCTCTTGCGCTGCTTCTTGCGGTGTTTCTGCGGCTGGGCATATACCTCTCGTTGGCGTCCTCCTCGTCGTATCTATCCTCGGGGTAATCGTCGAGAACTTCCTCCTCGTACTCGTCTCCCACGTCAACACCCATCATACTGTATACCTTATCCATAAAGCTTCCCATTTCTATTCCTCCTGTAATATTCAAATTTAGATTAATAAATTACTGTTTGTTTTGGGAATAATCCCTTGCCCCGAAAATCGAGGTTCCTATTCTGACCATGGTTGCTCCCGCCTCAATTGCCTCTCTGTAGTCATGGCTCATGCCCATAGAAAGCTCCTTGAGCCCAAACCTGTCGGCAAGCTCCTTAAGCTTTGAGAACAGAGCCCTGTTCTCCTCAGGAGAATAACCGCTGACCGAGATTGTCATAAGCCCCAGAGTGTTCACATTGTCAAACTCCTTGAGCCTGTCCAGCATCTCCGGCAGGTATTCGGGGGCTACGCCGAACTTTGTTTCCTCTCCGGAAATATTAACCTGAACCAATATATCCTGAACAACATCTATCGCCTTTGCCCGCTTATCTATTTCCGCCGCCAGTTCCACGCTGTCAACCGAATGAATAAGGGCGGTCTTCCCCACGATATGCCGAACCTTGTTCTTCTGCAAGTGTCCAATCTGGTGCCACTTAAGGTCAGGCATTAATTCATACTTCGCCGCCAGCTCCTGGGGTCTGTTCTCCCCGAAATCCACGGCTCCCGCCTCAAAGGCAGACCGCACGTATTCAATTGGCTTTGTTTTGGAAACCGCAATCAGCTTAACCTCGTCGGGGTCTCTGCCGCAGTTTTGAGCCGCCTGCCTGACATCGGCAAGCACGCTTAAATAGTTTTTCTCAATATCGGGCATTAAATCCGTACTTTCAATCATTGTCTCACAACCTTACCGTCTTCTATACCCTTGGTGTTTACTATAACCTCGTCATACATCTCCAGCGACTCTTCATAATTAGTATCCTTAACCGGCTCTATAACAGCCCACTCCTTGTTGTTATACAGCAGCGAAACGGGAACGAATTTAGCCACTCCCAGACGCACCACGTAAACGCCCTGCTGTCCGTCAATAACTCTCAAAGAGCTTGAAGGAACCTTTATTCCGTCGGCGCTCTCAATAAACAGCTCCGCCGACACCTTGCTGGTGGTGTAGATAGACTCCACATACTTCGTAGAGTGAACCGTAACTGCAACCTTTCCTCCGTCCGGCTTGGAAATAGCGGTTACCGTACCTGTAACAACACTGTCGGACAAGTCATAAAACTTGACCCTTATATCCTGCCCTGTTTCAAAATTCGCCGCTTCCTTTTCGGAAACAGTTCCGATAAAATACCATTCATAGTTATTGATTATCTTGCAGACATTTTCCCCTGAAGAAACCGTTTCGCTAATCTCAATATTTTCCTTTGAAAGGTTCTTGAGATAGGACGGAGACGCTTCGTCAAGCATATCGATGCTCAAAACCTGCTCATAGCCGTCAACCTTGGACGAAAAAACTCCGGCACGAGGAGCGTAAATCCACTCTCTTTCGGAATTTTCTCCGGACTCAAGCTCCCGGAGCCTGTCCTTCATCTCCTGCAGGTGCTCCTCCTTGGACTTGCCGTCCTCAGAGGTGTACAGCTTGCTTGCAACATAGCCGTCTATATTCTGCTTTGCCGCAACTATGTCCGAAATATTGTTATTATCCTTGATTTGGCTCAAAGCCTGAGCCTCATCGGAAATGTTTCTCTCTATCCTAACCGCGCTTCCGGAATACACATCTGCTTGAGAGCTGTCGCTCTCAAGCTCCTGAATTTTCTCTTTAAGCTGAGCTATTTCCTCGGTCACTGCCGGATCCACATTATGCTTGTACACTGCGGCTATGGTCGCGCCCTCGGTGACCCTCTGCCCCTCGTCCGCCACGCACTCAAAATACCCGTCGGTTGGGGCGGTTACAAACTCCTGGTCTCTGAAAATATATCCGTCCGCCAGCACGTATTCCTCAATACTGCCGTCGAGGGCGGTGTAGGTCTGCACAGTGTTGCCCGACCTGAAAAATATGCTAATCAGCAAAAAAACAAAAGCAAAAACGAAGAGTAGCTTGGGTATTAAAAAGAGACGTTTTCTCATGTCTCTTTTGCGCTTTCTTTCAAGTTTTCTATTTGAGTTGTCAGTAGTATTTGCCACAAGACTACCTCCAATCACTCAAGCATCTTCAATAATCCATCTTATGACAGCGCACGCAGACGCGCACTGAACTTACCAAAACTACATACACGTTTATTATAATACCCGCAAAAACCTATGTAAACCGCAAAACACAAGTTGTTGACCAATTGTAACCTAATTGTAAAAGAAAAAGCCCGTGAAAAATCGTTAGATTTTTCACAAGCCTTTGCTTGCGCAGCAGGCGTGCGGTTTTGATAAAGGCTTTGCCTCTTGTTTGCCCGCCCTGCGCTCGGGGAGGTCGGGCGCACAGTGCGGGCCTTATCCATTTTAACCGAATAAGCATAACAGTAAATCATTACGTTGTAGGGGGCGGCTTCCCAGACGCCCCGCATATCTATGCAACTGTTTCCGCCAAGCAAATGGGATTAACACATACGTAACCCCTTAAATTCGTAGGGGCGCCGCTTTATCGGCGACAAACGTTGTATTATTATTGACATTACATACTATTGCTAAATTGGAATAATGAGTGCCGTCCAACTTCAAAGAAGTTGGGTCACAGCTGCGCCCGCGTACAAACCAATGTGATTATATAAAGTTACAGGGATTGCGACTTTAATATAATTCCAAATCCATATAATATGATATTGACCGTTAATATGGCAAGCGGGGCGTATAGGAATCCGCCCCCTACAATCTAAACAGTTACAAATATATCAACCCTTTTACAAAAGGCGCAGCAAGGCGGACGCCCAAAAGCCAAAGCCCTTATCAAAATGCGCCGCAGGCGCAGGGCTCCCGAAAAGTCGACAGACTTTTCGGGAAAAGGAGAAACGACGTAGCGTTGTTATTGATTTTTATGTAATAAAAATCAATACGTAGCGAAGTCTGTTTCGACGCGGGCATATTGCGACGACCTCCCCAAGCACCGGGGCGGGCAAGTCAACAATTATCCCACATAACTTTATATAATCACATTGACTTGTATGCGGGGCGTCTGGGAAGCCGCCCCCTACAACGTGAACATTTACGTCTATAATTATCCCATTTACGTTGATAACCCCCGCGCTGTAGGCAAATCATCACATTTCAAGCCATATAATATCAGGGTTTCTTTTAAACCATGTTATCTGTCTCTTGGCGTATCTGCGGCTTTCCTGCTTAATTTTATCCACCGCCTCTTTAAGGGGCAGCGTGCCCTCCAGATACCAAACAAGCTCCTTATAGCCTATTGCCTGCATAGAGGTGGCCTTGGGGCTTATGCCCATACTAAGCAGGGTCTTGACCTCCTCAAGGAGCCCCTGCTCCATCATAATGTCAACCCGCCTGTTAATCCTGTCGTACAAAACGTCTCTCGGACGGCTCAGACCGAAAATTTCACCCTCGTACAGCGGTTCTCCCCGCTGCTCTCTGTCCAACACGGACTTGAGCTTTCCGCTGACCTTATATATTTCAAGTGCTCTGATTACCCGCTTTAAATTGTTGGGGTGAATTGCATCGGCAGACCTCGGGTCAACCTCCCTCAGCATTCGGTGCACGAACTCGCAGCCCTTTTCCTCCGCCAGAGCGTTTAGGCTCTGTCTGTACCCCTCATCGGTCTCCATTTCGGAAAACTCCAGATTGTTAATTATGCTGTCAAAATACAGCCCTGTCCCTCCGCAAAGCACGGGAATTTTGCCCCGCTCTAAAATACCGTCAATGCACTCCCGCGCCAGCTTCACGAACCTTGCCACGCTGAAATTCTCCTCCGGCTCCGCAATATCTATCATATGGTGGGGGATCCCCTGCATCTCCTCAAGGGTGGGCTTGGCGGTTCCTATATCCATATGCCTGTATATCTGCATGGAATCACAGGACACAACCTCTCCGCCCCTCTCCTTTGCCAGCCTTATTGCGTAGTCGGTCTTACCCGAAGCGGTAGGCCCCACAACGCCTATTATTTTTGGTTTTGCCAAAATTCCACAGCCTTTCCGTCTCTTAAACTATCCTTTTAAACATTTTCTCAATGTCCCGCTTGCTCTGCTTGACAACAATAGGCCTGCCGTGGGGGCAGGTTGTTATTCCCTTTGCCGCCAGCTCTCCAACCAGATTTACAACCTGCGTCATCTCCCGCAGGGAGAGCACGTCATTTCCCTTGATCGCTTTCTTGCAGGAAATCATATCAAGAGCCTTTTCCTCAAAGTCGGCAATAGGGTGCTTTCTGTTATCAATCAGCGCGTTTAATATCTCATAGAACAAATCCTTTATTCCCTGCTCATCTACCACCACGGGGGTCTCGTTTACCACAACCGTGTTGCCGCCGAACTCAGCGATTTCAAAGCCGAATTTTTTAAATTCCTCAATCCCCGAAATCGCCGCGTCAAACTCCTCATGGGTCAAGTCAATCACCACGGGGGAGAGCAGCAGCTGAGACATCCTCTCGCCTTTAAAATACGCCTGCTTTAATTCCTCAAAAATTGAGCGTTCATGAGCCGCATGCTGGTCTATCATATACATATTGTCCCTATCTGAAACTATCACGTATGTATTAAACACCTGCCCGATTACCTTATAGTCTTTAAACAGGTTTTCCCCTGCTCCCCGCTCCTCGGGATTATCTGAATAATCCGCCGCAGCGGCAGGCTCAGTCTCCATTTTAAGCTGCACGCCCTCCTCTTGCTCGGCGGGCTTTTCTTCAGGCTTCTCGGCGGGCTTTTTCTCTCCTCCCATTTCGAGAAAGTCGTCTATTATGTCATTCAGGCTTTCATTTACCGACGGTTTTCCGTTCTGTTCATATTCCGTATTATTTTTCGGAGTTGTGTATTCCAAGTAGTTTTGAACAACTTCCTTTGTGATTTTTACCGGGTCCTCCATCTTGTTTGTTTTCCCCGCTTCCGGGAACTTTTGGGACGGAGAGTCGGATTTATTAACATCGCCGCCGGGCTTTGTGCCGTACATGGCGTTTTTTATGGCGTGATATATTATGTTGTAGAGCTGCTTCTCATTGGCGAACTTTACTTCTGTCTTTGCAGGGTGAACATTCACGTCCACCAGCTCGGGCGGCATATCTATTTTAATCACAAAGAAGGGGAACCGCCCTACCATAACCGCATTCCGAAATGCTTCCTCCGCCACCTTTGAGATAGCGGGGCTCTTTATATACCTGCCGTTTACCAAAATCGTCTGCTTTGTCCTGTTGCCGAAGGACAGCTCGGGCTTTCCCAAAACACCGGTGACCTCAATGCCCTCTTCCCCATAGCATATGGGCGTTAAGGACTTTGCGAATTTAAGACCGTAGGTCTTTAAGACCACGTTTGCAATATCTCCGTCGCCCACAGTGCGAAACATCTGCTTGCCGTCTATGTAGTAGTCAAAAGAAATGTCGGGACGCGAGAGAGCCAAACGGGTTATTAAGTCCGATATATATCCCGTTTCGGTGCTGTCTTTTTTAAGGAACTTCATTCTTGCGGGGATATTGGCAAACAAGTCCCGAACCTCCATTATTGTACCGCTTCCGCAGGCGATTTCATCGGGCTCGCCGCAAACTCCGTGGTCAACAACATAGTGTATGCCCGCTTCATCTGTTCGGGTTTTTGTAATCACCTCAACCCGAGCAACGGCGCATATGCTGGACAAAGCCTCGCCCCTAAAGCCCATGGTTCTGATTGAATACAAATCCTCGGCGGCGGACAGCTTACTTGTGGCATGGCGCAAAAAGGCGGTGGGAACCTGCTCCTTCGGTATTCCGTTTCCGTTATCGGTTATGCGGATAAGCTTAACCCCGCCCTTTTCTATTTCAATAGTGATCTTGTCCGCCCCGGCGTCAATGGCGTTCTCCACCAATTCCTTTACCACAGAGGCAGGCCGCTCCGCCACCTCGCCTGCGGCAATCTTGTCCGCCACCTCCGGCGGCAGCACTCTGATTTGATTTCCCATAAAAAATCTCCATTCTTATCAGTTAATTACAATCGTTTTGCCTCGGCCTGAAGGTCATACAGCTTCGTCAGCGCCTCCATAGGCGTTATCGTGTTTAAATCCAGTTCTTTCAATTTGGATATAACAGGGTTCTCACTCTGGGCGAAAAAGTCCATCTGGTCGCCCTCAAAGGGAGACTGCTTCGCCTTGGCTCCCGTTTTTATGTTTGCGGTGTTCACCGTTTTCTGTTCCCTGCTTTCCAGAATAGAGGCAATCTCCTTGGCGCGCTTTATAACCGACTTCTTCACTCCTGCCAGAGCCGCAACCTCAACGCCGTAGCTCTCGTCCGCTCCGCCTCGGATTATCTTTCTCAAAAAGGTTATGTTTCCGCCGTTTTTCTTCACGGCGATACAGTAGTTCTTAACATTCTCTATTTTTTCTTCAAGCTCTGTGAGCTCATGGTAGTGTGTGGCAAACAGCGTCTTTGCGCCGCACTTTTTCACGTCCGCAATGTGCTCCACCACAGCCCAGGCTATGCTTAATCCGTCATAGGTGCTCGTGCCCCTGCCGATTTCATCAAGAATTATCAAGCTGTTTTTGGTGGCGTTGTCCAAAATATACGCCACCTCTTTCATTTCCACCATAAAGGTGCTGTCTCCGGAGCTCAAATCGTCGCTGGCTCCGACCCTGGTGAAAATCTTGTCCACTATTCCTATGTCCGCACGGGAGGCAGGCACGAAGCTGCCCATCTGCGCCATAAGAGTTATTACCGCCACCTGGCGCATATATGTGGACTTTCCCGCCATGTTGGGGCCGGTTATTATTGAAATCTGGTTTTCTCCGTTGTCCAAAACCGTGTCGTTGGGTATAAAGGTTCCCGCTCGGCTTATCGCCTCAACCACAGGGTGCCGTCCGTCACGGATTACTATTTTGTCCGAATTATTCACCGTGGGCATAACATACCCTCTCGCCTCGGCAACCGCCGCAAAGGAACAGAGCACGTCAATCAGGGCAATAACCCCCGCCGTGCCACAAATCCTGTCATATCCAGCCGCCACTGTGTCGCGGATATTGCAAAACAGGTCATATTCCAGGTCGGTTATCTTGGTTTCCGCCCCCAAAATCTCCTCCTCAAGCTCTTTTATCTTAGGAGTTATGTACCTCTCGGCATTGACCAGGGTCTGCTTTCTGATAAAGTAATCGGGGACTTGGTCGGAGTACAGCTTGCTGACCTCAACATAGTACCCGAACACCTTGTTGTAGCCCAGCTTCATGGTCTTAATTCCTGTCTTTTCCTTTTCCTCCTCAACCATTCCCGTAAGCCATTCTCTGCCGTTTGTCATTATACCTCTGAGCCTGTCCAGTTCTGCATTTGCGCCCTTTTTAATCATCTTTCCGTTTCGCAGGGTAACAGGGGCTTCGCCGTCAATATTGTCCCTAATCAGAGAGCACAAATCCTCAAGGGCGTCAAAGGTTTTAAGCTGCTGCCGTATGAGCTTGCTTTCGCAGCCCCTCAAAAGCTCTCCCACCCGCGGCAGAACCTCAAAGGAATTCATCAGGCTAAGCAGGTCATGACAATTGGCGGTTTTATAAGCAATCTTTGTTGCCGTCCGCTCTATGTCTGTAATCTTCTTCAGGTTTTCAATCAGGTCTTCCCGCAAAATCTGATTTTTATATAGCTCCGACACAGCGTACAGCCGATTTTGAATAAGGATTATATTGGTGAGAGGAGCCGTAATCATCTTTCTGAGAAGCCTGCCCCCCATAGAGGTCTTTGTCTTGTTTAAAATGTTCAGCAGGCTGCCCTTTGCCGAACGGTTTCTGATGGTTTCGGTTATTTCAAGGTTGCGCATGCTGTACATATCAATCTGCATGGTTCCCGATGTAGATAAAATTTCCACCTCTTTTATGTTGGTGAGCTCGGTTTTCTGGGTCTCCTTGAGGTATTCCAGCAGTCCGCCCAGAGCGCACACGGACAGGGCTGAATTTATCCCCAGCTCCGCCTCGGACTTGCCGAAGGTGCTTTGCACCCGCTGCGCCGCCTGCTCATAAGAAAACGCCCATTCGTAATAGTTGCGCACAAAGCAGTTCAGCTTATCCCGCACAAGCTCCACCAGCTTGGTGTTCTCGTACGCCATGGTGTTCATAACCATTTCGGTGGGCAAAAATCTTGTCAGGGTATCAAGCACTCCGTTCATCATTTCGCTGCCCAAATATTCGCCCACAAACACCTCTCCCGTGGTAATGTCCGCAAAGGCAAGGCTTATTCCCTTTTCCTCCCGGCACATGGAGCACAGATAGTTGTTCCGCTGGTCGTCCAGAGCCGCCGTGTCCATAATCGTTCCCGGGGTCACCACCCGAACAACCTCGCGGCGAACCAAGCCCTTTGCCTGGGCGGGGTCTTCTGTCTGCTCGCAGATTGCAACGCTGCACCCTGCATTCACGAGCTTCACTATATAGCTGTCCACCGAATGAAAGGGAACGCCGCACATGGGCGCCCTCTCTTCAAGACCGCAGCTCTTTTTTGTCAGGGCAATGTCCAAAATCTTAGCCGCCTTAATTCCGTCCTCAAAAAACATCTCGTAAAAGTCGCCCAGCCTGTACATCAAGATACAGTCCGGATATTTGTCCTTTGTTTCGCAGTACTGGCGCATCATAGGCGTTAGCTTGTCTCTGTCTATAATCAACTCAATTCCTCCACAACCAAAATTATCCCCGATAACCGTAGTTCATAGTCTAAAGTATAACATAAAGATTTTTTTATTTCAAGACTCTGTGTAAATAAAAAAAGCGGCTTTTGATAAAGGCTTTGCCTTTGAAACAATTCGCCGCCCCGTTGCGCTCCGTCATCAACATGGCGGTCGATAGACACACCAATGTGGGGATATAAGTTATATGGGATAATCAGCAACATGCCCGCAGCTGCGCGCCTCACGTGCTGCCTGCGGCAGCCTGCCGTGCTTGCATTCCGCCTTTTGCAAAGGCGGAGGAGTCGCCCCGAGCGCCGTGGTGGGCAGGGCTCCCGAAAAGTCGTAAGACTTTTGGGGATAGAGGAGCATATGCCCGTAAAAGCGTAGGCTTGCCGAACAGGCAAGCCCGGCACCAAGGGCATAATGCGACGCCGCGGCGGCAATGTCGCCAAAGCCTTTATCAAAATCATATGACACGCATGCACCCCCAATTCGTAGGGGCGCCATTTATCGCGCCCGTTGATAAACGAATGTGAGGCAATAAATCAACAGGAGGTAACAATTAAATTAAATCTCAAACCCGTATAATATAAACTGTTAATACGGAGAGCGGGCGCAGCGAGCGGCGCCCCTACGAATTTTGATGTACATATATCCAATTCCATTTACAAAAACAAAGCCCGCCCAAGCGCTTGGGGAGGTGGGCAAGCGCAACAGGGCGGGCAATTTGCCAAATTATTAAATTGATTAAAACTATATGGGCGCGGGATAAAAGTAATGGGAATAGGGACTATTCCCTATTCCCTATTCCCTATTCCCTATTCGCTAATCGCTTTAGTGGCAGCCTCCGCAGGTGGAACAGCTTCCGCCGCAGCTGCTGTCCTGCTCGCCCGCGATAAAATGCTTGAGTATGCCGTCCATCTGACCCAGCATCATTTCATAATCCCTTGCCGCGTCCAGGTACTCCTTAATTATACTGTTTTTCGCTAGCTTTTCAAATTCCGCCTGGAAGTAATCATTAACCTCCTGCGCCTGCTCCTTGGACAAATCCTGTCCCTTGAGCTCCTCTGTCTTTTTCTCTCTCAGAGCGTTATAATTATCGATAAGCCCTTTTGCAGTCTCGTCCTCAAGCAGAGCCTTTCCCGTCTCGTCCGCTCTCTTTTTAACCTCGCTCTCTCTTATAAGCTCTCCCAGCTCTTTTGCCTTTTCATATATTGCGTCGTTATTCATAATAAATCTCCTTTAATAATTAACCATTTTTCCAAACAGGGACCAGGTCTGGGTTTCTGTTATCTCAACCTGAACAATCTCGCCCACAAGGTCTCTGTCCTCAATCCCCTCGGGACGGATAAAGTTTACCACCTTTCCGCCCTCGGTTCTGCCCGTCAAGGTGTCCGCGTTGGTCTTGCTGACCCCCTCCGTCAGCACCCTTTGGACAGTGTTCTTATACGCGTCGTTTTTGCGCTTTGATATTTCGTTCTGAACAGCAAGCATTCTGTCAAAATTTCTGTGCTTTTCCTCCTCGGTCAGGCAGTCCTCCATTTCCGCCGCAGGGGTTCCCACCCTTTTGGAGTATATAAACGAAAATATCATGTCATACTCAACCTCTTGCAAAACCTTTAGGGTCTGCTCAAAGTCCTCGTTTGTCTCACCGGGGAAGCCTACGATAATGTCTGTGGTCAAAACAATATCGGGTATAGCTTGCCGTATTTTTCTGATTTTATCCATGTATTCGCGGAGGGTGTACTTTCGGTTCATAGCCTTTAAAACCCTGTCGGAGCCCGCCTGAACAGGCAGGTGCAGCTGGTTGCATATCTTAGGCTCCTCCGCCATGGCGGCAATCAGCTCGTCCGACAAATCCTTGGGGTGGCTTGTCATAAACCTTATTCTTTCAATGCCGTCAATGCGGCAAACCTGCCGCAGAAGCTGAGCAAATGTAATTCCGTCCGTATCGTTGCCGTAGGAATTAACGTTTTGCCCTAAGAGCATAACCTCTTTGTAGCCCTCAGACGCCACCTGTCTGCACTCCTCTAAAATCTTTTCGGGGTCGCGGCTCCGCTCCCTGCCCCGAACATAGGGCACAATGCAGTAGGTACAGAAGTTGTTGCAGCCGTACATAATGGGAACCTTTGCCAGAGGAATCGGGTCGCGCCTTACCGGAACGTCCTCAAAAACCGCTCCCGCCTCATCTTTAACGTCAAACACACGGTTATGCTCAACCGCCTCCCACAAAATCTGCGGGAACCGATACAGCGCATGGGTGCCGAAAACCATGTCCACGTGCTTATACTTGGACTTTATGGCTTTGGCAATATGCTCCTGCTGGGTCATGCAGCCGCACACGCCGATAAGCATTGCGGGATTTCTGCGCTTGCTGTGCTTTAAAGCCCCCAGGTTTCCGAAAACCCTAAGCTCCGCATTTTCACGGACGGCGCAGGTGTTATACAAAACCAAGTCCGCCCCCTCGGCAGAGGTACACATTTCATAGCCCATATCCGCCAGCATACCCTTTAGCTTTTCGGAGTCGCTGGAATTCTGCTGGCAGCCGTAGGTCTCAACAAAAGCCTTAGGAACCGCCTCCTTGGCAGAGTTGATTTCCCTAAGCCTTGCTATGTAGTCCCTCTGCTTTTCCATTTCCTCGTCCGAAACGCGAGGGCTTGTTCTCACATTATTTTCACTCGTCATAATTATGAATTTGTCTTCTCTCTGTACTTTTGTAAAATCCTGTTTATTCTCTCCATGGGAGTGAGCAGCTCGCTTATGGACTTGTCCCCGTTAATCTCTCTGATAATGAGGGCGATAAACTTGGACATATCCACCTCGTGGTACCACTCGCAATCCTTGAGCTCGGGACGTCTGTAAACCGTGTTGGTAGTAAACACAGCGTCAATCAGTCCTTCCTCGTACGCCTGATTAAACTTTGAAACACCCTCTGTGAACAATCCGAAGGAGGAGAACACGATAACGCTCTTCGCCTTTCTCTTTTTCAGCTCTCTTGCAACGTCCAGCATAGACTCACCTGAGGCAATCATGTCGTCCACAACTATTACGTTCTTATCTGTAATATCCTTGCCTAAGAACTCATGAGCCACAATGGGGTTCTTTCCGTTAATAACCTTGGAGTAATCTCTCCTCTTGTAGAACATACCCAAATCCATGCCCAGCACAGAGGAATAGTACATACATCTGCCCATGGCTCCCTCATCGGGGGAAACAATTAGAGTATTTTCAGAATTAAGGATTATTTCCGATTTGTATTTAAGGCAAGCCTTAATCATCTGATACGTGGGGCGAACGTTTTCAAAGCCGTTAAGGGGAATTGCGTTCTGCACCCTTGAATCGTGAGCGTCAAAGGTTATAAAGTTGTCCACGCCCATAGCCGCCAGCTCCTGAAGCATCATAGCGCTGTCAAGAGACTCTCTGGCAACTCTTCTGTGCTGCCTGCCCTCGTACATCATGGGCATAATAACCGTTATGCGCTTCGCCTTGCCGCCCAGGGCGGAAATCACCCTCTTTAAGTCCTGAAAATGGTCGTCGGGACTCATGGAGTGCTCAACGCCGTACATCTTGTAGGTCACGCCGTAATTAAACGGGTCACAGATAATGTAAATGTCGTAGGCTCTCACGGAATGTAAAACTACCGCCTTTGCCTCTCCTGTGCCAAACCTGGGGCAGTTTACCGGAATAACAAAGCTGTGGGGCTCGGCTCCGCTACCCTCACAGAAATCCATGAGATACCGGTCTACCTTTTCCACCAAGTCCTCGCAGCCCTTCATACCGATAATTCCCAACTTGCCTAAATTGTAGACTTGAACCGGATTTTGTTGCATTATAAAATACCTTCCCTTAAATATATTTGGTTAATTGTACTCATTTTAAACATTGTGGGACTTTAGCAGGTCGTACCTGATATCCCACAGCTTTTGGGATAAATCCACATAGTAAGTATGGGGATTTTCAAAACGCTTAACCTCATCCCAAATCAGGCTGAGTTCCTCCTCGGCATAGCTCCGTATCTCCTCAAGAGAGGGGGACTTATACACAAGCTTTCCCCCTAAGAAAACGGGAACCTGCAGCTCAACCGCCTTAAAGTCCGTAACGGTTTTGCGCTTCCAAGTGTTTTGAGGGTCGAAAATCTCATAGGGGCGGGTGTCGTCAATAACCTCGTCATAGGCGGTGAGCACATCGGCAACCGCCATACCCGTCTCCCTTGAGTAAAGACGAACAACCTTTTTGAAATAGGGATTTGTTATCTTCTGAACGTTTTCGCTTATTTTTATTTTCGGAATAATTTTGCCGTCATGCTCAACGGCAACCATTTTATAAACCCCGCCGAAAACAGGCTCGGACTTTGAGGTTATAAGCCTCTCGCCCACGCCGAAGGAATCTATCCTTGCCCCCTGGCGGAGAAGATCTCTTATTATATACTCGTCAAGAGAGTTTGAGGCGCAAACCGTCGCCTCTGTCCAGCCCGCATCGTCCAAAAGCTTTCTCGCCTTTTTGGAGAGATACGTCAAGTCGCCGCTGTCAATCCTGATTCCGCACCTCTTTATCCCCTTAGGCTTCAGCACCTCGTTAAACACCCTTATAGCGTTGGGAATACCGCTCTTTAACACGTTATAGGTGTCAACCAGCAGAGTGCAGTTATCGGGGTAGCATTCCGCATACGCCTTAAACGCCTCGTATTCCGAGTCAAAGCTCTGAACCCAGCTGTGCGCCATGGTTCCCAGGGCAGGCACGCCGAACATCTGGTCTGATATGGTGCACGCCGTTCCGCCGACGCCGCCTATGTACGCCGCCCTCGCGCCGTAAATCGCCCCGTCATAGCCCTGAGCCCGCCTTGAACCGAACTCCATAACGGGAATATCCCCCGCCGCTCTGACAATACGGTTGCTCTTTGTGGCGATAAGGCTCTGGTGATTTACGGTAAGCAAAATCATGGTTTCAATAAACTGCGCCTGAATTATGGGGCCTCTCACCGTAACGATGGGCTCGTTGGGGAATATGGGGGTTCCCTCGGGGACGCACCACACGTCGCACTTAAACTCAAAGTTCTCCAAATAATCGAGAAACTCCTCGCAGAACATTTTCTTGCCTCTAAGGTACTCTATGTCCTCACGGGTGAATTTAAGATCGCTTAAATATTCAATAAGTTGTTCCACGCCTGCCATTACAGCGAAGCCCGCGCCGTCGGGAGCCTGACGGAAATACATATCAAAATACGCTATCCTGTCCCCCATGCCGCACTTTAAATAACCGTTCGCCATTGTGATTTCATAGAAATCCGTAAGCATTGTGTAATTCATAAAATATTCCACTCCAATTGCAGGCACACAATTAAAACGCATGTCTTATTTTTGACAATAGTTCCAAACTATCACTACTTAACAAATATCAGTATACCATTTACGTCAAAATTAGACAAGATTAAATTTAACAGAAATATTACAAAAGATTAATAGCTGATACATTAAAACTTGACAAAAACGCCGAAAATGAATAGAATGGAGAATATATCAGGGCTTTTGTTCGCCCGCCCCTCGTCGCACTATGCCTTTTCGCTCGCCATGCCTGTTCGGCAGGGCTTCGCTTTTACAGGCATGTGCTCCTCTATCCCAAAAAGTCTTCGACTTTTCGGGAACCCTGCCCGCCCCGGCGCTTGGGGAGGTCGGGCAAGCGCAACGGGGCGGGCGACAAGCATACCAATGTGAAGATATAAATTAATCGGAATAATTATCAGCTTACCCGCGCCTGCGCGCCTCACGTGTCGCCTACGGCGACCTACCGCGCTTGCTGTCCGCCTTTTCAAAAGGCGGTGAAAGGAACATTTTTATGAGAAACAAAATTTTTATTGCGATATTTGCCGGGTTGGCAATAATCTCTCTGCTCATTATCTTAAAGGTCAAAACCGCCAAAACCGACGCTTCGGCAGCGGAAATCGTCCAAGACGGCAATGTGATCCAAACAGTTGACTTGAGCTCTGTCAGCGAGCCTTACGATATAACCGTCCGCACAGAGGACGGGGGCTACAACACAATCCATGTGGAGCAGGGTTCAATTCGTGTGTCCGAGGCGGACTGCCCGGACAGGCTTTGCGTAAAGCAGGGGGAGATTACAAACGGCATATATCCCATAGTGTGCCTGCCCCACAGGCTGACGGTCAGAATAGTTGAAAACAGCGGCATTGACGCCGTGACAGGTAGGTAGCTTATGAACAACAAAAGGATTAACACAAGACGTATGGTTCTCATGGGGGTGCTCACGGCAATCGGGCTCACCATATTTATGCTGGAAGCCCAAATCCCGCCCCTCACCGCCATACCCGGCATAAAGCTCGGGCTTGCAAATATTGTCACTCTCTTTGCTCTGGCGGTTTTGGGTCCTAAGGACGCGCTTATTATTCTCATTATGCGGGTTATTTTGGGCAGCGTTTTTTCGGGGCAGATTATGACTCTGGCGTACAGCATGACGGGAGGCGTGCTTTGCCTTGCTGCCGAGGCGGCTCTGCTTAAAGTCCTGCCTCTTAAAAACCTATGGGCAATCAGCGTTATAGGTGCGGCGGTTCACAACACCGCCCAGGTCGCCGTGGCTGTTTTAATCACTAAGACCCCGGGCATATTCTGGTACCTGCCCTACCTTATCATTGCCGCCGTCATAACAGGCGCGTTTATCGGAGCCGCCGTTCAGTTCACTCTGAAAAAGGGGGACTCCGTCATCAAGAAATTAACTCAAACCCGAGATTAACCCGTCTGCAAATACTTCTCTAAGGCTCTGCGGACGGCTCCCGGGTTTTTATTCATTTCCCCCAAGTATTTCTCAACCTTAAGCCCTATACCGCTGTCATAAAGATTTACCCCGAAAATCCTCTCGTCCGACAGCAGTTTTTTTATTGAGCTGTGTATCTTTTTCTCATCGGTGCAGCCAAAGCCTATCTCATTCATAATCCCCACCGCATATCCAAGCATAGGGTCGGGGCTCGGCTCAAAGGAATTTCCCTCATCGTCCACTCCCAAAAGGTATCTGCACCAGCCTGCAAACACCAGGGGAATGTATTCTAAGCTGTCCGCCTTTCCAACCTCGGCGTACCGCTTTATCGTCTCCCCAAAGCGAACCCCCAGCTTCTGAGAAGTGTCGCAGGCTATCCTCTGAGGAGTATCTCTGATAAACGAGTTGGCAAACCTCTTATTCAGCACCTCATCGAGGAACCTGCGGGGCTCTATTATTTTAGGGTCGTCAACAACGGGAAGCCCCTCGTCATGCCCCACTCTTTTAACCAATTCCGAAAGCTGTTCATCCTTCATCTCATCGCTTATTCTGTCATACCCCAACAGGCAGCCGAATATGGCAAGGCAGGTGTGGAGAGGGTTTAGGCAGGTGCACACCTTCATCCTTTCCGACCTGTCAACTGTTTCCCTGTCGGTGTATATAACTCCCGCTTTTTCAAGGGGAATACGGGAGTTGGGGAAGTCGTCCTCAATCACAAGGTACTGGGGAGCCTCCGCGTTCACAAAGGCGGCGGCAAAGGTGTGCTTCTCGGTTTCAAAGGGCTTTATGCCCTCTATTCCGTCCCGCTCTAAAAGCCTTTGTACCTCCTCAAAGGGGCGGGGAGTAATCTTGTCTATCATGGTGCAGGGGAATGAAACAGAGCTTTCAATATAGCTTTCAAAGCCTTTGTCCGCAAAACCGTTTTTAACCCAGCGCCTTGCGAAATCCCCCACCGCGCTTTTCAGCCTGTCTCCGTTGTGGGCGCAGTTATCCATGCTTACAAGGGCGACGGCATATCCACCGCTCTTGTACCTGTGGTGCAGCAGGGCGGCAAGGCGACCCATATAGGTCTTTGCTTGGCTCGGCTCTCTTTCAAAGTCCTTTACAGTCTCGCCGTAATACTCCCCCTCCGCCCCTTTCAGGCTATACCCCTTTTCGGTTATGGTAAAGGATACCATAGCAAGGCTTTTAGCAGAAAAAATCTCCTCCAAACGGGCTGTGTCCTCTCTGTTCTCAAAATCCAAAGCGAGAGCCTCGGCAACGCTTGCCACAACCTCTTTCTCCACAGTCCCGTCAGAGTTTAGGACTACCGACAGGGTTAGGTTATCGGTTTTATGAAAGCAGTTCTCTAAAATCTCATAATCATATCCCTCCGCCACGATTATGCCTCTGTCTGTCTCCCCTCGGTTTAACAGCCTTTGGCACAGCACGGCGGGAAACGCCCTGAAAATATTCCCTGCCCCGAAATGAACCCACGAGGGCTCCTTTCGAGTGCGTTCTCTCATCTTATCTATATCAAATTCAGGCAGCTTATAACCTGATTTAAGCCACTTATCTCTCTCATTCTCAACAGATTTCTTGCTAAGCTTCATGTTTTCCCTCCGACTTCTCAATCGCCTCCAACAGTCCGTTCAGGTACGCCGCTCCCAACGCCCTGTCATACAAACCGTAGCCCGGCATCGCCTTTTCTCCCCAAATCATTCTGCCGTGGTCGGGGCGCAGAGGGCCGTCAAAGCCCGTATCGTAAAGAGCTTTGACAATCTCATACATATCCATCGACCCGTCCCGTGACAGGTGGGCTGCCTCCTCGAATTTTCCCGGGGAGTGGTGCTTGAGGTTCCGCACATGGGCAAAGTGGATCCTGCCCTCCGCCGCCCTGATTATACCGCAGATGTCGTTTTGAGGATTGGAGCCCAAAGACCCTGTGCACAGGGTCAGACCGTTAAAGGGGCTGTCCACCGCTTTAAGCAGCCGCATTATGTTTTCTTTGTTGTTAATAATCCTGGGCAGCCCAAACACAGGCCATGCGGGGTCGTCGGGATGAATTGCCATTTTTATGCCGTGCTTTTCGCAGACAGGCTGAATTTTCTTTAAGAAGTACACCAGGTTGTCAAACAGCTTTTCACTGTCAACCCCTTTGTATGCCTCAAACAGCTCCTTAACTCGGCTTAATCTTTCAGGCTCCCAGCCGGGCATAACGTACCCCTGATTGTTTGAATCTATCCGCTCAAACATCTCCTCGGGGTTAATCCTGTCAATCATTTCCTGGTTGTAGGACAGCACCGTTGAGCCGTCGCTCCGCTCCTTTGCCAGCTCCGACCGCGTCCAGTCAAATACAGGCATAAAATTGTAACACACAAGCCTTATGCCCGCCTGCCCCAGATTTTCCAGGGTTTTGATGTAGTTTTCAATATACTTGTCCCTGTCGGGGGTGCCTATCTTAATTGAGTCGTGAATATTAACGCTCTCTATTCCCTCTATTTTAAGGCCTGCCGCCTCAACATTCCGCTTCATCTCTTCAATGTCGTCTTTTTCCCAGACCTCTCCGACAGGGACGTTATATAGGGTTGTTATAACCCCGCTTACTCCGGGAATTTGCCTGATCTGCCACAGCTCCACGCTGTCATTTCCCTCTCCGAACCATCTCAACGTCATTTTCATAGCTTTTCCTCCAATCAGTTTAATATCCGAAAATCCTCGGCAGCAGCATGGACACGCCGGGAATAAAGGTTACCAGCAGCAGCACCGCCGCAATAGCGCCGTAATACGGGAGCAGCGGCTTTATCACTCTTTCAATTGAGGTTCCCGCCACGCGCACGCCCACGAACAGAATATTTCCCACAGGAGGCGTTATGGTTCCGATACACAGGTTAAACACCAGCATTATCCCGAACTGAACAGCCGTCATGCCTATTAAATCGCTTGTTACAACGGGCAGAAAAATCGGGGTGAATATTAAAATCGCAGGGGTTATATCCATAAAAGTTCCCACAAGGAGCAGAATTAAATTTATAATCAGCATGATAACAATTCTGTTGTCGCTTATGCTTATAAGCCCATTGGAAATAGCGGCGGGAATACCCGTAAACGCCAGCACCCACGCCATAATCCCCGAAACGCCGATAAGGAACACGATAATTCCCGTGGTCTCCGCGCTCTCCTTAAAAATCTTGTATAAGTCCTTTAGCTTTATTGTACGATAACACAGGGATAAAATCAAGCTGTATACCACCGCCACCACCGAGCCCTCCGTGGCGGTGAATACTCCCGCGATTATTCCGCCGATTACGATTAGGATAAGAAGCAGGCTGGGTATAGCCTCCAGGATAATCCGTACCGCCTCCTTTGCGGTGGCTCTGCGGCTGCTTCGATAACCTCGGCTCTTGGCGATAAAAAACGCCACAGCCATACACGCCAGCCCCCACAAAATCCCCGGTATATACCCTGCCAGAAACAGTGCGGCAACCGACGCCCCGCCGCTCACCAATGAGTAGGTTATGAGCACGTTGCTGGGCGGAATAAGGAGCCCTGTGGGAGCCGTGGCAATATTCACGGCGGCGGAGTAGTCAACGTCATAGCCCTCGCTCTCCTCAATGGGGCCTATAATCGAGCCCATTGCCGAGGCAGACGCCACTCCCGACCCGGATATTGCCCCGAACATCATGTTTGCCACAGAGTTTGTGTGGGCAAGAGCTCCGGGAACCCGCCCCGTCAGCAGCAGAGCGAAGTTTATAAGCCTTTTTGCAATTCCTCCCTTGTTCATAATATTCCCCGCCAGAATGAAAAAGGGAATTGCAATCAATGTGAAAACCGATATGCTCGAAAACAGTCTCTGAGCTCCGGTCAAAACCGCCACGTCAAAATCCATAATGGGAAGTATTGCAAGAATTGAGGAAATTCCGATTGAAACAGAGATGGGAACCCCTGCCAAAAGAAGGGCTACAAGCGTTATGCCCACAATCAGCCCGCAAACCAAGGCAATGTTCATGTCAATCCTCTCCTTTGTGTCGTATTAGCTCGTATATATTAATTATCGCAAACAGAATTGTAACCACTCCGCATATGGGCACAATAACATATACCATGGACATGGGAATGCCCAGAGACGCGGTTATCTGGGTAGTAGTCAGGCGGGTTATGCTAACTCCTCCGTATACCATAACCAGAGCGGCAAACAAAATCACAAGCAGCTCCGAAAAAATACAGACCGCCCGCAAACTGCTCCCACTGAGCTTGTCCGCTAAGAATCCCATTCGCATATGCTCCCGCTTGCCAAAGACCAACGCCGCCGCTATCAGGGCAAGCCATGTAAAGGAATAGGTCAGCAGCTCCTCCGAAACAGTGCTGGGGGAATTGAAAAGGTATCTGGTTAAAATCTGGTAGGTTCCGATAAGGGTTATGAATATAAACATTATGACGCAAATTACTTCTAAGATTACCGTCAGCATTTTTTTAAGACTATCCATTTTTCTCACCCTCAATTCCGTTGTAAATTGGAACCAGTTCGGGGCTTGATTTTAAAATCTCACGGTGGAGAGGCAAAACCTTTTCCCGAAAGGGCTCCTTGTCAACCTGTATAAACTCAACGCCCATAGCCTCCGCTTGTTCCCGCGCTTGTTCTACCGCCTTGCTCCAGCTCTCCCGCTCGACGAAGCTGCACACCTCCGCCGCTTCGTCAAAGACCCGCCTGTCCTCCTCGGGCAAATCCCGCAAAAACTTCAGGTTTGCAATAAGCATGTCGGGCACCATTTGGTGCTCATTGTAGGTGTAGTACCTTGCAACCTCGCCATGCTTGTTTATGGTCAGGGCAAGCTCGTTGTTTTCCGCTCCGTTGATGACGTTCTGCTGGATTGCGGTGTACACCTCGCCAAATGCCATAGGCGTTGCGGCGGCTCCGAAGGCTTCCATCATTTTAACATTGGTGGGGCTTTGCTGAACTCTGATTTTTTTGCCCTTTAAGTCGTCGGGGGTTCTGATGGGGGATGTGGCATAAAAGTTTCTCGTGCCCGCGTCCAGCCAGGTCACCGCCTCAAAGCCCGAAGCGTCTGTTGACTTGTATATGCTGTTCATCAGCTCTCTGTTTTCCATAACCCTGTGGTAATGCTCCTCATCGTCAAATAAGTAGGGGATACTGAAAATCTTGTAAATACTGTCAAAGGTCTCAAGATTTCCCGTGCTGGCAACGCAATAGTCAATAGCTCCCGTCTGCACAAGCTCTATAGCCTTAACCGAAGCCCCCAAAAGCTCGTTGGGGAAAATCTGAACGTCATACTTGTCCCCCAGCCTTTCCTCAATATATTCCTCAAACGCCAAAAGCCCCACATGGTCAGGGTGGGTTTCGGACTGGGAGTGGGACACCCGCACGATTTTCCGTCCGCTGCCCATGTCGCAGCCTGTCAGCAATAACACCGCAGCAGCGGCAATTAAGCATATTGCAAGGCTCTTTATCCTTTTCATAATTTCTCCCCTTTCGGTAAAAAAGATTGCCATATGCTTTTATTATTGCCGTAAATTAAGAAAATATTACCTAAAATAAAATAGCGGCTCGGGAATAATCCCAAACCGCTCAAACTTTTAATTTTCAAAATCAAACTTATCGGCGTTGCGCTTTTTAAAGCTTTCGTAAATTCTGTCAGCCAGCTTATCATCCGTCACCTGGGTGAGGCAGTCCTCTGCGGCGGCGTCCTTGTCTATCTTAAACAGAGCCACCTCTGTTACAACCTCCTGCTCATCGTCATAGGGAATACAGATGATGTAATCATCGCCGTCAACCTGCACCGTGTCCAGGTGCTCAAAGGGAACCGTGTTTCCGTCCTCGTCAATAAGGTCTATAACATACGGGCTTTCTTCATTAACGTTGTTCTGCTTTTCTTCTGCCATGTTAAAATCCTCCTTTGCCTTTGCTGTCGAGATACGACTGTAATATAAACGCTGCGGAAATACTGTCAACAGCCTCCTTGCGCTTTTTCCCCCGAACGTTGGTAACATTCATAAGATTGTGCGCCGAGACCGTGGTCAGCCTTTCGTCCCACAGAATTACGGGCAAGTCGGTGCGCTCCTTGAGCTTTTCCGCAAACATCTGAGTGCGCTCGCCCCTTTGGCCTACGGTTCCGTTCATATTCTTCGGAAAACCGACCACTATTTCTTTAACCCCCAGCTCATCTGCCAGAGCGGCGGAGTGTTCCGCCACCTTAACAATGCTTCCCGACTTAAAGTTAGGGAGGGTTGCAGCTCCGAAGCCCAGCTCATCCGACACGGCAAAGCCTGTGCGGCTGTCACCGAAATCAATTCCCAGAGTTTTCATAAACAGTCATTTCTCCTAAACAAAATATTTTACAATATAATAACATTAAAATCCTAAAAATACAACCCCTAATACGATGTAAATACTAAAACTTCACTTTTATACTATACCCATATTATTTTATTTATACTTGATAGTATAACTGTTCGCCTAGCCCGGTTCCGCCCGCCAGACCCGGGCGGTATCGGTTTTCCCCTTCGGGGAAACCGATTGGGGCGTTGCCCCAAACCCCAAACAAAATTTTGATAAAGGCTTTCCCAAAATATCTTCAAACAATAAATCTATCGCCGGGGCTGCTGAGGGGCGAAAATTCCCGTTCTGTTTTGACGGGTTCATTATCCCTGGGGGCAATTGGGTTGCTCATCAAAAAATATTTCAGGGCGTCATACAGATGATCCTCCTGGTTGGTATCCACGTCCTCGGGATTTACGCTGTCATATTTCAGCTCGGGGAGGGTTCGGATTATTCCCGGGCACTTCTTATCGAAAAAGTATATCATGGGCAGCCCCTCATCGTCAAAGGACAGGCGATAGTGCACCTGCATTTTCCCGGCAAGCCTGTTGTTCTTGCCCTTTTCAAAGTACACTCCCCGCCTCTCCATCATGTCTGCAATGCTGCCCTCGCTGCTGCCCGTTTCGTTCCAGATTGCAGGGTCGGCTATTCCCGTTATCTTGCAGCCCATGCTGCGCTCCTCCTGCTCCAGCTCCAGAATTTTATCTGCTATTTTCTGCGCCGTCCAACGTACGCCCACGTCGGGCTTGCCCGTGCAGCCGTAAAGCTCACGGTAGTTATAGGCTCTGCCGTCGTAGTCAACGGCGTACCACGAAACAGCAAAGGGCTTTGAATATCCAAAATCAAAGGCTCTGAACCGCCGCCACTCCCTTGGGATTTCAAAGGGCTTTATAACGTGGCTGCCCTGCCTTGAGGTGTAGCCCTTGGGGTTGTTGCGCCACTCGGTGAACACCTGCCCGTCAAATATATCCCACTCGCCGTAGAGCAGAGCCCTCCGCTCGTTTTCGGGAAGCTGGTTAAGCCGCTTTATATACGCCCCGTCCGACTCCATAAGGAACTTGTTATCGCTGACAAAGGAGGGGATAAACAGCCGCTTTGTCCCGAAGTCGGTTTCCCTCGGAACCCCGGGCTCGCAGCCGTCAATAAACCTGTGCTTAACCCAATTATGCCCCACGCCCCCGGGATTGGTGCTGGACTTAATCTGCTTGGGGTACCCGTTGGTTCCCCTAACTCTGGACAGCAAGTATGTATACTGGCTTTCGGTGAAGTGGGTTAACTCGTCAAACCTGACCACGTCATATTCCGCCCCCTGATACCGCAGCACGTCTGTTTCCGCGCGGCAGTACCCGAACTCTATAACCGACCCGTTTTTAAACAGCCACTTTCCGGAGCTGACCTGGTACTTCCCTGCCGAGGAGGGGTAAATCAAGAGGGAATTCATAATCAGAGAGTGCTCCAGCTCCGGAAGAGTGCGCCGCAGCACAAGCTGGTGGCTGGCGGGATATTTAAGGGCAAACAGCAGGGCGTCCACAAGCTGCCCGTAGGACTTGCCGCCTCCCGCCGCACCGCCGAACAAGACCTCGTCCGCCTCGGCGCTTATAAACTCAAACTGAGTTTTGGTTATTTCAAGATTGAGCTTTGCTTCCATTGTTCCTCCTAAACTATCTTAATTTCAACCTCCAATTTGGTGTCGCGGTTGTCCGTGTCCGCAGGAGGCCCCAGGATACTCAAAACCTCCTTTGCGGAGGACAGCTCAATCCGCTTGTCGCCGCAGTTAATAAGCTCGTACAGCTTGTCAAGGGCGGCCTTAGCGCGGCTTATTTCCTCCTCCTGCTCCACCGTTTCCCGCAGCTTTTGGGTAAGCTCAGACATTTAAATCACCGCTCACCGACTGCCCCACCAGCTTTTCCGCAGCGCGGTTTAAAATCCTGAAGCACTGGCGGCGGCTGAAATATACTACGAACTCCATAGCGTCCCAGGAGGTTCCCTTTAGGTATTTGGCGGTAACTATAGCTGCCTCGTCGCTGTCCAGCAGCTTTGACAGCCGCTCCCAGTCCGCAATGGTGTTGTTGTACTTTTCCTTGCACCTTCTGATTTGCTCTCTGTAAAAATCAACGCTTGAAAGCTTGTCCTGATATGTACTGCCCGTCATTTGCGAAAGTCGCTCGTCCGCAACCCCCACTCTTGACATGTCACTGATAAGACCTGTGTAAAAATCAATTTTTGAATTAAGCTCCCGCTTCGCCAAGGGCAAAAGCCTGAACCACTTCTTAACCTGCTCCGAGTCCTTAAACTTCATAAATACATTCTCCTCTCTCAAAATAATTAATACTTAGCTCTAATCCTTGATGTCGATTTCATAATAGCTATGGCAGCAGTCAAGATTGCAGAAAAGACCGTCAAAGCTTTTCACGTACTCTCCGCCCGCTATATCGCTGCCGCAAAACAAACACACACCGATAGGTTTGGTTCGGGCAAGCTCGCTTTTGGTATAGCCATAGCGTTCAACGAACTTTATGTCGGGATGGGTCATAATAATTCTCCTTTTAATAATAAATTTCTTGGTAATGCAAGCAGCCTCACCGTTATACTTAATAATCAGCCGCCTCTCATCAAATCCCAACAAGATTTTTCGTCAATATCTATATTATATAACAAATTTTTCATTTGTCAAGTAAAAATTATAACAAAATTTGTAATATTTTAAAAATTTTTGCTATCCGCCCATAGGGAAAATTCTGCAAAATATATTTTGACAAAAAACTAAAAATTTCGATAAATATCTTGATTTTTCACAAAATATATGTTATATTAAACACGGAGGTGTGATTAATGGCTAATAAGGATTTGAGCAATAAGCTGAGACAGGCGCGTCTTAACTGCGGCTTTACTCAAAAAGAGGTGTATGAAAAATTAAATGTAAAGCAGGCAAGGTTCAGCGCGTGGGAAAACGGTGTTTCGGAGCCTGATATAAGAACCTTCCTTGAGCTGTGCAAGATGTATAACATCACCAATATGTACGAATATTTTTGTTCTCCCTCAACGGAGTATAACAACATCGAATTTAACACCGAGCTTAACAGGTCGGTAATAAAGCTCAAGGAAATTTCCCATGATGAGGACTGCTTTGCCGCCGCTCTTAACTGCCTCAACTTTGAGTACGACAGGTATCTTGACAAGCGGGTTCTGAAATTCACCGGCAGGAAGCGGCTTATTCCGGTATATCTCCAGCCCGCAGCGGCAGGTCTGGGCAACTACATAACGGATGACGATATGGAGTATATGGAGCTTCCCGCTCCTCCCGAGGCAGACGCCGGAATACGCATATCCGGAGACAGCATGGAGCCCGACATCTGCGACGGAGAGATTGTCTACATTAAGTATATGCCCTATGTGAGCTTTGGCGAGATAGGTATCTTTATCTATCGCGGGGACGCTTATTGCAAAAAGCTTGACAGAATCAATGACAGACCCTGCCTGACCTCGATTAATAAAAACTACCTGCCTATATTTATAGACGAAAACGAAAGTATATCCACGGTGGGCAAGGTTTTGATTTAACCCTGGGACACTTCTGTCGCCTTAGTAATATTGTTGTCGGCGCCGACCTGCTTGTTCAGCTTCGGCGCCGCTGTTTTGTTTCCGCCGACTGCGTTTTGGAGCTGCGGATTGTTCGCCTGCATTTGTTCATACTTAATCTTGAGATTTTTTAAATCCTCAATTATCTTTTCCTTTCCGTCAAGGTGCATTGCCTCAAGCATAAGTATTGAGGAATCCGCCCTTGCCGGCTCAAAAACTCCCATCTGCCAAAGCTCCGTCATGGTCTGGTTATGGGCAATTCTGTTATAGGGATTGTTCTTTTCCGCGCTGACCGAAATATCAAACTCCGCTCTGTGGTACCCGTCTCCCATATCATCGCAGGAAAATCTGATGTACTGCTTCTTGCCGTCGTCATCGCTTATTCTGTAGGAATGGGGGCTTTTGTAAAACTGCCGCATGAGCTCGATACAGAAGTATACCACGTCCTTAAACGCGTCGTAGCCCGTAACCAGCATATCTCTCGCCAGCTTTTCTCCCGCCTGCTGGAGAGCCACTATAGCGGAGTACGCCGTAACTCCTCCGTGGGTATCGCCCTGCTGAAAGTCCCTGTTTCCGGCAATCTCCTTGAGCTCAAGAATTTTGTTCTGCCTGTGCTGAATAATAAAGCTGTGCATGGGCTTTGCCTGTAGTTCTCTGATGTTTTCCTCTCCCACCGAGCCTGCCACGTGAATAATGTCACGGGTTAAGTCTGCCAGCTCATATTCGTTAATGCCTCCGTTGTCCTTTACCATAAATCTGGTCTTTCCCGAGATCAGGGCGTTGCGGCTGATGAGACTGTCCAGCTTGTCTATGTACATCTGGGGATTTTTCACTATATCCACAAATCCGAAGCCCACGGGGCTGTCCTCATCGGGGTACAGCACGTCCAAAACAAAGGGGTACATACCGTGGTCGTAAATCCCTCTGTCTCCCATGTCCTCCGAGGCTTCAAGAATGGTTCCGTCAAAAAATTTTATAAGCTCCACCGTCCGAACTCCGTCTACCACCCGCTTGTAGTAACAGTCCACAACCACCGTCTTGTCCCGCAGGGCGTCGCGGGAGGCGGTGTTTTGCATATCGTCATAGGTCAAAATTTCCATTGCGCTGTCCCCGGTGAACCTGTCCGCCAAGTGGGGATAAGCCGCCTTTAGATCCTGATTGTCAATAAGCGCCGTCAGGAACACAAACCTGCTGTCCTGAATATCTATTATTCCCGGCTCCCAGAACAGGTTGAGCAGGTCGATACGCTTTATGTCAATATCCCCGCTGCCGTGTTTCGGGTTATAAAACACGCCGTAGCAGGAAGCCCCGTTTTTCAGCTTGTACCACCAAGCTCTGCTGTAGGTCTTTCTGAAGTCGCAGAGGTCAAGCTGCATAGGCAGGATTTTTGTCAGCTTCTCCGCCGCCGCGCTGTCTCTCTCCTCCCGTTCAAGAATATTGGGCTCCGGATAGTTGTCCATTGCGTCTGCGTGCTTGTTGGCAATAACGTTAAACAGGTAGGGGGTTGTGGGCTCGGGCACGTCTGCCTCAAAGCTGCTGTCGTAACGGCTTTTGTACCACCTGTTGTTCTCTATAATCCTCCTGTCAAGCTGCTGCTTGTGCTCCTTGTACAGCTTAAAGCATTCCAGCACCTTTGAAAAAAATTCACTTTTTATTTTCCCGTTGTATCTGTCGTTTTTCATAATTAACCTCCCAAATTGTTAATCTGCGATTTCAGGCTGTCTATCTCATCCAAGACGTTTCTGCCGTTTACGAGGACGTCCGTGCCTCTCAGCCAAAGCTCGCCTCCGTCCATAAAGGATATTATTCCGTTATCTCCCACAACACCCATTGAGGTATAGCTCTCATTTTTCTGGATAAGGAAGCTGCCGTTTGAATAAGTGACTCCGTTTATGGTAACCTTACCCGTTCCGTCTCCCGCTCCGAAAGCCATGTATGATGTGCCGTCGTCGCCCACCGACATACCTATTTTCTGCCGCCTGGTTCCGTTTTTGTCCTGCATGATTTTTATTCCGTCCGTGTCCATTTCCGCGAACACGCCGCCTGTGCCCGAAGCGTAGGACGCGCTGTCCGTGCCTACGATGGTGGAGGAAAATATCTCCGAGCTGTCAATTCTCCCGCTGAACACCGCGTTACCCGCGCTGTTAATATAGACGGTGGGCTGACCGCTGCTGTTGTATAAAATAAAATTGAACAGGTCGGTGGTGGGATTGTATTCGGCTTTGAACCTCTCGGTGTTTCTGTCGCTGATAACAATTGAGCTTCCGCTTATGCTCAGGGTTCCGTTCTCGCTTTCCACAGTAACCAAGTCCGTGTCCACCTGCCCCGCCCTCAGCTTGTCCGCAGTCAGGTTCCCGATTTGGGCGTTGGTAATTTTTGCGTTTGCGGTGTCGATGTTTTCCGCCTTAACGCTTGCCGCCTCGGAAACGTTTCCCGCATCCAGGTTGTTAAAGATGTAGGTCAGCTCGTCAATTAGGGCGGTTCCCCACTTTTTAAGAGCCTGCACGTCAGTTTGAACGTCCCCCGTCAGCCGCGACGGTATAGGCGTTGTTAAATTCGGCATAATTATAGCCCCTTTCGTGATAAATTAAGAATTATTAATTAACTCTGTAATTATATTAGCATATAAACAGTGACAAGGAGTGCCTTCGTCGTCGTCAGGACGGACTTCGCTGCGTTTTGATTTTTGTTTGCACAAAAATCAGTCACCCGCTCCGTCGTCCCTCCTCTTTCCCAAAAAGTCTTCGACTTTTCGGGAGCCCTGTGCCCGCTTCACAGGCTTATCAAACTTTGCAAAAGGCGACCCGCAAGCACGGCAGGGCACCGCAGGTGCCACGTGAGGCGCGCAGGCGTGGGTATATTGCAAATTATCCCATATAATTATATCCTCACTTTGGTGTGCCTATCGCCCGCCCTGTTGCGCTCGCCCGACCTCCCCGAGCGCATGGCGGGCGAATAGCTTAAAAGGCAAAGCCTTTATCTCAGGTATATAAATTCTTGGTTACTATACTGTAAATAGTGTTATTTATATATTATATATATATTATTATCTGCAAATTTTTCAGTACCGTTCTGCAATTTTTTCAGTACTCTCCTGCAATTTTTTCAGTACTGTCCTGCAATTTTTTCAGTACTGTCCTGAATTTTTTTCAGTATAAGTACTGCACTTTTTTCAGTATAGGTACTGCATTTTTTCATGGGCGGATTTTGCCTTTTTTCGTTTAAAGAATGCAAGATGTCAGTGTGTGGCAAAGGCATTTTACTTTGAAACCACTGTGATTATAAAACCCCAAATCCGTATAATATGGCATTGACCGTTGGTATGGTCGGCGGGCGCAGCAAGCGGCGCCCCTACGAATGTGACGGTTACATAAGCGTTAATCCAATTGCGTTTGCTAAAAAAGTCGGTATGTTTCGGGGCGTCTGGGAAGCCGCCCCCTACAATTTGAACGGTTACATGCACATCAATCCAATTGCGT
>JABLTO010114104.1_pt1 | contig 75405 bp, 64 predicted proteins | sample 7160091 | NCBI WGS metagenome assembly JABLTO01 (sample SAMN14651225, study PRJNA627086) | human gut metagenome | isolation source: feces | host: Homo sapiens | reverse complement strand
GTTGCTGGAGCGGACACCGTTGCTGGAGCGGACACCGGCGCTGGAGCTGACACCGTTGCTGGAGCTGACACCGTTGCTGGAGCTGACACCGGCGCTGTAGTTGACACCGTTGCTGTAGCTGACACCGTTGCTGGAGCTGACACCGGCGCTATCCTTAGCCGCCTCTGCAATATTCGCTTCTTTCTGATAACTCTTGCAGGCCGCTATCATCTCATCAAATGACAGCACTTTCTTTATCCGCAGCGTCCGGCACACGCTCTTGTTGTCGCCCTCAGCCTTGATGTTCTCGTCGTATGCCTCAACAAGGGCAAATTTGTTCCACTGGATGATATCCCTGTAGCGCATACAGTCCAGCGGATTTTCACAGTAATGCAGCCCCCAGCCGCATTTTGACAATGTGCCGGTAACAGTATGTACGCTGCCCTCGACTACACCGTTTTCATCGGCATAGCTATAGCCGCCGTAGCCTGTCCAATCCCAGCCGAACACTTTATAGCCGACCGCTATCGGCTCTTTGCCCTCCAAGAAGGACGCATCCACTCGCTTAGTTTCTTTCATTGATTTTCTCCTTTACTCCGAATTTCCTAAATTCGCACACCCGCTCGTCACCGCTGCACAGTGTCGGTCGTGCGTAATGCTGTATCTGCTCGATGCTCATGCCGTGCCTGCCGATGTTATCAACAACCGCCCAACATTGGCTTTCGCTGCGGTCAATGTGATAGTGTGGGCAATAAATCATTTTTGCCCCACCACCTTATGGCCAACATATTCATCAATACTTAGTCCGAGCGTGTCGGCTAATATCTCAACCGTAATAAGCCAACCGCCGTATCGGTTGTTACGCTCTAAACTACTTATAGTGTTTACCGCTATGCCCGAAGCGTTTGAAAGCTGTATAATCGTCAGCCCCTTTTTTTCTCTTGACAAGCGCATGTGTTCACCTCGTGTCATAATTTCACCTCGGCTTTAAATGCCGCCCTTCATAAACTGCAAGAACGGTAAGCGGGGAATTTTGACACGGTTGCCGACGCAAATAACAGGAAACCCCAAACGCTTTGGGTCTTGTTTCGCCAAAACACGGATAGCTTGCGGGTCAGCCTTTAACACGCTGCCGACCTGCGCAGGTGTCAGTGTTAGCGCATCCATGCGCTCAATATCAGCTAATGTCAATGTGAAGCACCTCCGTGATAATTATTGCGCCTCTTAGCGCACTCCCTCTCGGCCATATCAGCAAACCATATAACCGCCGATATAAAACCTCCGACTGTGAACACGATAAACATGACGGCCATGCAAAACCATAACAAAACCATAGTTACACCTCATTCATCAAAGCCGGGCAAAAGCTGCACAGTATCAAGAAGCAATTCAAGATCACTGCGGCTAAGGCCGGATTTGCGAATAATATCATTTACTCGCTCGATAGTTTCGGGATCATCCGTCACATATTCCTGTTTCGTGATGGGCGTATCGCGGTAGTAGTATTCCGCGCCTGTAGGTACGCTGTACACAAGATGTGAGTAAGCATACTCGATAGCCCTTGACGCTACTTCTGACAGCGAGCGTCTTGTTTCTTCCGACATCTCGCAGACATGGGCGTAGGCTACCATGCTGATACGGATGCGGGGGTACTGCTTCTGCCCACCAAAGCGAGTGCCGTTGTTACGGGGCATTACGAATTTGTCCATTTCTTTTGTCATTGTTTTCTCCCTTTCCTTACACAGATTGCTTTTCCCCCACTTCTGTTGTATGATTTGAATACAGAAAGAGGGTGTTTTTTATGCTTGATAATACTTCCTACGAATTGCTGAAACGGTTTTACAAAGAGAATCGTTTATCGCTTGAAGCTGTAAATGCCATTGATAAAAATGGTAATGTTTCTCCGCCGAGCAAGGTTGAAATGCTATTAAAAGCTGGGTTTGTCGCTTATATCTTTGTGATAAGCGATATCGGTGAAAACATCCCTGTCGCTCTTGAAATCACGCTTGACGGCAGAGCCTATGTCGAGAACCGACGCAGAAATGCGGCTGGCTTTTGGCTTCCTTACGCAATTACAACCTTGATTGCGCTATCGAGCTTAATCATCTCGGCAGTGGAGCATTGGTGAGCTATTTTTACTCTGCTTTCCTTTCAAAATGCTCACATTCTACAGTGATGTCACAGCCGATCAATTCTACAGCCCCTCCGCCTATCGGCCTGTTGATTGCATGTTTGCAAACAAGGCAGCTTTTACACCGACACGGCATTTGCTCATTAAGCTCGTTTTTTCGTGCGAGCGCTGCATCTAACGCTTTGATTTGGCTACGAAGCTCTTTTTCTCTTTTAGTTTGAAACATTCTTTCTCCTCCCTTGTAACTTTTCAGGTTACTTTTAGCTCAAAAAAATATCAACTAATTCGTCTTGCGAGTATATGCCGAGCAGATTTGCAAGCTTTTTTGCATCTTCACAACCAAGTTTGCCGCTCTGCATTTTGCTATAAAAAGTTCGCTCACTAATTCCGAGACACTGTGCGCCCTTATAAAGCGGTAAATTGCATTCTGCAAATTTTCCACGAAGTTTTGCAATATTCATTGATATTCACCTCCTTGTAACTTTTGAAGTTACTCGAATAATACCACGCAAAAAGTCACTTGTCAAGTTATTTTTTTCTTGACTTCGGTAAATTTTTGTGTTACATTTTTTCCACAAGGTCAAGGAGGTACTTTAGATATGACCATTGGTGAAAAAATTCGGGCTTGTAGAGAAGCAAAGCATTTAACTCAAACTGAACTTGGTTTAGCGTGCGGTGTTACAAAGCAGACGATTTTCAAATATGAAACAGGCGTAGTTACAAATATTCCTATAGATAAATTGCAGCTTATCGCTTCGATGCTGGATGTAAGCGCTGCTTACCTTATGGGCTGGGACGGTCCAATAGAGCAAGAAACAAAAGAACAGCCCCCTGTTACCAAGGAGCTGTCGTCCGCAAAACAAGCCGTGTATGAATTTATTGACACCCTTTCCGATGATCAGCTTCGACAGCTTCTCCGAATAGCTCAAGCTGCATTTGATCGATAAACCACTGGAATTGTTCTGCGTTCATTTCAGATATTAATTTTTTCAGTTCCTCTTTTGCTGTCATTTCCGTACTCCCTCTCACTTTATTTTTGTATATTATTATTTCCAATATTTGATGTTGATTTTTTGTGAGTTCTGCGTATAATAAAGATGTAAGCAGTGATGCTTACCATGACAAAGAACAAAGTTCTGTGTCTGCTGCCCGTCAGCCGCTTGTCGCAAGGCGACATATAAATGTGCGACCTGCTAAAGACTGCCCCCTGCTGTTCGGGGACTTATAAATAGACGGCTTGCAAAGATCATCTCGTAGAGTGCGAGATGGGTAAAATAAAAAATGCTCACTGAGATGATGGCCTCCTTAACAGGGGGGCTATCATGCTGTAAAGAGGTGTTTTTACTGGAACTGGTGTTCTTAATTTGCATAAAAATATAAAGAGCAAATATGTATAAACATAATTAAGCGTTTTTGTGTATTTTGTTGATAGGCGTTTTGCACAATTTTGAATGTCTGACATTGAACATTCAACCGAAATTTAACATTATTGTTGCCGTTTTCCTGTTTTGGTGATACAATTTGATTAGTTGAGTACCCCGCCCACTGCTGCAACCCAGTGGGCGGGGTTTGTAACAGATACCTTGTAGACACCCTATCTGCTACAGTTAAAGCGTAACAGATTGCGCTGCCGAATACTACCACGAAAACGCCGAAATGGTGCTTTTCCAGTAGTTTCGCAGAAAACAAGAATATTTCTGGAGATGATATTAACGTGCAATCGACTTATGAAATTCCCGATTTGTCTGTGGTTTTCGCCAAAATCCGCAAAGCTAAGGACGCTTCGGGGCTGACCAACCAAGAATTGTCCGATATGTCCGGCATCCCGTACAACACCGTGTGTACCATAACTGCCGGAACGGCGAAGCAAGCTGCGTTCCCCAGTGTCGCCGCAATATGCGTTGCGCTCGGTCTTTCGCTTGACGAAACACTCGGCTTGCGTGATACCGACACAAGCGACTATATCCGTGAGCTTGAGATCGAAAACGCCTGCATGAAAAAGGATGTTGAGCATTTCAAGCATTTAAGCACGATTTACCGGCCACTGATTTTCGGGCTGATTAGCGTATGTGCTATACTGCTGTGCGCCATCATCTGCTACATTGTATTTGATATACAGTTAAAGAACATCGGTCTGTTCAAGTCCAGCGGTTCGACTGTGCTTGCGGTCGTGCTGGCCATCGTGATTATTATTGCGCTCACCTTGATTGCGTTTGCTATTAAGACGGTCGTTCATGATGCACGAATAAAAAAACACCCACGGGATTAACCGTGAGCGCCTGAGGAGTAAGGGAAAATGAAATGTAGGAAATGCAAAGCCGAGTTGCCGGAAGGTTCAAAGTATTGTAATATGTGTGGTGCTAAGGTTGCTGTTGAACGCAAGCCAAAATCCCGTGGCAATGGAACAGGGACGGTTTACAAGCGTGGTGCAAACTGGACAGCTGTCATCGTTACAGGCTTTGAATTAGATAGTGATAACAAAATGCATCGTAAAACACGATCAAAAGGGGGATTTAAAACAAAGCGTGAAGCCCTGGAATATATTCCGACTTTAAAACTTCAGCCGGAACGCAAGCCCAAATCGAAAACCTTTGCACAGCTTTATGAGGCGTGGTTGCCTACTCATCGGGCTGGCAAAGATACAATCAATTGCTACAAAGCCGCATACAAATACTTTGAGCCTGTGTATCATCTCAATATCGATGATATAGACATCGACGATCTGCAAGAGTGCATAGATGAATGTCCCAAAGGCCGTCGCACTAAAGAAAATATGAAGGCGCTATGCGGCTTGATGTACAAATACGCAATCCCCCGTCATTTAGCCTCGCTCGAACTGGGGCATTACCTCATTGTTAGCGGTGAGAGCGGCAGCAAAGCCGCCTTGCCTGATGATGCACTGGAAAAAATGAGAGCACATACGGGCGATGTGTTCGGTGCGTCTTATGTTTTATGCCAGTGCTACTTGGGTTATCGCCCGTCTGAATTTGTAGCGCTGAATGCATCAATGTATAACTCTGCCGAAAACGCCTTTGTTCACGGTGCGAAAACGGCAGCCGGTATAAATCGCACCGTTACGGTTTCGCCTAAAATCCAACCGTATATAAATACCTTGTTAACAAATAGAACTTCTGGCGCAATCTTTACGGACCCCGACGGCAAAGCATACACTACCTCACGATATCGTGAATTGTTCTATGCCGTACTCGACGCTTGTGGTATAGACAATCCGATATTCGAACGAGACGGTAAAAACTTCTACACTTACACTCCACATAGCTGTCGACACACCTTTGCAACGCTAATGAAGCGTGTAAACGGGGCTGACAAAGACAAGTTAGAGCTTATCGGACATACCAGTACTGAAATGCTGCGGCACTACCAAGATGTCAATTTTTCAGACTTACGCAAGATAACCGATGCATTATAAAAAAGGACTTCTATTACAGACAAATTACAGACAAGTTCCGAAAAATCATTGATAAATAAGGCTTTTTCGTTGAATGGCATTCAAGAGGTCAGCGGTTCGATCCCGCTTATCTCCACCAAGTGAAAAAGACAGGACTTGCTCCTGTCTTTTTTGTTTTATCTTGATTTTTAACCGCTGACCACTTGAATGTTTTTATTTAATTTTCGCCGCCGGAGGCGGCTTTTGCGGCATTCCGCAAAAGCTCAGCGGTTCGATCCCGCTTATCTCCACCATGTGAAAAAGCTTTGAAACTGAACGGTTTCAAAGCTTTTTTATTTTTCTCTAAAGCCACCGTAAGCCTGCTTTTTCTACCATTTTTCTACCGCAACACAGCAAAACGCCGCAACGGTCGTTGCGGCGTTTTGAAATGTCATATCATCCGCAGATGGCAAAATACAGATTGCTGTGCGGGTCGAGGGTGGGGATATCCATGATGGCCGCTTCGGGCGAGATGCTGTCAAGCTGCATGCGCTTTGCGCTGTCCTTGTAATTATCCGGCTGAGCCTCGGCGGCAAAGATGAGGCCGTCGTAGTCCTCGGGCATGTAAACAACATAGCTCTTTGTGAACACCTGCGCCCAGTCGCCGACATTGTACTGCCAGTCGGTGGAATAGGCAAACTCGATGGTGCTGCTCACTCCATCCCGCTCGACGGTGTGGACATAGTAATTGTCGCCGCGGTCGCTGCTGCCGTAGGCGGTGGCTGCGGTGAGCCACATGCCGGAGTAGGCATCGTAAAGCTCGCTGTCGGTGACGCTGATAAAGTCCTTGCTGAAAACCGGCACGGAGCTTGCGGGGATGTAGCACTTTGCATCAAACTGCATTTCCCGAATGCCGTCGTGGGTCTGGTCATACTCAACGCTGACCTCCCAGTAGCAGTCGCCGGTGGCGTAGTCCTCGCCCAGATTTGCATAAAAGCTTGTGCCGTCTTTGAGCTTAACTCTGCCCTTACCTACCTCGCCGTTTGTGAGCAGACCGTTTGCGGCGAAGTACGGCTCGGTGTCATCAGCGCCGGTCAAGCCGGTGGACAGCTCCTTGCTGAACATGTAGCGCTCGGCGGGATCCCATATCCACACAAGCTCCGTTGTGTCGCCAATCTCGTGCTCAAAGCGGGCGACAACATCACTCTCGCCGTCGCCGTCTATATCGTCAAACGAGATACTTTCAAACGCCTGTTTTGCGTCGGGGATGCTCTCGGGAAACAGCACGCTGTCAAAGAGCACCTGCTCGGCGCTGTCACGGTAAAACGCAGCAGAAGTCTCGCTAATGGTGACGAGCACATCCACGCTCTCGCCGTCGTGAGTTATCGTTCCGTTGGCGACCACGATGCCGGTCGTGCGCCAGTCGTCGCCCGCAATGTCATCATCAGATCCTCCGCAGGCAGAAAGGCACAAAAGCAGTGCAATAACGAGCACAAAAAGTTTTTTCATCGCAGCACCCCTTACGACAGCTTCTGATAGTTGTCGTTTTCGCCGCCCCAGTAAAATGTTGTGCCGTCTACAACGGTCATGTCGTAGGCGACATCCTCAAAGTTATCGGAAACGGCGGAGTATGCGCCCTCGCCGTCGGCGGTCTGAAGCTTGCCCCAGTCGACCGCAGTGCGCTCGCTGTCGCCGTCCATGAGCTCGAGAAGCGACCAGCTTCCGTCGGCTCTTATCTCAATGACGCTCAGTGCGTCCTGCTCGCCGTCGAGATACCACTCACCGGCAAGGGCACTGTAATCGCCGTCACCGACATTATCGTCCTGCTTATCGCCGCTTGTCTTGGTGAACTCGCCGAAGCCGTCGACCGTTAGGACATCGCCGGGGACTGAGCACAGGTGGGCAACGCCGTCATGCTCGTTGTAGAAATAATCGGCGTTGTACTGGGGCTCGGTCTGTATAAAGCCGCTGGCGGTTATCTCATTGTTTGCGTCATACAGCGCAAATCGCACCTCATCGCCGCTTTCGGACAGCTCGATGACCAAGCTGCCGCCGTCGCCCGTCCAAGTGCCGCCGTAGAGGCTGAAGTCGGCCTTGTTCTGCGAGTCGCTGACCATGCCCTCAAACCATGCGGGCGTGGTTATCTCATCGCCGCCTCCGCCGCAGGCAGCAAGGCTCAGGCACATAGCAAGCGTGAGCAGCAGGTACAATACCTTCGAGTTTTTCATCATTTTCCTCCCTAATTGATTTTTTGATTTTCCGTTGTGCTTGGTAAGTTGACGGGCATAATGGAGATATATGGGCTAGGGGTTTAGCGAAGAATGAGCGGAAAGCTGCCCGTCAAAACCGATAGTGTTCGGCTCTAAGTCAACTTAAGCTGATTATACTTGCTTTTTCGGCATCTGTAAACTATATAAACAAAAAAGCGACCCTCTCGGGTCGCAATTTTGTTTACTTTTTGCCGTAATATAGCACCGGACGGCATTTATAATAAAGCAGACGCTGAGCGCCGCTTGTGTCACCGCACAGGTGGTGTTGCTTTGGGCGATATTATCGCAGGCAATCACCGCCCAAAGCAATGCGCCGACTATCCATGCAACAGCTCTAACAATGTCTTTCTTGTCCGTTAACTTCACCTCAATTTTAAATTTTAAATATAATCTCTAAAAACAAAGTTGTCAAAAAACTTGCCCTTGACTTTGGTGAAAGTGCGCAGTAGAATAGTACGGTGTTTGGACTAAAATGTTTTCGTACTAAGGAGAGCGCTATGGATAACATCGCCGAGTACATTCAGGAATACTGCTCATGTCTGCACGAATGGGACGCTGCCTTTGAGGATTACGCCAAGTCCGTGGGGCTAAGCTACACGAGTCTGTGCATCCTCGATGCAATTTACGAGACAGACGGCTGCACGCAAAAGCAGCTTTGCTCGCTGTGCTTTCTGCCAAAGCAGACGGTCAATGCCGCCGTCACGGGCTTTTATGACAAGGGCTGGCTGCGGATGCGAGAGCTACCCGAGGACAGGCGCAACAAAGCTCTGCATCTGACCGAACTCGGCAGGAGCGAAGCCGGGCACATTCTGAGCCGCTTGCGTGACTGTGACCGCATTGCGATGGGCTCGCTGACCGAAAGTGAGCAGGAGCAGCTTCTCTCGCTTACCCGCCGGTATATGTCGGCGTGCATAAGCGCAATGAAAAAGCTTTGAACACCAAGAGGAAAACACATGGAACTTGAAATGAAGCTTGAGCATGAGGTAAGCTTCCGCTGGCTGATGCTTTTTGCTCTGCCGACAATATTCTCAAGCATTTTTGAAAACATTTACTCCACCGTCGACGGAATTTTTATCGCCCGCTTCGTCGACACGGACGCTCTGTCAGCGATAAACATCGTCATGCCGATGATCGGTCTGTCGCTGGCGCTGGGCATGATGTTCGGCACGGGCGGCAATGCGCTCGTTGCCAAGAAGATAGGCATGGGCAGGCTCGAGGAGGCCCGTGAGGATTTTTCGCTGCTTATCGCCGTGGCGTTCGGCTTCTGCATCGTGCTTGCGGCGCTGTGCTTTGTATTTCTCGACCCGCTGTGCCGCTTCCTCGGCTCGGACGAAGCGCTGCTGCACTACTGCCGTGAGTATATGATACCGGTTTTGATAATGCTGCCGTTTGCGGCGTTCGGTATGATGTTCCACTTAAGCTTCATAACCGTCGGCAAGGCGGGCTTGGGCGCATTTCTCGCCGTGCTCGGCGGTGTGCTGAACATTGTGCTCGACTGGCTGTTTATTGCCGTGTTCCATTGGGGCCTTGCGGGTGCGGCTATCGCAACGAGCATCGGCTATGCCGTGCAGTCGTTCGTGGGTGTCGTGTGGTTTTGCGTTAACCGCAAGCAGGTTTTGTACATCGTGCGGCCGAAATGGTGCTCGAAAGCCATCATCGACAGCTGCATAAACGGCTCGTCGGAGATGGTCAGCGTGCTTGCGTTCTCGGTCATCACTGTTCTGTTCAACCGCATACTCATGGATATCGGCGGCTCGGACGGCGTTGCGTCACTGACCATCATCTGGTATGCTCAGGGGCTGTTCGGCGGTCTGTTCAGGGGCTATATTAATGGCATCTCCTCCGTCGTGAGCTACAACTTGGGCAAAGGCGACAAGCTTCGTCTGTCGAAGGTCTTCCGCATCAGCGTGTGGTCGCTTTTGGGCACCTCGGTCGTTGTCACCGCAATAAGCTACATTTTCGGCGGTGCGGTCGTCGACTTCTTTGCAAAGGGCAATGAGCATGTTGCGCAAGTCGCACTGCACGGCTTCCGAATCGTTGCCGTGAGCTTTGCGATGATGGCATTCAACGTCTTTGCCTCAGGCTGGTTTACTGCCCTCAACGACGGCAAGACCTCGGCGATACTCTCATTCTGTCGCACGATGCTGTTCATGGTCGTGCCGGTGCTCATCCTGCCGAAGTTTTTCGAGATGGACGGCGTATGGCTGTCGCTCACGCTCGGCGAGCTTCTGAGCCTTGTTATGGCCGTCTTCTACTTTATTAAATATAGAAACATGTGGCGTGCACCGAGCGCCGCCGAATAAAAACCAACGCACCGCAGAAGCGGTGCGTTTTGCTATGTTATTCGTGTTTTTTGTCCTTTGCCAGCAGAACCGAGCTTATGAGCGCCGTCAGCGGGACGGACAGGATAACGCCGATGCTGCTTGATATGCCGCTGACGACCTCTATCGCAAAATACGATGAGCTGAGCAGCTGGTGCGGGCTGAGGCTCAGCGAGTACAGGTAAATGACCAGCGCAAAGCCGCTGCCTAAGAACGCAAGTATCAGCGTATTCGTCATCGTGCCGACCATGTCACGGCCGATATTCATGCCCGAGCGGAACAGCTCCTTTGCGCCCATCTGCGGTGCGACCGTGTGCACCTCGGTGAGCGCCGAGGCGATGCTCATGGCAACATCCATCACTGCGCCCAGTGCGCTTATGACGATACCGCCGACCAAAAGTCCCTGAAGTCCGATGGGCGTGCCGGTCTGACGCAGCTGCAAAAGCGGCTCAACATCGGCAAGACGCAGGCCGCTTATTCGTGCAAGCTTTTGCGCAAGCAGTCCGAACAGCAGTGCGATAGCCGTACCGGCGACCGTGCCGAGCATGGCGCAGACGCTCTTGCGTCCCGTGCCGCTGAGAATGGCCATCGTGACTACGGTTATGTATGCGCAGACGAGAAATACCGTGAGCAGCGTGGGGGCGCCCTTAATGAGCAGCGGTATCAAAAGCCAAAACAGGCAGGCAAGCGTGATGGCGAGAGCGACGAGCGATTTTGCGCCGACTCTGCCGCCAACGAGCACCGTGACCAAGACAAATGCCAAGGCTATTATAATAAGTACGGTCATGCGGTTATACTCGTACACCGTTGCCGTGTGGCTTCCGTCGGAGTAGGTGGATATAAGAAGCGTCACGCCGTCGCCGACCTCGACTCTGCCGCCGTAAAGCGGGCCGACATAGTTGCTGACCTGCAAGGTCTCGCCCTTGTACCGGCCGGTCTTTACCTCGGCAAGCAAAAGCTGCTCGCCACGCAGTGCATTGTCCGCCGTGGGGTCGGCGAATGTGGTGTCCGACAGGACATTCGTCACAACTGCATTTTCATACTCGGCATAGTCACCGTCGGTCGTCGGTGCAGCGTCCTCGGGTGCAGCGATGACACGCAGTACGACAAAAAGCACGAGCGCCGCCGCAAGCACGATAATACTCATGCGGTTATCCTTGAGCCACTGTTTAAGATTTCGCCGAGGAGCGTGCATTTCCATCCAAAAGACCCCCATTTCATTTTACATTCAGCATAGCAATTTTGTATGTCCCTGTCAAGCTCGTAAAAAGTGCGTAAAGCAGCAAAATTTATGTAGCTTTTACGGAAACGGTATGTTAGAATGGTTTCATCAACTAATATGGTTTGCTCCGGTTTATGGCTCAATCTGCGTTTTAGGACAAGTTCTGCCTTAGCTTCGGCAACACCCCTGATTTGCAGATCGTCATTCGCCTGTTTCCGCAGGCGAGGGCGATTTTTTTGCAATTTGCCGGAACGAGCCAAAAAACGGAGAGGTTGAATCGAAAAGGAGGTCCTTTGATGAAAGCAACAAAAGGCAGGCGATTATTAAGCGCTCTGCTGTCGCTGCTCATGCTGGTCTCACTGCTGCCGATCTCGGTACTGGCAGACGATACCGCAACCGTGACAGCGACCAAGGTCACGCAAGCGTCTGAGCTTGTTGACGGTCAGTATGTTCTCGTCACCGACAGCGGCTATGCCCCCGGTGTCCTCGACAGCGGATGGCTGACTGCAACAGCTGTCACCGCAGACGAAAACGCCGTTACGGTCGACCCCGCCCTGCTTTGGACGGTCACAGTCGGCACTGACGGCATCAAGCTCAAAGACAGCGGCGGAAACACCATCGCTCCCAAGGGCGGCAACACTAACGGCATCCAGTCCGGCGACTACAGCTGGAAAGCAACCTTCGCCGACGGCAAGTTCAGCTTTGCCGGTCAGGGCTCGGACACCGTTACTCTTGCCAGCAACAAGGGCTCGGCAAACAAATTCCGTGCATACAAGAACACCACTGTCTCCGGCAATCCCGGCGGCTACCCGTCTGAGTTTACCCTTTATAAGCTCAACACCGTTCCCGCCCGTGAAAGCGGCATCGTCACCGACCTGAGCACCCTCAAGGACGGCGACACCGTCGTGGTGTTTAACCCCGCAAAGCTCAAGACCCTGTCCACGGAATACTCCGGCTTCTACAACAAGGGCAACGATGTCAAGGTCGAGGACGGCAAGCTCACAGGCTTTACCGAGGTCGACAAGTGGACGCTCGGCATAAACGCTGACGGCACTTACAGCTTCGCAAACGCAGATGGCAAGAAGCTGTCCATGGACACCGGCTACACCAGCACTCCGCTTGACAAAGCGAACAACAGCTGGAAGCTCACCGCAGTTGACGGCAAGGACGGCACATTCTATATCGACAACACCGGCCGCACCGACAAATACCGTCTCCAGTGGTACTCCAAGAACAACAACTGGAGCGCTTACACCGGCACAGGCGATGCATTCGAGCAGCAGCTGTATCTCGTGATCGAGACCGAAACTCCCGATCCTGAGCCCACGCCCGAACCCAGCGCAGTGCTCAAGAACGGCGACAAGGTCGTTATTTACAACCCCGCAAACCTCAAAGCTCTTTCCACCGATTACGCCGGAACCTACTACAATCAGGGCACGGATGTGACCCTCGCTGAGGGCAAGCTTTCCGGCTACACCGATGCTGACATCTGGACGGTCGGTGTGAACGCCGACGGAAGCTACACCTTCTCCACCGCAGACGGCAAGAAGCTTTCCATGGGTGCAAAGTTCACCAGCACCCCGCTTGATGATGTCAACACCGCATGGCAGCTTGAAGAAGCAAAGACCGCCGGCTGCTACTACATAAAGAACGCAGTCCGTGGCAACTACATTGAGTGGTACGCCGACAAGGGCAACTGGAGCAGCTACTCGAAGATAGGCGACGAGGCTCTGTTTGCTCAGGCGTTCTTCAAGGTCAAGGAAAGCGGCATCGTCACCAGCCTCTCGGCAGGCGACACTGTCGTTATCTTCAACCCCGCAAACCTCAAGGCTCTGTCCACCGACTACGCCGGAACCTACTACAATCAGGGCACTGCCGTCACCATCGCAGACGGCAAGCTTTCCGGCTACACCAAGGCCGATATCTGGACGGTCGGCGTGAACGCCGACGGAAGCTACACCTTCTCCACCGCAGACGGCAAGAAGCTTTCCATGGGCGCAAAGTTCACCAGCACCCCGCTTGATGATGTAAACACCGCATGGCAGCTTGAAAAGGCAGCCACAGCCGACTGCTTCTACATCAAGAATGCAGTCCGAGGCAACTACATTGAATGGTACGCCGACAAGGGCAACTGGAGCAGCTACTCGAAGATAGGCGACGAAGCTCTGTTCGCTCAGCAGTTCTATCTTGTTGCTGACGACGGCGGCTCGGATACGCCCGCAGGCGGTCTCCCCGAGGAAGGCAGTCAGGTCGTTATCTATAACGCCAACGCCGGAGCAGTCCTCGCTGCTCAGGACAACAACACCGACAGCCCGTCCATTCTCAAAGCGGCTGCCACCATTGAGGACGGCAAGGCCAGCTGCGCAAACGGCGCAGTCGTGTTCACCGTTCAGAAAAACGGCGACTACTACCGCTTCTACAACAAGACCTATGGCTACCTGTGTGCAAACGGCACCGGCAACAACGCATTCTACACCCAGACCGCAAGTGAAGATGCCGATTGGCTGGTTCGCCCCTGCTCCGGCGGCGTCGGCGGCTTTGAGATGGAAAGCCGCACGGCAAAGTACAACGGCAAGCACAGCCAGTGGCTGGAGTACTATAACGACAGCTTCAAGGTCTACTCCATGTACAATGTCACCGACTACACCATCTACTCGTTTAGCTTCTACCCCGTGACGGGTACCACTATCGTGGACGGCATCGTGAATAAGCCCAGCTTCGACTTTGGCACTGTGCTTCCGGCCTATGTCGGTCAGGACTACGAGCTGACCTTCACCGTAGACGCCCCCTTCGGTGTCCGCGGTGACATAAAAGCATGGCTCAGTGACGGCACCGCACTCAGCGTTGTAAAGAACGAGGACGGCAGCTACACCATCAACATCCCCGACGCTCTCGTTCAGGGCGATAAGCTCACCGTCTCCGTCAAAGGCGTGGACAACAAGTACATCCCCATCAACGGCACAGCCGATATCGATGTCAAGGACGACCCGTCCGTCATCGACCCGATGCCCGCAGCCCGCTCCGAGACCGGAAGCGAGAAGCGCCCGACCATCGGTGCGACCATCGTAAACGCAGGCTTTGATCCCACGATCAAGATGACCGTGAACGGTGCAGCCGTCAAGGCGACCGTTGCAAACGGCAAGATAAGCTACACTCCCGATAAGGACATGGCAGACGGCCGTGTCGATGTTCAGGTCACAGTCACTCGCACCGACGGCAAGACCGCAACGCTCAACTGGTACTTCATCGTCGGCAAGGCACAGTACCAGCGTTACTTCGGTCAGCTGCACAGCCACACCCAGTATTCCGACGGATCGGGTACTCTCGACACGGCTCTTGACTATGTAAAGAACCTGCCCGAGAGCGCAAACATCCAGTTTGTCGCATTCACCGACCACTCGAACTACTTTGATACCACCAGCGCCGCCAACCCCGAGGGCGCACTGTACAACATGGATCTTGCGACCGCCTACAGCCAGCAGCGCTGGAAGGAATACAAGGACAAGATCGCTGACTTCAACAGCGCCAACACCGGCGTTATCGCCATCGGCGGCTTTGAGATGACTTGGTCGGGCGGCCCGGGTCATATCAACACCTTCAACACCGCAGGCATCGTATCCCGCAACAACAAGACGCTCAACAATAAGACCTCCGACGCAGGCATGAAGGCATACTATGCACTGCTCAGCCAGTCCGAGGGCATTGACTCGATAAGCCAGTTCAACCACCCCGGCACCACCTTCGGCACCTTCTCCGATTTCTCCTACTGGGACGGCGTTATCGACTCCCGCATCTACATGGTCGAGGTCGGCAACGGCGAAGGTCAGATAGGCGCAGGCGGCTACTACCCCAGCTATGAATACTACATCATGGCTCTTGACAAGGGCTGGCATGTCGCTCCCACCAACAATCAGGATAACCACAAGGGCAAGTGGGGCAACGCAAACGATGCCCGTGATGTTATCATCACCGACAACTTCAGCGAGGAAGGCATCTACGAGGCCATCCGTGAAAGACGCATGTACTCGACCGAGGACAAGAACCTTGAGCTTGGCTACACCGTCAACGGCAACATGATGGGCTCCACCCTCTCCACCGTCCCCGAGGCACTCGATATCGAGGTCTCCGTGGCAGATCCCGACAAGACCGATTCCATCAGCAAGGTTGAGATCGTTGCAAACTCCGGCAAGGTCGTTTACACTTGGGACGATCCCACCGAGCTCGCAGCAGGTCTGCTGACCGCTCAGCTTGCTCCCAGCTACAGCTACTACTTCGTGCGTGTAACCGAGGCTGACGGCGACCTTGCAGTCACCGCTCCCGTTTGGGTCGGTGAAATGCTCAAGCTCGGCGTTTCCAGCTTCGTGTGCGGCACCTCCACCCCCGTAACGGGCGAGGAGCTCACCCTGACGACCACCATGTTCAACAGTGAGACCACCGACGCAACGGTCAAGGCACTGTCCTACACCATCGGCGGCGTGAGCATCGGCGTTGACCAGACCGGCTACACCGTTGCGGCAGGCAGCACCCTCGAGATCCCGTTCAAGTGGACTCCCGACAAGGCTCGTGTCACCACCGTGACCGTGACCGCAGTCGTCGAGCAGGGCGGCAACGAGTACACCTTCACAAAGACGCTTGAGCTCGATGTTCAGGACGCAGACAAGCTCGTGTATATCGGCATCGATGCCTCCCACTACAACGAGTATGTCGCAGGCAACTACAAAGACTCCATGGGCAACTTCGGCAATCTCGCAGCGCAGTACAGCGTGCGCACCGTTACGCTGAGCACCTCCGCCGACCTCATTGCTGCCTGCGGAAACAGCAAATACAAGGCAATTATCCTCACCGCTCCATCCCGCCGTCTCGAAGCGGCGCAGTCTGACCCGAGAACCTACTCCGCCGAGGAGCTTGCAGCCATCAGGGCGTTCAACGCAAACGGCGGCACGGTAATTCTCGCAGGCTGGTCGGATAACTACGAAAACTTCGATGTTATCCTGAACAACCCCTCGATAAAGCACATGGCGGAAACGCAGAACGATGTGCTCAAGGCGCTCGGCTCAAGCCTGCGTATAAGCGACGATGCGACCTACGACGATGTTCGCAGCGCAGCCGACGGCGTTGATAAGTGGAGACTGTATTTCAGCGATTATAATTACGATAACCCGCTGACCGCCGGTGTCATCTACGATGCCGACCACCCGTACGACAAGCTCTACACCGAACGCTTCAGCCACTACGGCGGCGCATCCGTCTACGCAGTGGACGCAAACGGCAACGCAGCGAGCACGCTTCCCTCCACCGTCTCCCCCGTTGTTTACGGTCATGCTACGACCTACTCCGTCGATGTCGATGGCGACGGTCTCGGCGGTGCCGGCACTCCCAAGTACGCATTCAAGGATAACGACAGCCGCCTGATGGTAATGGCGACCGAGCAGCTTGACGGCAAGGGTCTCATCATCGTCTCCGGCGCAGCGTTCATGTCCAACTTCGAGGTTCAGGCTAAGGCCAGCGACGACGAAAGCGACAACGATGCTGAGAAGAACTACTCCAACTACCGCATCTGCGAGAACCTGCTCAGCATGATAAACCCCGTGACCGTCACGCCCATCGCCGATGTTCAGGCCGAAAAGGACGAGAATGTCAAGTACACCATCGAGGGCATCGTGACCTCCAACGCCTCCGGCTACGATAAGGACACCGCATTCTTCGACTGCATCTATGTCCAGGACGGCACCGCAGGCATCAACTGCTTCCCCGTTGCCGGCAACTTCAAGATCGGCGACAAGGTCCGCATCAGCGGCACAACGAGCTCCTATCAGGGCGAGCGCCAGCTGGCAGTCAGCAGCATCGAGAAGATCGGCGAGGAAACTCCCGTCCAGCCCACCGTTGTGACCTCCAAGCAGATAAACGACGGCAGCGTGCTCGGCTCGCTCGTGACCGTCAAGGGCGTTATCACCCGTGTTGAAATGGCAAACGGCCTTGTTCAGACCATCATGGTCAAGGACGCAAACGGCGATGAGAGCCGTGTGTTCATCGACGGCTACATCACCACTGCAAAGGATGTCGTGAACGCCGAGGTCGGCCGTGAGATAACCGTCACCGGCCTTGCCTCCTACGACAACACCTTCACCCTGTCCGACGGCACAGCAGTTGCACCCCGCATCCGTATTCGTGACCGTGCCGATGTAGTGTGCGGCGACAAGGTAGCTGAGCACACCCATTCGTTCGGCGACTGGGTCGTGACGAAGGAAGCCACCTGCACCGAGCCCGGCGAGCAGACCCGCAGCTGCGATTGCGGCTACAGCGAGACGCAGGTCATCCCCGCAAAGGGTCATGACTATGTAAACGGTGTGTGCGCAAATTGCGGCGCAGTCCAGACTCCCGATAAGCCCACCCCGGACAATCCCGATAAGCCTACTCCGGATGATCCCGATAAGCCCACTCCGGACGATCCGAACACCCCGGACACACCGGACACCCCCGACAAGCCCGATAAGCCAGACGACGGTAAGTCTAATACCGACAAGCCCAAGACCGGCGATGACAGCCATGTTGAGCTGTGGATCGGCGTACTGGTCATCTCGATGGCAGTCGGCGGCACAGTGCTTGTCCGTCGCAAGCGTGAGCAGTAAGCAATACCCCATCTAAGCAAAACTCAGCCCCGCCCTTTGTAAGGGCGGGGTTTTCTATTGGCTGTAGGGCGAATATAGAGCACAGTGCATAATTACTGCCCGAAGCGTGCTGATGTACAAAGCAACGGCTTATATGGAACGCAGTGATGTAACCCGAGCGCAGGCAAAATACGGCGGTTAAAAGCAAGAAGCTGCCTTGATAAGCCGCCATTTAAGGCTATGTAAATGCCGTAGGACAATACTTTTATCGGGACAATGCTCATCCTTGCCGCCATTCAAAGCCGTTATAGAACGATATAAGCCCCAAGAGTGCAATACTCTTAGGGCTTATTAAGACCGATAGACATAAAAAAGCAGCGGCATCGCCGCTGCTTTGAAGTTGCTATTAGAAGAAGTAAGAGATGATCTGGCCGTAGAGAACGACGAGCATACCGATCGGGGTGATGAACTTATAGCAGATGTTGAAGAAGGTCCTGCCCCAGAACTTATGTCCGGAGGCTTCGCACTCTTCGATGACGAAGTCCATCTTCCAGATCCAGCCTATTGCAAACGTCATGATCATTGCGCCGATAGGCATCAGCAAGCCTTCGGAGATCATGTCATAGAAGTCAAGCCAGCAGTCGTTCCACATCTTGACCGAGTCGCCGGTCATGCCGAGCAGCTCTGCAGGAGTGGGGAGCGTTGCATTGCCTGCAACGCCGGCACCGATACCGTCAAGTGCGTTGGGCAGAGCGAAGATAGCAACGAGGATAGCGAAGACGATAACGACCTTGCGGCGGTTGGGAGCCTTGCCTGCCTCGACATTGCGGTCAACGCGGGAGGAGGTCAGAGCCTCAAGCAGGGACATGGAGGAAGAAATTGCTGCGATGAAAACGAGGAAGTAGAACAGGAAGCCCATGAGGTCGCCGATGAAGCCGCCCATGTTGTGGAATACCATCTGCATGGACTGGAACAGCAGGCCGGGGCCGCCCTTGGTGTTGCCATCGAGGAATGCGTAGCAAGCAGGCATAACGATCATGCCGGCCATGATAGCAACGAGAGTATCCATAACAACGATGATGACAGCGTTCTTCTGGATCTTTTCCTTCTTGTTCAGGTAAGAGCCGTAGGTGATTATAGCGCCCATGCCGAGCGACAGCGAGAAGAACATCTGACCTGCCGCAGTCTTGAGTACGCCTATGAAGTCCTTCTGCAGGGGCTCAAAGTTCACGCCGAACATGAACTGGTAGCCGCCCATTGCGCCGGGCTGAACAGCGACATAAACGATAACAATGAGGAGGATAACGAACAGGCAGGGCATACCGATGTTGCAGAACTTCTCGATACCGCCGCCGATGCCTGCCGCAACGATGACTGCATTGATTGCGATGAAGATGAGGGTCCAAATGACCATCGAGGTGCCGTTGGTAGTAAAGACGCCGAAGTAGGTGGAAATGTCGGCAACACCCCAGGTGTCAACGCCGAACATAGCAAGCAGGTAGCCGCCTGCGTAACGCATGACCATGCCGCCGAGAACCATGTAGAAGCAGAGGATCAGGAACGGGCAGGCAAGCGCCATGTAGCCGAGGAAGGTGAACTTCTTGCTGAGCTTGCGGTATGCTGCGATGGGGCTCAGGCCGGTCTTACGACCGATGACGAGCTCGCCGACCATGACGGCAAGACCAACGAAGACAGCCAGAAGCAGATAAATGACGAGGAATGCGAAACCGCCGTTAAGGCCCATTTTGTACGGGAAGCCCCAAATGTTGCCCAGACCGACTGCGGAACCGACAGCAGCCATGATGAAGCCAAAATTGGAAGCAAATCCCTCACGATTTGTTTTTTCCATTACTTTCTCTCCTTTTGTGATTTAATTACCTTTACCCGTGATGCCACGGAAATAACCCAGTGCATGTTAATTTCGAATCAACAAGCCACCAAATTTATAAACAGACTTTACACTATATTCACACTTTTTTCAATACTTTTGAGCTGTTTAAATATTAACTTTCGCTTTGCTTCGATAAAGTTTTATGCACTTTTGACAATATTAACACATTTCATATGGGTATTATGACTAATTATTGCACTGTCGTGATTTAAACCGTTTTATCATTGCTAATTAATTGTCGAATTTTTTGGCCTAAATGTTAACGAAAATTCACATCCGTGTTAAGTTTCTTTGCACGCTCGTCCTGCTCTGTATTAATAATTTTTGTGAATTATTTCTTGCCGCACTTGATTTTTTGAATTTATATTGTAAAATAATATTGTTTTTACTACGGTCGCCGTGTCCGCTAATCACGGCAGGCTGCCATGCAGCAGAATGGAGATATATAATGACTTATGAAATGGACATTGCCGGCTTAAAGCGTGAGCTTCCCCTGTGCAAGGTCACCGACGACCTGTACATTGGAGCCTTTGTCATGTTCGGCGATGTAGAACTGACCGTACACTGTGCGGCTGAGCTGTTAAAGCGTGCACCCGAGTATGACTACATAATCGCTCCCGAGGCAAAGGCCATTCCCCTGCTTTACGAGATGGCTCGTCAGAGCGGCGCTGAGAAGTACTTCCTCGCAAGGAAGGTCCCCAAGGCTTACATGACCGGCGTTTTTGAAGTCTCCGTCAAGTCCATCACCACCATGAGCGTTCAGAGACTTATCATTGACACCGCAGACGCAGAGCTCATAAAGGGCAAGCGCATGCTCATCGTTGACGATGTCATTTCCACCGGTGAGAGCCTGCGTGCTATGGAAAAGCTCGTCACCGCAGCCGGTGGCATTATCGTCGGCAGAATGGCTGTCCTCGCCGAGGGCGACGCTGCCGACAGAGACGATATCATCACCCTCGCTCCCCTGCCCGTGTTCAATCCCGACGGCACGATCAAAGAAAAATAATTTTTAACACCAAACAAAAAAACGGACTTCTCAATGAGAAGTCCGTTTTTCGTTAAAGAAGCTTTTTAATAATTCCGCTGACTGCTGTGCCTTAACGCCGCCGAACACGGCCGGTTTGTGCCCGTAGCGCTCCTCAAATAGGTTTATGACGCTGCCGCAGGAGCCGGTGTTTTCGTCCTTTGCGCCGAACACGACGGTCGGTATTCTTGAATTGATTATCCCGCCTGCGCACATAGGGCAGGGCTCGAGCGTGACGAATATGGTGCAGCCGCTCAGGCGCCAGTCGCCGACAGCGTCACAGGCCATGCGAATGGCCTCGATCTCGGCGTGAGCCGAAGCGTCATGCTCTTCCTCCCGGCGATTTCGCCCGCTGCCGATAATTTTGCCGTTTGCGTCCGCTATCACACAGCCGACCGGCACCTCGCCTGCCACCGCCGCCTCACGGGCAAGGTGCAGCGCAAGCTCCATATATTCTTCCCTGTCCATTAGTCACCTCTTGCAAAACAGGCAGAGCATCGGCTCTGCCTGTTTTCATTGTTATAATGTAGATTACTTGAGGGCGGCGGTGATGATGGACATCTGGTAGACTTCCTCGGCATTGCAGCCACGGCTCAGGTCGTTGATAGGAGCATTCAGGCCCTGGAGAATAGGACCGTATGCTGCGAAGCCGCCAAGGCGTGCTGCGATCTTATAGCCGATGTTGCCGGACTGGATCTCGGGGAAGATGAAGGTGTTTGCATAGCCTGCAACGGGGCTGCCGGGGAACTTGAGCTGGCCGACAACGGGAGAAACGGCAGCGTCAAACTGCATCTCGCCGTCGAGCTTGAGCTCGGGAGCAAGCTTCTTTGCTTCCTCGGTGGCGTTGCGAACGAGGTCGACATTTACGCCCTTGCCGCTGCCCTTGGTGGAGTAAGACAGCATTGCGACCTTCGGGTCGATGCCGAACACCTTTGCGGTCTCGGCGGTTGCGATTGCTACCTCTGCCAGCTTCTGAGCTGCGGTAAAGGTTACATTGCCTTCCTTGTCGACGGTATCCTGATAGTCGATGTTGATCGCACAGTCGCCCATTGCGAGGGTCTCGTCGCCACGGATCATGATAAAGCAGGAGGACACGAGGTGTGCGCCCTTCTTGGTCTTGACGAGCTGAAGTGCGGGACGAACGGTATCGGCGGTAGAATAGGTCGCACCGCCGAGCAGGCAGTCTGCAACACCCATCTTGACGAGCATGGTGCCGAAGTAGTTGCCCTTGGAAAGAGCCGCACGGCAATCCTCGGCGCTCATCTTGCCCTTGCGCAGAGCGACCATTTCCTCGACCATTGCGTCCATACCCTCGTAGGTCAGGGGGTCGAGTATCTCAAGGCCGTCGATATCAAAACCGCCCTTTGCGGCAGCAGCCTTGACCTCATCGACATTGCCGACGAGAATGGGGGTCAGGAAGCCTTCCTTTTTAAGTCTTGCAGCAGACTCAAGTATGCGTGCATCGTGGCCTTCGGTGTAAACGATCTTGCGGGGATCATTCTTCAGAATTTCAACGAGATTTTCAAACATTTTTAAATTTCCTCCATATTTGCGTTTTACGCTAATATTACTATATGACTTTATCACTACTCCGAAAATTTTTCAAGTATTTAGACCTATTTCTATTTACAAACTGCGAAATGACAGATATAATATACAGACTGTAATCACTTGTACGGAGATATATAAATGGATAATCAGAAAACTTTCGCAAAAAACCTATCCGAATTAAGACGCAGAAGCGGACTGAGCCAGCGCAAGGCTGCCGCCGACCTTAAGATAAGTCAGGCGCTGCTGAGCCACTATGAAAACGGTGCCCGTGAACCGGGACTGGGCTTTGTGTGCCGTGTCTGCGATTATTATAATGTTACCGCCGACTATCTGCTCGGCCGCTCGTCCAATCCCAACGGCATCGACCGCAGCGCCGATGTTGCCAAGGCATTTATCGGCGAGTTGAGAGTGCTTGCAAACAAGGCTGAGGCTGCGCTGGAGGAATTGCTGTGATAAATCAGGACCACATCAGGAACTTTTCGATAATCGCTCACATCGACCACGGCAAATCGACGCTGTCGGACAGGCTCATCGAGCTGTGCGGTGCGGTCGAGGAGCGCATCATGGAGGACCAGATCCTAGACAACATGGATCTTGAGCGTGAGCGCGGCATCACCATCAAGGCAAGAGCCGTCGGTCTTAACTACAAAGCTAAGGACGGCGAGACTTATGTGCTGAATCTCATCGACACTCCGGGTCATGTTGACTTCAACTACGAGGTCAGCCGCTCGCTGGCAGCGTGCGAGGGTGCAGTGCTCGTTGTTGACGCATCGCAGGGCGTTGAGGCGCAGACGCTTGCAAACACTTACCTTGCGCTGGACGCCGACCTTGAGATACTGCCCGTCATCAACAAGATCGATCTCCCCGCCGCCGACCCCGAGCGGGTCAAGCACGAGATAGAGGATATCATCGGCATCCTCGCCATGGATGCGCCCGAGATAAGCGCCAAAAACGGCATCAATGTCGAGGCCGTGCTTGACGATATCGTAAAGAATGTCCCGGCCCCCAAGGGCGACCCCGATGCTCCCCTGAAGGCGCTCATCTTCGACAGCATTTACGACAGCTACCGTGGCGTCATCGTCTTTATGCGTCTTGTTGACGGCAAGGTGCGCAAGGACACTGAGGTGCTTTTGAAGTCCACCGGCGCACGCTATAAGGTGCTCGAGGTCGGGCATATGCGTCCGATCGGTCTTGAGCCCTGCGCCGAGCTTTCCGCAGGCGATGTCGGATATTTCACCGCCAGCATCAAAAATGTCGCCGACACGCAGGTAGGCGACACCGTGACCGAGGCATCCCGCCCCTGTGCCGACGCTCTGCCCGGCTACCGCCCCGCCCGTGCGATGGTCTACTGCGGAATCTACACCGAGGACGGCAGCAAGTACCCCGACCTGCGTGATGCGCTGGAAAAGCTCCAGCTCAACGATGCTTCCCTGTCGTTTGAGCCGGAAAGCTCGGTCGCACTCGGCTTCGGCTTCCGCTGCGGCTTCCTCGGCATGCTGCACATGGAGGTCATTCAGGAGCGCCTTGAGCGTGAGTTTGACCTTGAGCTTGTCACCACCCTGCCGAGCGTAATTTATAAAGTCATCAAAACCGACGGCAGCATCGTCATGGTCGACAACCCCCACAACTACCCCGACCCGGCGAACATCGAGCACGCCGAGGAGCCGTATGTCAAGGTGTCGATCATCACGCCCAACGACTATGTCGGCAACATCATGCCCCTGTGTCAGGACAGGCGTGGTGAGTACAAGGACATGCAGTATCTTGACTCGAACCTCGTCGAGCTGCGCTACGATATGCCGCTAAACGAGATAATCTACGACTTTTTCGACACCCTCAAGGCCCGCACCAAGGGCTACGCCTCGCTCGACTACGAGCTGAGCGAGTATAAGCCGTCCGAGCTTGTGAAGGTAGACCTGCTTTTAAACGGCGATCAGGTCGATGCGCTCAGCTTCATTGCGCACAAGGACAAGGCCTACGCCCGTGCAAGGAAGCTCTGCGAAAAGCTCAAGGACAACATCCCCCGTCAGCTGTTCGAGGTACCCATCCAGGCGGCCATCGGCGGCAAGATAATCGCTCGTGAGACAGTCAAGGCCATGCGCAAGGATGTCCTTGCAAAGTGCTACGGCGGCGATATCACCCGTAAAAAGAAGCTGCTTGAAAAGCAGAAAGAGGGCAAAAAGAAGATGCGTCAGCTCGGCACGGTCTCCATTCCGACCGAAGCCTTCCTCGCCGTCCTCAAGCTCGATGAATAAAGTTTTCGCCCACTGTGCGTTTGCACGGTGGGCATTGTTATGTCTTAAAACATATGTTAAGATTAATTTTAAAAAAGTTTGATCCTTTTTGCGATAGCTGCGTTTATTTATTCAGAGGCAGGAGGTGAGCAGGTGGAGGACGCAATACTGATACGGCGGATAAAGCAGGGCGACGAGTCGGCGTTTGATGCTCTTGTGCGGCGGCACTATGAGAACATCTACGCCTTTTGCTACCGCCGCTGCGGTGATGCCGCACTTGCCGCCGACCTCACGCAGGAGGTGTTCCTCCGTCTCGTCACCGCCGTGGGGCGCTACTCGGTGACCGGCAAATTCACAAACTACCTGCTTACCATCGCCGTCAATGTCTGCAACGACCATTACCGCCGCAAAAAGCCAGAAAATGCGCCGCTCACGGAGGGCGCCGCCGTGTCCGACGGAGCGGAGACGCAGACGCTCAAAAACGACAGTGCGGAAAATGTCCGCCGTGCGATCGCCCTGCTGCCGTACGAGCAGCGGGACGCCGTAATACTGCGCTACTGGCACGACATGAAGCTGCGTGACATTGCCGCCGTCACCGGCGTTTCGACGGCAACGGCGAAATCCCGCCTGCGGCTGGGGATGGAAAAGCTGCGCAGACTGCTTGAATCAGAGGGAGAAGGCTATGGATATTAAATACGATGTGCCCGCACCGCCTGCCGGTGCGCTTGAGTGCACGATAAGCCTCGGGCAGCGCAAAATGCGTAGTATGCGCTTAGCCAAAATGCCGCTCGGTCGGCTGCTCGGCTTGCAGCTTGCGCACTTTTCGCCGCTTTACTGGGCGGTGCAGCTCGTTGTCATCGTGTGCATATTGCTGAGTACCGGCAGCGGCAAGGAAAGCGCACGGTTTGCGGTGCTCGTCTACGCAGGGGCTGCAAATGCGCTCGGCTGTCCGGAGCTGCTGCGTGACATTTCGTGCAGCATGAGCGAAATTGAGCGCAGCTGCCGCATAAGCGGAGCAAAGCTTCTTGCCGCACGCATGCTCATTATCGCCTGCGCCGATCTTTTGGGTCTTACGCTCACGGCGGTCATCGTCTCAAGCAAGTTTGGCACAGCACTTGCACTGCCGCTGATCATGGGCGCTGCGCTGCTGTTCTCGTCAAGCTTTTTGACGCTGCTTGCGCTGCGGCTGCTGCCGTTCGTGCGCAGCCGAGCGGGCGCACTTTCGCTGTCGCTCGTTATATCGGCAGCACTCGGCATCGTGTGCCTGTCGGTCGTTTGGAGCACCGGCGTGTGGGCGCTTGCTTGCGCCGTGAGCCTTGTGCTGTTGGCGGCGCAGACATGGCACGAGCTTTCGGACATCGAAAGCAGAAAGGGAAAAAGCATATGGAACTATCTATAAACAGCGTTTCAAAAAGGTACAAAGACAAGCTTGCCGTGAACGCCCTGTCACTTGAGCTTCACGACGGCATTTACGGGCTGCTAGGTCCTAACGGCTCGGGAAAGACGACGCTTATGCGCATGATATGTACCGTCTCGACCCCGACCGGCGGCAGCATCACCCTCAACGGCGAGGACATTTTCGCCCTCGGCGAGGGCTACCGTGACCTGTTGGGCTACCTGCCGCAGAATTTTGGCTACTACCCTAGCTTCACGGGGCGTGACTTTCTCATGTACTTTGCCGCCCTCAAGGGCATGACGAGGTTTCAGGCCGAGGAGCGCTGCGACGAGCTTTTGGAGCTCACGGGGCTGAGCCATGTTGCAGGCAAAAAGCTGCGGACATACTCCGGCGGCATGCGGCAGCGCATCGGCATTGCGCAGGCGCTTCTAAACGACCCGAAAATTCTCATTCTCGACGAGCCGACAAGCGGTCTCGATCCCGCCGAGCGGGTGAAATTCCGCAATATCATAAGCAGCCTTTCCGACGGACGCATCATACTTTTGTCAACGCACATCGTCTCCGATGTCGAGTACATTGCCGACCGCATCGTTCTGATGAAAAACGGCTCTGCAATGCTCAACGATGCTGCCGACAGCATCTGCTCTGCCATTGACGGCATGGTCTGGGAGTGCGCCGTTTCGCCCAAGCTCGCCGATGAGCTTGCGGCAAGACATGTCGTCACGAACCTGCACAACACGCATGACGGGGACGGAGCGGTGCTGCGCATAGTGTCCGAGACCCGCCCTGCCGAGAGCGCCACGCCCGCCGAGCCGAAGCTTGAGGATCTGTACCTTTACTATTTCAGAAAGGAGCTTTCCGATGAGCCTTACAAAGCTTGAATTCAGAAAGATCTTCACGCCCATGACCTTCATCACGCTTGCCGTGATGCTCGTTGTGAATGTATACGCCGTGTTTAATCAGCAGGGTGCTATATATGCCGAAAGTGACGGCAAAATGCAGCGGCTGTATGAAATGAGAGACGCTGCGATCAAGCGCAGCGGCGTTATAGACGATGAGTGGATCGCAGAGCGCAAGGCGGAGGCTCAGGTCATTTTTGACAATCCGCAGTACCGTGAGCCTGACGAGATGCTCGAACAGTTCCGCACCGCACTGGCAGATGAGGGCTGGTCTCCCAAGGAGATCGAAGTGCGGATGTCAAATCCGACCATGTTTCTCAACACGGAGGGGAGCTTAAAATACGGTGTGATCGAGTCCGCCGTTGAGGCTGCAGGCTTCAAGGAGCATGCAGCGGCAATTCGGGATAGACTGCTTGAGGCAAACCGCTCGGACGCCGAGGTTTGCGCCGACATAAGCGCACGCTACGACCGCCTTATAAACGACTGCACCGCCTATTATGACTACGACTGGGCGTACTCGAACATACAGAACGGAATGGAAGAGTTTGCTCCCTTTACCGTGGGCATCCCCGTGCTCGTCGGGCTTGCGCCGCTGTTTGCCCGTGAGCGGAGCAGGAAAACCGATTCGCTGATACTCTCGTCAAAGCGAGGCCGCCGCTCTGTCGCTTTGGCAAAGCTTTGTGCCGGTATGCTCTACTGCCTTCTCGTTTGGTTTGTGATGTCGGCAAGCATCATCATCTACGCATTCTCGTTTTTCGGCACTCACGGCTTTAGCTCGATCTGGCAGGCATCCGGCAGCAATATCACCTCGCCGTATCTGTGGACATTCGGGCAGGCGGTCATCGTTGAGCTCGGCACCTGCCTTGTCGGTGCGCTGCTTTTCGGGTTTATCGCCATGCTGTTCTCGGAGCTCACGAAAAGTATGTTCGTAACAGTCATCTTGGGCGCTGCCGTCCTCATCGTGCCGATGATAGTGCATTTCAAGACGAATGTCTCCTTGTTCCTGCCGACATATATCATACGGGGCGTCCCGATATGGAGCGAGTACTTCCCTGCAAAGCTTTTCGGCAATGTAATTCCGATGGCGTACCTCTCGATTGCCGTGTCGTGCATCCTATGCATCGTATTTGGCCTTGCCGCAGTCGAAACTTTCTCTAAGCGTCAAGCGGCGTAAACGCAAAAAATCCGACTTCTTACGAAGTCGGATTTTTTCTATGTCTAAATTACTTAGTACCGAAGATGCGGTCGCCGGCATCGCCGAGGCCGGGAACTATATAGCCGTGCTCGTTGAGGTGGTCGTCAAGAGCTGCAACGAAGATATCCACATCGGGGTGATCCTCCTGCATGCGCTTTACGCCCTCGGGAGCGCCGATGATGCACATGAGCTTGATATGCTTAACGCCGTCGTCCTTGAGGAACTGGATGGCTGCAGATGCCGAGCCGCCGGTTGCGAGCATGGGGTCGACAACGATGACATCACGCTCGTCGATATCGGGGGGCATCTTGAAGTAGTACTTGACCGGCTCCAAGGTCTCGGGGTCACGGAACAGGCCGATGTGTCCGACCTTGACATTGGGCATCATGCTGACCATGCCGTCGACCATGCCGAGACCGGCACGGAGAATGGGGACTATCGCCAGCTTCTTACCGGCAATGTGCTTGACCTTTGCCTTTGCAACGGGGGTCTCGATCTCGATCTCCTCAAGAGGAAGATCCCTTGTTGCCTCGTAGCACATCAGCATTGCTATCTCGGAGATAAGCTCACGGAACTCCTTGACGGAGGTGCTCTTCTCTCTGAGGATGGACAGCTTGTGCTGGATAAGGGGATGGTCGAATACGCAAACCTTGCTCATGTTTTTTCTCCTAACATTATATTAAATTTCTTATTGACTTATTATTCCTTGCGCAGGCGCTCCTGCCGCTCCCGCTCGGCCTGCGACAGGCGCAGATACACCGGCAGCAGCTCATCGGCGGTGCCGGGCTTTGCTCTCAAAGCCTCCATGCCCACGCCCCATGCGCTCTGATACACGAGGTTCTGCGGTGCGACACGGCAGGCTATGCCCTCGTTTTTAAGATACTCATAGCTGAGCGCTGCGCCGTCGCCCACAAGGAACACCTCACGGTTTTTCTCCTTAAGCTCCGCCGCAAGCTCCGAGAGTGCTATCGCCCTGTCGGCACACAGTCTTTCGGGGCAGCCGTCCTTTATCTCAAACAGCGCATTATAAACCTGCGAGCGCCGTGCGTCCATCACGGGGCAGACAAGTCCGCCGGCCGACACACCGTGCCACGCCATGGCCGCAAGCGTAGAAACGCCGACGCATTTTTTATCCGACGCCCAAGCCAAGCCCTTTACGGTGGATACCCCAATGCGGATACCCGTAAACGAGCCCGGGCCGTGAGCGACAGCGATAAGGTCAACATCGGCAAGCTTAATATCTGTATTTTTTAACATGTCCTCCACCATGGGCAGCAGCGTGCGGCTATGGGTAAGGCCGCTGCACTGGCTGTACTGGCAGATAAGCGCATCATCCTGCATGAGGGCAACGGATGCAGCCTTTGCAGAAGATTCAAGTGCAAGAATTAGCATTACTTTCCGCCCTCCTCAATGGTTATCTTTCTCTCGGTATCGCCTAACTTTTCGATGCGCACAACGGTCTCGTCGCCGTAAAAGGCATCATCGACCTTCTCCGACCACTCGACTGCGCACACCGCACCTCTGGCGAGATAGTCCTCCCAGCCGATATCAAAAAGCTCGTCGGAATCATTGAGCCTGTACATATCAAAATGGATAAGCTCACGCTCGCCGCAATACTCGTTGACGATGGTGAAGGTGGGGCTCGAAACACGGCAAGTTAAGCCCATGCCCCGTGCCATACCGCGAACAAAGGCGGTCTTGCCCGCACCGAGGTCGCCGTACATGGCAACGACCGTTCCGTCGGGAAGGCTTTTTGCAAACTGCTCGCCCACAGCTTCGGTCTGCGCCTCGCTGCGGCTTATGAATGTCTGCATCTGCCTCACCTCGAAAATAGTCGTTTTCTAAATTCGCATTATACCATAAGATAGCTCATTGCGTAAAGGGGAATTATGTGCTAAAATACAAAATGAACTCGTGCGATATTTGTATATGCTTAATGAAAGGCGGTGGGTCTGATAAATAAACTTTCCCCGTATATCAAAAACTTTTTAAAGCGGGCGGACATGTTCCTGCTCGTTATGTGTCTTATATGCACCCTGTTCGGCATCTACGCCATCCAAGGCGTCACGGCCAGCGAGCATACAAGTAAGTATGTCATCGTGCAGGGCTTTGCAATGCTCCTCGGCATCGGCGCATTCATCGTTTTTACGGTCATTGACCCCGACCTCATCGCCGACAAGTGGATATACCTGACGATATTCAATGTCCTCATCATCTGCGGCCTTCTCTTCTTCGGCCACGATGACGGCACCGGCAACAGAGCATGGTACCGCTTCTTCGGCATCGGTCTTCAGCCGTCGGAGATAGTCAAGGTCATATTCATCGTGCTTCTGGCAAAACAGATGACGGTATATAAGGAGCGGCATGTGCTCAACAAATTCGGCTCCGTCGTAAAGCTTGCAATGCACTGGGCGCTTCTGTTCGGCCTCATCGTCGTTGTCTCCAAGGACCTTGGCAGTGCGATCATCTTCCTTGCCATATTCATCGTTATGTTCATCGCCTCCGGTGTTGCATGGTACTGGCTGGGTTTAGCAGCAGCGGCAGTTGCCGCAATGATACCACTGTTTTGGAATTTCATTCTTGCGGATTATCAGAAAAACAGAATTCTTGCGCCGTATATTCCCGATGTCATCGACCCTGCGGGCACAGGCATCACATGGCAGACCCGCAGAACGCAGGAAGCGCTGGCTTCCGGTCGACTTACGGGTGTAGGCCGCGGAAACGGTCTCTTTGCGCAAGGCAACTTTGACGCAAAGCACACCGACTGCATATTTGCCTCCATTGGCGAGGAGATGGGTATGATAGCCTGCATTATCATCATCGTCCTGCTGGCAATAATAATCATTCGCTGCTGCGTCATCGGCGTGCGCTCGGGCTCAAGCTTCGGTATGCTCATCTGCTTCGGCGTTGCCGCTGCATTGGCGTTCCAGACCTTCATCAATGTCGGCATGTGCATGGGCATCTCCCCTGTTATCGGCATCACGCTCCCATTTTTCAGCTACGGAGGCTCATCTATCGTTGCAATGTTCTCGGCTGTCGGGCTTGTGTCGGGCGTTAAGTACCGACCAAAGCCAAAGCAGCATTTCATCCAATATTGATACGAAAAAACTCCGAACCGTTTGGTCCGGAGTTTTTCATTTTATTTTGCCGTTATCGATACGACCGAGCTCATTGCGGAATTTGCGTAGCTTGAACGGGCGGAGGCTGCCATGACCTTGTAGTAGTAGGTAGCACCGGCAGTGGCGGAGTTGTTGTTGAAGTAGGTCGTCTTGGCGGTGTAGTAGTAGCTGAAGTTCTTGCCGTCAGTCGAGCGGTAGACCCAGTATCTATCTGCACCGGTGACCTTGTCCCATGTGAGCTTGGGGTGGCCGTCGGAGTTGAGTGCGATCTTTACGACAGGTGCTGCGCAGTCGCAGGTGCGGGTAACCATTGCGCTCAAAGCTGAGTCTGCGTCGGAAGTTTTAGAGGATATCGCCTGAACCCTGTAGTAGTAGGTGTAGCCTGCATTTGCCGTGGTGTTGGTGTAGCTTGTGTTCTTGGTGGTGAACATTTTTGTGTATGTGCCATTTGAGTAATTAGCACGATAGACAACATATTCCTTTGCGCCGGAGACCTTGTCCCAAGTCAGCGTGACCTTGCCGGTAGAGGCATTGTTGCCGCCCTTTACAACGGGTGCTGCGCAGTCGCAGGTGCGTGAGACGACGGTGCTGTAATCGCTCTTTGTCCCGTCGGCGGCAACGGCTCTCACCTTGTAGTAATAGGTGTAGCCGACCTTTGCGGAGGTGTCGGTGCAGCTCGCTCCGTCGGTAGAGGTCATTTTCACGAACGGGCCGTACTTGGTCAGCGAGCGGTAAACCTCGTATTTCGCTGTGCCCCTGACTGCCGCCCAGCTGAGCGTGATCTTGCCGGTGGCAGCATCGTTGTCTGCGGCGACTGCGGGTGCGGCGAGCGGAGCCGTGGGCAGTGCATCAAGAATTTTTCCCGTTATGTACTTGTGACCCTCGATGGTGGGATGCATTTTCAGATTGAAGTACTCCCAGAAATACTGGTCATCATAGTTCATGGGGTAGGTAGGCGTACCGACGATATCGGCGTAGTAGTAGTTGCTATGGGTCAGCTTGAGGCTTTTAATGTGGGTATTTATCGAAGTCACGACGGGTGCCGTGATGCCGCTGAGGTCAAGCTGACTGTCGGCGGAGAGATGGAGGTCGGCAAAGGGATTGTACACGCCGAGTGCGACAACGGTAACATCGGGGTTTATCTCGTATATCTTATCGATGACGGCGCTGTAGTTGACGGTGAACTGCTCATATGTCTTGTTCAGCGTAGTCGTCAGCGCCTGCGCAAGATCGGCGATCTTGCCCATGGACTGATATGCGTCTATAAGCTTTCCGAAGGCCGCACCGATATTGCCGGTCTTTTCAAGATATTCCTTGATGGCGTTGAGCGTAGGATCCGAGCTGTCCTTCGTAAGCTCCGCCATCACCTCGACCATGGTGAGGGAAAACACATCGTTCGAGCCGACATTGATTGTAATTAGGTCTGCCTGCTTAACCTTCTCGGGGTAGCCTATCTGCGCATTGAGCTTATCAAGATCGTTCAAGCCAAAGCCGTTGCCGTCGGTGTCGAAGTAGGTGTTATCCCAGATCAAATTCGTGTCATAATCGTTGAACACGCCTTCAAGCATATATCTGAGCTCGACCGCACGGATGCCGCTTCTTGCGCACATGAGAAGGTTTGCACCAAGCTCATCGGCAACGAGCGAGTGGTATGCATTGGGAGCGACCGAGAAGTCATAACCACGGAAGATATACTTGTTATCCGAGGATGTAGCCAGATCCTCGGGTGTCTGGTCGCATTTTGTGGGGTTGCCGTCTCTTGACAGGCCGTAGCCAACGGCGATGCTGTCTCCGAGACACAGGTAATTTTCGTAGTCGTAATAGTTCTTGCCCGATGCCGCAAACGCCGGCACAGTCAGCGCAAACAGCATCACGACGCACAGTACGATGGATAATGTCTTTTTCATTCCGTCAATTCCTTTCTCTGTTTCAAACCGCAATGTTTGCGTTTCTGAACGAATTAAAGTCCGCTGCCAGCTTGTTGTAGTCTATCTTGCCCATACCCGCCAGCGGCATTTCCTCGACAAAGTGCAGGAACTTGGGTCTGCCCCTGTCTTCAAGCTCGGTCTCCATCTTCTCCTTGAGTATCTCACGGACGGCAGTCTCATCTGCGCCCTGACGCAGCTTCACCACTGCAAGAGCCTGCATGCCCTGCGCATGCTCGGTGTCCGCAACACCTACAACGGCGCAGCTTTGCACATCGCTGACCATGCCGATGACGCTTTCTATCTGCACCGGGAATATCTTATGTCCGTCAAAGCGGGTTATCATGCGCTTCATTCTGCCCTTTATGAAGATAAAGCCGTCCTCATCCATGCAGCCGAGGTCGCCCGAGTGTACCCACACGGTGCCGTCCGGGTGCGTTACCATGACCTTCTCGGTCTCCTCGGGATCGTTGAGATAGCCGAGCATAACGGACGGGCCGCTGATGCAGATCTCACCCTCCTCGCCGTAGTCGAGCTCCTCGGTCGTACCGGGCTTAAATATCGCAACATTTGTAGTCAAAAGCGGATAACCGACGCTCAGGCTCTTGAAGTTGCCGTTGCAGCAGCACGATGCCGCCGAGGATACCTCGCTCATACCGTAGCCCTGTGACAGCGGGAACTTGCAGCCGTGCTCACGCAGAAAGCCGTTGAGCTTCGACTCCAGGCCTGCGTTCATGGTGTCGCCGCCGCTGCCGGCGGTGCGGAAAAAGCTGAGGTCAAAGCCGTTTTTCATTTCCTTGCTGTTCATGAGCTTTTCATAGTGCGCAGGAACGAGCAGAGTGTGCGACGGCTTGTATTTCTTGACGAGCTTGCCCACCTTGTCGGGGTCAAACTTCGGGATCATGACTATCTCAAGGCCGAGCGAGAGCGGCATGTGCAGGCTTGCAACGATGCCATAGGACGAAAACGCCGGAATGATATCGAGGAAGCGCTTATTGCGGGTGTAAGTAACGCCGCAGTAGCGGAAGTCCATCGCAACGGCGTTGAACCCGTCGTTTGAGAGCATGACGCCCTTGGGCATGCCGGTCGTGCCGCCGGTTAGCGTCACGGCAGCGAGCTCAAATTCGCCGTACCCCACAGCTTCCACGCTCTTGTCCTTGCCGAGCTTCAAAAATTCCTTCCAGCTTATCGTCCTGCCGCCGACCGGCACAGCCGGTGCGGACATTTTTATCTGCTTGAGCATCTTCACAATGGGTGACATGTAATTATCCGCCGAAATGATTATGACCTTCTCGAGCGAAAGCTCATCGAGCATATCCGCAAGATGCTCATATGCCAGATCAAGAAGCAGCAGGACATTTGCACCGGAGCTTACTATAAACTCCTTTATCTCGCTCGGTGAGCGGCGGGGATCGAGCGCCACCATTGCAGCGCCGAGCTTATTTAAGCCGTACAGAGCAAACGCAAGCTCGGGTATCGTTGCCGAGCAGCAGGCAACCATGTCGCCGGTCTTAATACCGAGCTCGGCAAAGGACGCAGCGCACATATCCGCCGTATCCAAAAGCTCGCCGTAGCTTATCTTGTTGCCGAAATAGTTGATGGCGATGTTTCTGCGGTGAGACTCATTATTTTTAAGCACATGCTCGTAAAGCGTTTCCTCGGGAAGCTTTGCATTCAAAGCCTCCTCGGTATAAAACTTGAGCCACGGCTTTGCCGTCGATGCCTTTGCTTTCATATTGCCGGTCCTCCTCATTTCTGCTATACATTTCATGTGGTAAAGTTCGTTTCTAAACAATTCTTTCTGATATGTATTGTCATCTCGACAATAAAATATCGCATGAAATTAAAAATATTTTAAACTTCCATAAAAATTAGTTAAATTGATGCAATTTCATATTATTTTTTAGGCGGTGAGAGCAAGCTATCAAGGCCAAATAGCCGGTGAGAGCCGAGCCTGTGTCGTCTGTCAGTGCCTTCGGTAAACACGCCTTTCTCCGCTTCAGCGACTTTACAAAAGCATCTTTTCTCCGAAAATGACACTGACAGATGCAAAGCAGTTTTGACGGAGCAGATTTTCGTTCAGGCAAGGCGAAGCCCGACGGGAATACTTGTCTGTATTGCCTAGGGCTTTAACGCAGCATGAGCGGAAAGCTGCCCGTCAAAACCGACACGGGCTCGGCTATCGCCGGCTAAAAGAAAAAATGAAGATCGGCCGCCTTGCCGGAAGCGGCCGATCTCCTTGGTGGGGGACCAGTGATCTGGTTCGGAAGGCGGTGTATGTCGCCTTTCCGTGTACTATTGTTTCGACACCGGTGTTTTATCGCAAAGCCAAGAAAAATTTTTTTGTTGCGATATTTTGACGAACAATTTACAATAATGAATAGATCGCAGTTGCGAAAAACACAAACTGAGGTGAGCTCTATGCCGAAAACGAGCTTGCACACCTTAGTGGACGAGAGCATTATCCTGAAAATTGCCGGCGGAGATAAGACAGCTCTATCTGATCTATACCTAAAGACAAACAACGCAGTCTACTGTTTTGCGCTGTCCATTTTGCGTGACACGGAGGCTGCACAGGACATTATGCAGGAGACCTACATTCAGGTGTGGAGATCGGCCAAAACCTATAAGCCATGCGGAAAGGATCCCGTGCCATGGGTGCTGGGCATCGCAAAATATATTGCGTATGCGCACATCCGCACACAGCAAAAGCACGCCGAGTGGTCGGACAGCATCCCCGAGCCAGCCGACCCGAAAAACTGCTTTGCCGACAGCGAGAACAAAATTCTCGCCAATGCCCTGCTGAGTAAGCTCATCGAGGACGAACGGCAGATAGTCACGCTGTATATCACGGCAGGGCTCAAGCACCGTGAGATAGCAAAGCTTTTGGATATGCCCCTTTCCACGGTCATCAACAAGTACAACCGATCGCTCAAAAAGCTAGAGAAGCTGGCAGGTGATGTGTTATGAGAAAAGAGAATATTGAACACAGGCTGCATCAGGAGCTTTCGGACATTGCGCCGAACATGCTCGATGAGCTGCTTGCCGCCGTTGATGCGCTTCCCGAGAATGACGGCACGGTCATTGACTTTGCGCAGGAGGCGAAAAAGCGCCACTCCCCGCTCAAGGCGGTGCTGTCGGCTGCGGCTGCGCTGCTGCTCATCGTGGGTGCGGCGGGTGTATATGCAAACCTCTCGGCGGAACGGTACACCGTTGCCGTCGATGTAAACCCCGCAGTTGAGCTCAGGGTAAACGGCTTTGACCGCATAAGCGCCGTCACGCTCAAAAACGACGATGCCAAGGCGCTCATAGACGAGAGCGACCTCAAGGGCAAGAGCGTTTCCGACGCTGTCGATGTGCTCACCGAGAAGCTGTGCGGTGACGGCTACCTCACCGAAAACAGCAACGGCGTTTTGGTCTCGGTGCAGGGCGGCAATGAAGCACTTTGCACAAAGATAGTCAGCTCTGTGGAAAAAGCGACAGAGCGTGCGGGTTTTAACTACGCCGTGCTGTATCAGTCGCTCGACGACGATGCCGACGGCAAGACTGAGCTCATCGCAAAGCTCAGCGGTAAGCTTGATAACTTTGATGCCGGGGAGCTTACTAAGCTCAGCGTGCAGGAGCTCATTTTCCTTGCGGAAAGCCTCGACTCTCTGCCCGACAAGACTGAGTTTTACGGTAAATTAAACGGCTACCTCAGCGCAGAGGATGCAAAGCACGACGCAGGCGTTGACAGCGCCTCGGCGGCGCAGAGCATCATTCGCTACAACGAGCAGCTTGCCTACGAGATAGTGTACACCGAGGACGGCACAACGCATAAGTACATCGTTTCCGCCTCGACCGGCGAGGTGCTCGTCCACGAAAAGCACGGCAAGTCAGACAGCAGCAGCTCCGGCAAAAAGGATGACAACAAGGACGACGGTCTCCTCAGTGCCGACGACATTTTGAAGATATTCAAGAAAACCTTTGGCTTTGTCGATGCGGTGCTCGACGATGTGCATGTTACCCGCAGCACCCGCAACGGCGAGCCGGTGTACATCGTCACCTATAAAGTGTTCGGTGTCACACGCAGCGCCGTGTTCGATGCCCGCACAGCCGAGATGCTCGACGAGATAGGATAACAAAAAGCAGCAGATGCAAACGCATCTGCTGCTTTTCATATTTTTATCCCGCATTCACGGACATACTCGTCAAATTTTTCGGTTATATACACCTGAGCGTCGAGCCCCCTGCCCTGCTTTATGAGCTCAACGATGTGCTCGCTCTGCTCGATGAGCCCCTCGAGCCCCCAGTGGCCTGCACAGTGTCGCCACAGATCCTGCGATATCTCGGTAAAGGAGTTCATGAGAAGCTGGAACACCTCGTTGCGGCTGAGCTTGCATACAAGATAGTGAAAATCCTTCGTCATAACACCGAGCTCGGCGGCGCTCAGCCCCTTGCCCTGGGCGTTTTTGAATAACTCTATATGCGCCTCAAGCGTTTTAATATCCTCATCCGTGTGCTCCTTTGCAAGACGGATGAGCGCCCCGCCCTCGACGGCGTTTCTCGTCTCGACAAGGGCGACGACCCGCTCGGGGGTCATGTGCTGCCCGCCGGACTTTAATATCTCATGCAGGGTATCGTAATTGCCGCTGGCCATGTAATCGGCGATATATGTCCCGTGGCGGGGCACGACGGTCAGAAACCCCGTGCGCTCAAGATCCTTTATCGCAAGGTGGATGGCCGACTGATTTATACCCGTTTTCTCGGCAAGCTCCCGCTCGGTCGGCAGCTTCTGCCCCGGGGTGAGCTCGCCTGTGAGTATCTTCGATTTCATATTTTCAAAAAAGCATTCCTTCGCCGAGGGGATGCTTATTTTCTCAAATGTCATAGGCGCTCCGTCCCAATAATTTCTTGTGATTGATTAATCACAATCACAACACTATTATGAAGCATATATTTTCGCTTGTCAAGATATTTTTATTGACACAAAAATGTCTATATGCTAATATTCAATTGTGATTATTCACATTATCATGTGCTATCGGAAGTCCCATAGGCTTCTTTATTTGTGTGAGGAGGATCATATGAAAGATCTAAAGCATCTGATTTATTTCGAAGGCTTGCTTCAGGACGCAAACAACGAGCTTGTCAAGCAGGCTTCCGCCGAGGGCAAGAAGGCTCTGGGCTACACCTGCTACTTCGTTCCTGAGGTGCTGCTTAATCTCGGCGGCTGCTTCTCGGTGCGTCTGCGTGCCCCCGGCACGACAAACACCGACATCGGCACCTACTACATGACCAACAAGACCTGCCCGTTCACCCGCAGCATCCTTGAGCGCAGCATGGAGGGCGGCTATAACTTTCTGTCCGCCATGTTCTCGTCCGAGACCTGTCAGATGATGCACAGGGCGCATGAATACTTCGATATCATGGGCCTTGTCAAGGAGCAGAACCCTGACTTCTTCATGAGCATGATGGATGTCCCCTTCGTGACAACAAAAGCAGCATACGAGCACTACGAAGCGCAGCTTCGCAAGTACGTACTCGAGCCGCTGGAGCGGGTCTACGGCGTTGACATCTCCGATGAAGCCATCCGCAAGGCTATCGAGGAGCACAACGAGATCTGCCGCATCATCACCGAGATAGGCGACCTGCGCAAGCTCGATAATCCCCCCGTAACGGGCTATGAGTTCCATGTTCTTCAGCTCGTTTCCGAGGTCTGCCCGCAGTATCTTATAATAGATAAGCTCAAGGAGACTCTTGCCGAGATCAAAAAGCGCAGAAAGGACGCAAAGCCCAAGTACCGTGCCCGTTTGGTCGTGACCGGCTCCGAGGTCGATGACCCCGAGTTTACGAAGCTTTTAGAGGACTGCGGCATATATGTTGCCGCCGACCGCTACTGCTACGGCTCGCTGCCCGGCAGAGAGCAGATCGAAATAAAGGACGGTGAGAGCGCACTTACAGCCGTCGCCCGTCACTATCTTGCTACCAGCGAGTGTCCCCGCTTCATGAACAAGGAAAAGCAGCTTCAGCGCAGAAGCTACCTCAAGCAGCTTATAAACGACTACAAGGCCGACGGCGTTTTGTACCTGCAAATGAAGTTCTGCGAATTTTGGAGCTATGAGCGTGTCATGGGCGTGCACGACATGAACGAGGTCGAGGGCATCCCCTGCATCGGCGTTGAAAAGGAATACACCATGGCTTCGGCAGGCCAGCTCCGCACGAGATTTCAGGCCTTTGTCGAGAGCATCGAGATAAAGAAAATTCAGGGAGGTAACGAGTAATGGCTAACGAAGCAAAGCGCTTTTACAAGGGCAGCGGCATCGCAAAGCACCGTGAGTGGCGTGGCCTTAAGGACACCTTTTACGATTACCTTCAGTGGGTAGTGAACCTCGGCATACTCGCAAAGTTCATCACCAAGTCCCCCGTTCGCATCGTCAAGGGACTGTTCGAGTACCGCTGGTTCGGCGCATACATGGGTACGCTGCACATGATAGATAAGTGCACCGCCGGTATGCGTGGCCCGGCACTTCGTGTCTCGCACACGCAGATGCACGCCATCATGAAGGGTGCGACCGGCATGATAGCCGACAGCATGATAGGCGACCGCCGCTTCGGCGACACGAAAAATGCCGAGAAATATGTCATGCTCGAGCAAACCATGTGTCCCGAGATAGTTGCAGGCTTCCCCAACCTCAAGGCTCTGCCGCTCGAGGTTTTGCAGGGACTTCTGGGCACCTATATGGATCAGAACCTTGCACCGTACTACATGGATATCATGGAGAGCGTCGGCCTGCCCGCCGACTCCTGCCGCCTGAGCGCAAACGCCGCCGGTGTTGCGATAAACGACGACTACCCCGAGGTCGGCGCATGCCTTGTCACGAACAACATGCCCTGCGACTCGTCGACCATGAACAGCCAGCTCATCGAGCGCCGCATCAAGATACCCACCACCGTTGCCGGCATTCCCATGCGCTGGGAGGACGAAGCGACCGATAAGTACGCTCTTGCGCAGATGAAAGAGGTCATCCGTTTCATCGAGGACACCACCGGCGAGAAGTTCGACGAAAAGGCGTTTTTCGAGATAATGAAGCAGCACAACAAAGAGGTGCGCAACGAGTTTGAGGTCTGGGAGTACGCCAAAACGCCGTACACCGCCTTCGGTCATGTCATATCCCCGCTGTTCCACGCATTCTACTTTACCTTCTCCGGCGGCAGTATGCCGTACATCGACAAAGCCGCCAAAAAGGCGCTTAAAATCGCCGAAAAGGCGTACAGAAATAAGGTCGTCAGCTTCGACAAGGCTCGCCACCGCATGATAACCTGGGGCGGCCCGGGCTGCTACTATGTTGACTTCAACACATGGGCATACAACTGCTGGGGCGTTTTGGTCGCAGCGCAGATGGACATGTTCTCCGGCAATGTCATCATGAGCGAGGATAACCTTGATCAGGCACTCATCGATATTGCTCACAACTACGAGCGAGGCGTTATGCGCCGCCACCTCACCGGCGGATATAAGCACCTGCTTGAGGTGTGGGACGAAGCCGAGAGGTTCAACTGCGATATCGTCCTTGTTTACGACGATATCACCTGTAAGGGCGCAATGGGTCTTGCCGGTGTCGTGAACGATCAGGCCAAGGATAAGGGTAAGCACCTTGTTTGGGTGCAGAACGACATGTTCGACCACCGCACGATAAGCCGCAACGAGATGCGCAGACAGTTCTCCGACTACATGACCGCAGTCCTGCAGGAGGAGCCCCTCGACGCAAGCCTTGTTGATTTTGACGATTACGAAGGATGGTAAGCACGATGAAAAAGAAGCTTTTAATCGGCGTTTTAAGCATCATTCCCGCCTCGATGCTCATATACTGGTTTAACCTTGACAACAAGCTCCTCTACTACGGCGTAAGACCGATTTTGAATAAGGTCTACAACTCCCAGCACCGTGATGTAAAGCTATAACACAAAACCTCCCCGAGCAAAAGCTCTGGGGAGGTGTTTGCGTTTGGTGGTTATTTCTTTGCAGATGTCCTAGGAATTTCGTTTAAGAATTAGATTTCATTAATCTGCTCATATGTTCCGTCATTCCTCTATATTTTTTCTGCATATTTTGTTCCCTCCGAAAGCAGAGCCCCGAAATCGCGCTTACCGCTTACTGCGGCGGGAAAGCCTTCCGAATTACTTCTTACACGCAGGTAAACGCCCGGTAATGACTCAGCTTCCGCAAATTTCTTCAGTGCCGTGCGGCACTCGTCTCGAAACGCTGTTTCGCTCACGGCTGCAACCGGATTCTTTTCCACATGAACAACCAGCGCATTGTCTTCTGACCTCCTGATAATAGAGCAGGACATGAGCTCCGGTATCCGTTTATACATATAACCCTCCAAATAACAAAGCCAAAGTACGCTTCCATCCTCCCTCATGACTTTGTCAGTTGGGCGACCTTTGATCTGCACATGGACGAAGTCATCCAGTTTCACTCCCATTGCGCCCGTTTTGAGCCAGCGTCTTCCGCTTGAATCCATGTAGGTGATCGAATCGGTCAATTCCGGTGTGTAGCGGTAGCCCAGCATATTGCACTCGCTCGAGAAAGCTATGACCCCCAGTTCTCCCACATTGCAGGACGACCCATCGTCTCTAATGACATCAACTGCGGCAAAATTCAGCGGTGTCAGCCCAACAGTCTTGTGCTTGTTCCAATACGCGGGCTTCATCCTTTGGTGCTTCTTGAACAGAGTCGTCAGCACACCGCTGCTCTCACTCGTCCCGCCTCCAATTGAAAAGCTCACCGGCGACAACGGCCACGGCAACATATCGCAGCCGAATTTGTACTTCCGGGCTATGTAGTTGAAATACCGTTCTTCCCCCTCTGACATTCCCTCTCCAGTCACGCACGGCAACATCAAAAACGGCAATTTTTCTTTTGTCCGTCCGCTTTCAAGCATACGAGCCAACGATGTCCACGCCGCAACGCCTGCGCACGCATAATTAGGCTTCAAGCCTAATATTTGCTTAGGAAAGTATTCTGCGGAGTAAACCGGACACAGGACAACCGTGCATCCTTGAAATAGCGGGTCAAAAATTGCTGTTGTGAGTCCTGCGTGAATATAAGTAGGGAAGTGTGACAGCACCCTTAAATTTGTCATTTTCCCCATACCGGAAACATCGGCATCTTTAAAGCGACTTATCAAAAGGTAGCTTTCCGTAGAATGTACGACCGCTTTCGGCCGGAGCGGGTCTGTTGTTCCGCTTGTGTATGTAATGGCAAACGGCTCACTCAAATGCGATTCTTCGCAGCACTCCCCGCGGTATTCCCGCCCCAATTGGCGCACATCTGAGCAAGACAGAACTGTCTTCGCTGAGCGCTCCCTTATCTCTTCTATGCTATATTTTTCTGGCAAATACGCTCTCTGCTCTTCTTCAAATGGGTTGATTTTCACCCCGTCCCGCACTTCCAACGAGTCGTCCAGCGAAAAGACGACGAGCCTCTCTGCGCACGACTCATTGATTGCATTCTCAACAGATGTGTAATTATCATCGGACACGAAAACCGTGCGGCTTCCCGACTCGTTTATAATGCGTACCAAATAGTCATCTGCGAACCAATTTCCGAAGGAGTTAATAACTGCACCGATCTTACTTATCGCCAAAATCATGTATACAAATTCAGGGCAGTTGGAGATGCAAACCGGTATCTCGTCACCACGCTTAAATCCCATTGCGAGCAAAGCATTTGCAAAAATATCGACCGAGGCAAGCATCTGCGCATAGCTTTCTTCATATCCTTGGTACGAAAGTGCGATACGATCTGAATATCGCCTACTTCTTTGCAGGAGTTCTCTGTAAACCGAATGATCGTGGTTTGCCCGCAACTCATCCACATATTTTTTGTACTTTGCAACTCGTTTTTCCTGTCTTCGTTCCATATCTCTCTCCCGTATTTTCAGTCTTTTCTCAGCAAAAATGCGTTTTCGTGTGAGGGGGCGAGGCGGTCGAGGTGCTCAAAGGCTTCCGCATATGTCACCCAAACCAGACAGCCGCTCATGCTTTTCTTATTTGTTTCGGTCATTTTCCATCTCTCCCTTTTGCGTTTTTTGGCTGGTCAGGATAATTATATCACCACAGCCGAGTTTTGTCTATCTTCGTAGACATTTTTCTTTGTTTGCCCGCTAAAATAGAATATGGTGATTGGATTATGATAGAATTCAGGCGTGACGCTGTCAGCGCTGTAATACGAAAAATCAGGCTGGACAAAAATCTGTCTCAGGAGGTCGTGAGCGGGCTTGCGGGTATTGCCAGAAGTCATTTAGCCATGATTGAAACTGGTGCAAAATTGCCAAACTTCGAAACGATTTGGGCTATTGCTAATGCCTTTGAAATCAAGCCTCATGTGCTTGTAGCGCTTATCGAGCAAGAGGCGGCAAAAATTGAACAGGAAAGAAAATGACAGGAGCCGGTTTTTGATTACCTCTCCTGTCGTTTTTCGTATTTGTATAATACGATTTTGCTGTTCTTCCTATTGGGGATAATAGCCGCCATTGATAACATCCTTTTCCGGTTATCAACGGTTTTCTGCTCTTCAAAAGCACACCCATATCTGTATTTTAGTTGACTTTTTTGTTGACCTAATCGTTTTGACCTCAAAATTATATTTTGGAGCTTTTCGGAAATGTCTCAAAAAAGTGCACAAAAACGCAAAAAAGCCAAGTCTTTCGACTTGACTTTTTGGTGCGCGAGGCGGGACTTGAACCCGCACGCCCGGAGTGAGCACTAGAACCTGAATCTAGCGAGTCTGCCAATTCCACCACTCGCGCAAATTTCAATGCCAGATAATAATAGCACCAAAGGCGTAAGTTGTCAAGCTAATTCTGCGCTCGTCAATTATTATTTTTATTTTACAGCTTTAGCTATCCATCGGCAAAATTTAATGGTATAATAGCTTATCATCATAAATATAACGGAGGTTAGAAATGACCAGAAAACAGATGAAGGCTCAGGCAAAGAGCCTTATGCGAAACTCAAAGCCCAAGCCCGTATTGGTGACCATCGTTTATGTGGTCATCCTTATGGTTATCGCCGTCTTGTCCTATAAGCTCGTGGGTGAGCCCCTCGCCAAGGCCTACGCTGCCGTGATGGGAGGCTCGGGGCTGTACGATGCAAACGGTCTGCTTCGCCCGGATGCTTACGACATGATCAACAACATTGACTTTGACGCATTTTTTGCTGCTCTCACGAGAGAGGGTCCCACTCCGATGGCGAGACTGCTCGACCTTCTGCTTACCGCCGTGGAGGCCGTTATCGCCGCAGGCTTTGTCATCTTTACGCTGCGCACCATCGACGGCAGCGGCGCAAGCTACTGGAACCTGTTTGACGGCTTTGCGATGTTCTTCCGTATCATTTGGCTGTACATCGTTGAAGGATTTTTCATTTTCCTGTGGTCTCTGCTTTTCGTTTTCCCCGGCATCATTGCGATGTACCGCTACCGCATGGCCATCTATCTGCTGCTTGAGCACCCCGAGATGAGCGTCATGGACTGCATTAGGGAAAGCAAGCGTCTTATGAAGGGTCACAAGTGGGAGCTGTTCGTGTTTGACCTCAGCTTCTTCGGTTGGGCGCTGCTCATCGGCTTTGTCGACGGCTTCGGCGGAAGCCTCGGCATCACTCTGTTCGGCGTCAGTGTTCTGGGCTATGTCGGCTATGTGTTCCTGCTGCCGTACATGGAGCTTTCCTACTCGCTTTACTACCGTCAGCTCACCGCCGTCCCCGCCTCCGGTGTCGGGGATGAGTGGACGCCGGAGCTTTGAGGCACGCTATGAAGATAACATTTTTAGGTGCGGCACATGAGGTCACCGGCAGCTGCACGCTTATCGAAGTCGGTGACAAAAAGGGCATAGTCGACTGCGGCATGGAGCAAGGCAAGGACATTTTCGTTAACCAGAAGCTGCCCGTCGACCCCTCGGCGATAGACTTTGTGCTCGTCACGCATGCGCACATAGACCACTCCGGCAATCTGCCGCTGCTGTACAAAAACGGCTTTAGGGGCAGCGTTTACGCCACCTCGGCGACCTGCTCACTTTTGGATATCATGCTGCGTGACTGTGCGCACATTCAGATGTCCGATGCCGAGTGGAAGTCCCGCAAGGCCGAGCGCCGTGGCGAGCCGCCGGTGCAGCCGCTTTACGATCTCGACGATGTCGACGGGCTTCTGAAGCTCCTGCGCCCCTGCGAATACGGCAGCATGGTACAGATAAATAACGCTGTGACCGTCCGCTTTACCGATGTCGGTCACCTGCTGGGCTCGGCCGCCATTGAAGCATGGCTGCACGAGGGCGAGTGCGAGAAAAAGATGGTCTTCTCGGGCGATATCGGAAACCTCGACCAGCCCATTTTGTGCGACCCGAAGCACATTGCCGATGCCGACTATCTGCTTATCGAGTCCACCTACGGCGACCGCAACCACGATGGCGGCCGTCCCGATTACATCGCCACGCTTGCGCACTACATTCAGCGCACGCTCGACCGTGGCGGCAATGTCGTCATTCCTGCCTTTGCCGTGGGCAGAACGCAGGAAATGCTGTACTTTATCCGTGCGATAAAGGAGCGTGGGCTCGTCCACGGGCACGATGATTTCCCCGTTTACATCGACAGTCCCCTCGCCATTGAAGCCACCGGCATCTTCCTCCAGTGCGACACGACCTATGTCGATGAGGAGATGGCGGCACTCATCCGATCCGGCAAAAATCCCATCTTCTTCCCCGGACTGCACACCGCAGTCAGTCAGGAGGAATCGAAAGCGATAAACGAGGATAAGACCCCCAAGGTCATCATTTCCGCCTCCGGCATGTGCGACGCAGGCCGAATTCGACACCACTTAAAGCACAATCTGTGGCGGCCGGAGTGCCTTGTGCTGTTCGTCGGCTACCAGGCCGTCGGCACGCTCGGGCGTGCACTGCACGACGGGGCTAAAAGCGTCAAGCTCTTCGGCGAGGAGATAAATGTTCAGGCCGAGATAAGCTGGCTGCCGGGCGTGAGCGGTCACGCCGACAAGGACGGTCTCATCGCATGGCTCAAGGGTTTCAGCAAAAAGCCCGACATGGTATTTGTAAATCACGGGGATCCCGAGTCCTGCGAAAGCTTCACCGCCTGCCTTAAAAACGAGCTGGGCTACAACGCCTTTGCCCCCTACTCCGGTACGAGCTTTGACCTTGCCGAGGGCAAATTCATAAGCATCACCGAGGGCAAGCCCGTCTCGCCCGAAAAGAAGGTCTATTCCGAGCGCAGCTCCTCTCCCCTTTATCGTGAGCTTGTCGCCGCAGCGGAGGCTCTGCTCGCCGCCGTCAAGAAATGCGAGGGCAGACCGAATAAGCTCCTGCGCAGCTACATCGATAAGATCAGGGATCTTACCGATTACATAAAAAAGTAAGCGTAAAAAAAGTAAGCGTAAAAAACTCCGCTGTTCCAATGAACAGCGGAGTTTTTTGTTTAAAAGGTAATTCCCTTGTCCTCGAGCTCACGCAGACGGTTGTAGAGCGTGCCACGGGACATACCGAGATAGCGGGCGGTCTTGGCCTTGTTGCCGTTAAATTTTATAAGTGCCTCGATCATGCGATTTGCCTCCGCATCACGCACATCAAACGGTGCGCCGCTCGATGCGACCGGCTCGACTGCGGCGGCATCGCCGAAGTCCTCGCCAAGCTCAGTTATCGTCAGCTCGCAGCCGTCCTCGGCCTTGAGCAGGCTTCGCTCGATGATGTTGCGAAGCTGCCTTAAGTTGCCCGGCCAGTTGTATTCCTTGAAGCGCTCAACGGTCTCGGGCGATACGCTGAAAATATTTTTGCCGTAGCTTGCCGACAGCAGCGTCACGAAGTAATTGCTCAGCTCCTGCATATCGGCACGGCGCTCACGCAGCGGCGGCAGGTCGATGCGCAGGACATTCAAGCGGTAGTACAGGTCGAGCCTGAACGAGCCGTCCCGCACCTTTTTGAGTATCTCGCTGCCTGCTGCCGCAATGACCCGCACATCGGTGCGTATGCTGCGGCGCGAGCCCAGCGGTGTCACGATGCCGTCCTCCAAAAAGCGCAACAGGAAGCTCTGCATATCCTGCGACATTTCGGAGATATCGTCTAAAAACAGCGTGCCGCCGTCGGCTTGGACGAACTTGCCCGGGCTTTTCTCCGTTCCTATAAGCACCGTCTCGACCGTTTCTCTCGTATACTCGCCGCAGTTTATCGGCACAAACGGACCTGCAAAGCGGGCGCTTGCGTTGTGGATAGCCTGCGCAAAAAGCTCCTTGCCCGTGCCCGACTCGCCCGTTATGAGCACATTTGCCGGGCTCACTGCCGCAGAGCGTGCCTCGTTTTTTACCTTTTTCATCCCCGCACTTACGGCAATTATATCCTGAAAGCTGTACACTGCATTGTTGCGCTCGGCCAAGGCGCTGTATTTTCTTATCTGCTCTGCCGTTTTGACCGACACCTTGAGTCCGATGACCTTGTTGTTCTCCTTTATGGCAAGACACTCGACATAATAGCGCTTGCCCGCACTTCCGAGTGCAATGTTGCCCGCCGATATCTCCTTGCCGGTGCGCAGTGCCTTCAAAACGAACGACAGCTCGGGAAAGCCCTCACGCAGGGGTCTGCCGATGACGGAGGTTATGTGCATATCAAACTCATTTTCAAACCGGCTGTTGGCAAAGACGATAACGCCGGTGTCGTCAATAAGGATGGTTATATCCGTACTGCACTGCACCGACTGCTCCAAAAGATGAAACCTGCGCTCGATGTGCGGGTAAAGTATGCGGTTTTTGTAGGTGAAGTCGCCGGCCTCGAGCATAAACGATGCCGAGTTGAGCGAGTTTTTGAAGCACTTTTCAAGAGGCAGAAATATGACCGTCACGGCGTGAAAGCCCGGGCCTGCCGAGGTCTCGCCGTAGCGGGCGATGCAGGCGTATGGCGTGAGCAGGTCGCAATAATGCCCCTCACCGGCGCTGAAGCAGGTGACAAACGGTTTTTCCGGAGCGGTGTTGCCCGCAAAAACGCCGACATTCTCGACCGAAAACCGTGTGCCTATGCGCAGTCCCTTGGCCTTGAGCTCCTTCAAAAGTGCCGCATTGCCGCTTTTGTGGAATGCAGTGAGCTGCGTGTCGAGATAAAACATCGCACCACCCATGCGTTCAAGCGCCGTGCTGCGGCTCTCGTAATAGTCCTTGAAATACGCAAGGTGACACTTTGATATATCATCTATGCGGTCGAACACATGAAGATCACGGCAGTCATCATTGAGGCGCAGCTTATGCGGCTCAGCCCCGGCTTGGCGTGATTTTTCCCATGCGGCAACATTCTTCTCGTACTTGGGGTCATACTCCCCGAGCGTGCCGTTTATAAACTGCTGCTTGAGCTGTTTTAAAATTTCATTTTTCGGTAGCTTTTCCATCACGCCCTCCTTGTGCTGAACACATTTGAACACTTCACTTGGTATTATACCCGCTGTGCCCGATGTGTTCAACACTTTTTGACACATATGTTCAAATATGTTCAAAATCGCTTGCATATTGCCCGATTTCCAAGCGTTTGATAATATATTGTCAAATCTGTGACAGGAGGATATCCTATGAACACCGTTCTCACCGAAGAAGAATTGGAATTACAAAAGATATACAAAGAATACGCCGATGAACGCATCCGCCCGCACACGCTGGAGATCGACAAGGGTCTGTTCAGCGTTGAGCCCCTGCTCAAGGAAATGCACGAGCTGGGCTTCTGCAGCATCGTCATCCCCAAGGAGTACGGCGGATTGGGCAGCAGCTATGTACACTATGTGCTCGCCGTTGAGGAGCTCTCCAAGGCCAGCGGCCCCGTTGCAAAATCCGTTTCCGGCCAGACGAATATGTGCTTCCCCATCCTGCACTACGGCACCGAGGCTCAGAAGCAAAAATATGTTGTGCCTTGGGTCAAGGGCGAAAAGCGCTCGGCATTCACGCTTACCGAGCCCGGCGCAGGCTCTGACGCAGCGGGCATGCAGACGACCGCCGTGCTTGACGGCGACTGTTTCGTCGTAAACGGCACGAAGGCGTTTATCACCGGTGCCCGTGAGGCTGATTTCTTCCAGACCTACTGCCAGTATAAAGCTCCCGACGGCACAAAAAGCCCCATTTGCCTGCTCATTGATGTTCATGAGTGCGAGGGCATAACCGTCGGCCGCAACGAGGAGCTCATGGGCATGCGTGCAAGCTCCGTTGCCGAGGTCATTTTCGACAATGTCCGTGTTCCCAAGGAGAATCTGCTCGGCGAGGTCGGCAAGGGCTTCCATGCGGCGATGTCTACTCTCGATGCCGGCAGGCTCGGCATCTCGGCGGTGTGCGTCGGCATGGCGCAGGATGCGATCGATCAGACGGTCAAGTACACCAAGGAGCGTGTGCAGTTCGGCAAGCGCATCTCGCAGTTCCAGAACACGCAGTTCAAGCTCGCCGAGTACCAGACCAAGGTCGAGGCCGCACGTCTGATGGTGTATAACTGTGCAAGCCTCATGGACAACGGCCAGCGTGTGTCCCACCTCTCGTCGATGGCAAAATACTATGCCTCCGATGTTCTCAACGAGGTCGTGCGTGGCTGCCTGCAGCTGCACGGCGGCTACGGCTACAGCAAGGAATTTGTCATTGAAAAGCTCTACCGTGACGCAAAGCTCACCGAGATATTCGAGGGCACGAGCGAAATTCAGAAGAAGATCATTGCCAAGTGGATGGGCGTTAAGTGAAAGAGGTGCACAAGATGAAAGTTATTGTTTTTATAAAGCAGATACCCGACAGCAGCGATGTGAAGCTCGACGAAAACGGCAACCTCATCCGCAGCGGTGTCGGAACGATGATAAACCCCGTGGACAAGAACGCACTTGAGCTGGGTCTTACGCTGCGTGACCGCTTCGGCGGCAGCGTGACGGCGGTAACCATGGGTCCTCCGCAGGCAAAGGATGTACTCAAGCGTGCGCTTTTCATGGGCTGCGACAAGGCGGTTCTGCTTTCCGACCGCATCTTCGGCGGCGCAGACACCCTCGCAACGGGCTATGTCCTTTCTATGGCGGCCAAAAAGTTAGGCGACTTTGACCTCGCCATTTTCGGCAACAAGGCATCCGATGCCGAGACGGCGCAGACAGGCCCCGTAACGGCGGGCTTCCTCGGTCTGCCGCTCGTAACCAGCGTCGAAGCGCTTGAGCTTGACGGCAATGCAATCGTTTGCCGCCGCAGCTTCACCGGCGGCACGGAGACCTCAAAAACCGCACTGCCCGCCGTCATCACAGTGACCCCCGCCGTGAACACGCCCCGCTTCATGACCCCCGCAAATGTCATCGACGGTCTTAAAAAGGGCATCACTGTCTGGGACTGCGCAGACCTCGGCTGCGATGAAGCCAAGTGCGGCGTCAAGGGCTCGCCCTCACGCACAAAATGCGTCACCGAGCCCACGGTCAAGAAGGTCGACGGCACGGTCATCAACGGCAGCAGCGACGAGGCTGCGGAAGTCCTCGCCGGTGTTCTTGCCGACATGCATCTGATTTGAGGGAGGTATTAAAATGAGCAAGGATATTTGGGTATATGCCGAAACACACGACGGCAAGCTTTGCGATATAGTCCCCGAGCTTCTGACCAAGGGCAGGCAGCTCAAGGCACACAACGGCGGCGACCTTGTCGCCGTGGTGCTCGGTTCGGCCGACGAGGACGCTCTCAGGGAGCTTTCCGAATACGGCGCAGACATGGTCATCATCGGCGAAAACGCCGCACTTTCAAGCTACAGTGCCCGCACCTATGCGCAGGCAATGACTGCACTTGCCAAAAAGTACGAGCCCGAAATTTTCATCATCCCCGCAACGGGTGTCGGCCGTGAAATAGCTCCGCTCACCATGCAGTCGCTCGACACCGGCCTGACAGCCGACGCTCTCGACCTCATTTTCGACGAGGACGGCGACTTTATTCAGGTCACCGCAGGCTTCGGCGGAAACATTCTGGCGCACATCTGCATCGGCGAGAAGCGTCCGCAGATGGTCACCGTCTGTGCAAAGGTCTTTGACGCGCAGCCCGTCGGCGTCCACGAGACGAATGTCATCCGTGAAAAGGTCGAATGTGCAGCCGACCCCGCTTACGAGCTTCTCGAGGCTGTAGCCGCCGAAAAGGCAGAAGTTCAGCTCAAGGACGCAAAGATCGTTGTCGCCTGCGGACGAGGCGTGAAGAAGAAAGAGGATCTTGACATGATCTCGGAGTTTGCCGAGCGCATCGGCGCATCGCTTGCCTGCTCGAGACCACTCACCGACTGCGGCTGGATGCAGCATGACAGCCAGCTCGGCCAGAGCGGCTGCACCGTCAAGGCAGACCTCATCATAAACATCGGCATCTCCGGCTCAACGCAGTATCTTGCCGGCATGCAGAACTCCAAGTGCATCGTGAGCATCAATACGAACGACCAAGCCCCCATCATGGCGATATCAAACTACGCCATCGTGGCCGACTACCGCCAGCTCATCCCCGCACTTCTCAAAAAGATACGCTAAGCAAATATGTCAAAAGCCACCCGCTCTATGCGGGTGGCTTTTTCGTTATATGATGCCTTTTTTGCGGAAGGCGGCGATATCGTCATCGCCGTAGCCGAGGACGGTTTTAAGTATCTCGTCCGTGTCCTGTCCGAGGCGTGGGCCGCCACGCCAGACCATGCCGGGCGAGCGGCTCATTTTCGGGGCTATGCCGAATGCGGTGACATCAATGCCGAGCGTCTGGTCAACGAAGCTGACAAAGTCGCCACGGTCTAAAAAGTGCTCATTATGCATGCACGCCTGCGCATCGTTCACCCGTGCGCACGGCACACGCCCACGATGCATGGCTTCCTCAATTTCGTCCGCCGTGTGGCTCAAGCACCACTCGTTTATGAGCCTGCCGAGCTCCCTGCCCTCGGGCGAATTGACCGCTTCCTTGTTCTTCGAGGTCTTTTCATACGGGTACTTTTCAAGGTCGAAGCCCGCAGCATTCATAAAGCGCTCGAACACGACCTTGCCGACTGCGCCGATGCTGACATGCACGCCGTCGCTGCTTTTAAAAAGATCGTACGGCTGGAAGCCTATTGCCTTTGTGCCGCAGCGCTGCACTTCGGCGAGGCCGAGGGATGACATGGTGAATGCGTCGCGCATGACACGAGCCATGGACTCAAACTGCGCAACATCGACGACCTGCCCGTGTCCGGTGTTCTTAGCGTCGATATACGCCGCCAGCATTCCGAAAAGCGCAAACAGCGCCGTTATATAGTCGCCGAGCGAGGGCTTGACGATGAGCGGGTCTTTCTCGGGATAGCCGTTAAACAGCGCATAGCCGGAGTAGGCCTGCCCGGTCATGTCATAGGAAGCCTGATCGCAGATCTCAGGCTTCCCGCCGAATTCCTTATGTCCGTAGCCGGAGATATGGACAATAATGAGCCGGGGATTTATCTTCAGAAGCTCCTTATCGTCAATGCCTAACTTTTCGAGCCAAACCATGTTTTCGATGAAGATATCGCTCTGAGCGATGAGCTTATAGAATATCTCCTTTACATCGGAGTCGCTGAGGTCTAATTCAAGCGTCATCGACAGGCGGTTGCGTGCATCCTGTATCCACGACGAGCCTGCCGTGCCCTGCTCGGTAGTCTTAAACGGCGGGAAGGTGCGGTAGGTGTCGCCTATCCTCGGCCGCTCTATCTGTATGACCTCAGCGCCGAAATCGGCCATCATCGTTGCCGCAAAGGGCATGGCGATAAGCGAACCTGCGCCTATGACCCTTATGCCGCGCAGCGGGCCGAATTCGGGAACGATGTAGTTACTCTTATCCATGGTTTCTCCTCACGCATGCAGATGGCACGGTTTATATCAGATATTCTTTGCGCCCCACTGCTCAAGCAGCGCTTTTGCTTCATCCTCGGTCTTACCCCAGCTTTCGAGTATCTCGTAGCTGTTTTCGCCGATGTGCGGGGCAAGCTGCGGCTTGCGATCCTCATCGCTGACATCGGAGAAGTCGGCAAAGTAGGCGCAGTGCTTGTTGGATGCAACATCCGTGCCCTCCCACTCGGGGTACATGGGGAAGTTGACCCACCAGCCGAGGCGATTATACTCCTCGTCCTCCCAAGCCTCCTCGGGAGTGAGCACCGGGCAGCAAGGTACGCCGGCAGCGTCGAGCTTGTCGTATGCGACCTTGGAGTCGTCAAAGGTGTTTATCCAATCGGTGATGATCTGCTCGACCAAGGTGTGATGCTTGCAGCGGTCGGGCATGGTGACGAAGCGGGGGTCTTCCTTGTACTCAGGCTTGCCCATGCAGTCGCACAGCGCATTCCAAGTGGCGGGAGACACGGCGCCGATGACCATGGACATGGTCTTGCCGGTGTAGATGCCGTAGGGGCAAAGATTTGTATTGTGGTTGCCAGAGCGGCTCTGAATGTGACCCTTGTGGTTGTGGATCTGAAGGGTGCTGGAGTTGATGTGCAGCACATTGCGCACGAGCGAGAAATCAACAAACTGACCTCTGCCGGTCTTGAGCTTGTGGATATAGGCAAGCAGCGTGGAGGCGAAAAATGCCTCGGCACCGCTGGTGTCGCCGATGACCGAGCCTATGCGGGTCGGAGCGCCGTCGGCATCGCCGGTCTGTGCGTTTATGCCGCTCATTGCGACGGCACAAATGTCATAGGACGGCTTGTCACTGTACTTCGAAGGCTTTACGCCGAACGGGGTCAGCGAAGCATAGATTATGCCCGGGTTGACCTTGCGCATATCTTCATAGCCGAGACCGAACTTTTCCATGAAGCCGGGCTTGTTGGAAACGAGCACAATGTCAAAATTTTTGACCTGTTCGAGAATGAGCTTCTGCGCATCGGGGTCGCTGAGCTTCATTTCAATCGATTTTTTGCCTCTGTCCTTGCCGCATGCATAGGTCGACATGCCGCCCGCATAGTAGGCAAACCTGCGTCCGGCCTCGCCGCCGGGTACTTCGACCTTGATGACCTCTGCGCCGTAATCGGCAAAGTACGCGCCGACAATTGGGCCGGCCGCATTTGTTGTAAAGTCAAGAACCTTTACGCCTTCGAGCATTTTCATATCTTTTTCCTCCTATAAGTAATATAAACAAGTTGACGGGAGCTGAACTCTATCGTCTGTCGGTGTGCCCGCTCGGCACTTTTCGACATTTTCACGGAAAGCTGAAAATTTCTTGAAGCCTCACCGACAGATGCCTTGCAGTTTTGAGGGAGCAGATTTTCGTTCAGGCAAAGATAAAGCCCGACGGCCATAATGGACATATATGGGCTAGGGGTTTAGCGAAGCATGGGCGGAAAGCTGCCCGTCAAAACCGATAGCGGTTTGGCTACCGTCAACTTAAGTTGTAACCACGAATCTCCCCGGACGAAAGCTCGTCCGGAGAGACATGTTTTGCTAAATTTTAGAAAGGATGTAGTAAGCTCAGATCTTGGTTGCGCCCCACTTTTCGAGCAGTGCCTTGGCCTCTTCCTTGGTCTTGCCCCACTCCTCGAGGACCTCGTAGTTGTTCTCACCAATACGGGTGGAGATGTTGGCGGGACGGTTCTCGGGATGCTCGTCGATGCTGGAGAAATCGGCAAAGTATGCGCAGTGCTTGTTGGAGATGATGTCGGTGCCCTCCCACTCGGGGTACATGGGGAAGTTGACCCACCAGCCGAGACGGTTGTACTCCTCATCGTCCCAGACCTCCTCTGCGGTCATAACGGGAGCAACTGCGACGCCGGCCTTTTCCATCATTTCATATGCGTCACGGGTATTGTCGAAGGTCATGAGCCAATCGGTGATGATCTGCTCGACCTTGAGGTGGTTCTTAGACCTCATGGGCAGAGTTGCAAACTCGGGATCGGTCTTGAGGTCGGGACGGTTCATGCAGTCGCACAGGGGGTTCCATGTGCTCGGTGCAACGGCGCCGATGACGATGGACATGGTCTTGCCGGTGTAGATGCCGTAAGGAGACATATTGGCGTTGTGGTTGCCGGAGCGGTACTGGATGTGACCCTTCTTGTTGTGGTACTGGAGGGTATCGTTGATGTGGACGAGGTTGCGCACGAGAGAGAAGTCAACGAACTGACCCTCGCCGGTGCGCTGCTTGTGGAACAGTGCGAGCATAATTGCCGCAAAGAAGCCCTCTGCACCGATCATGTCGCCGATAACGGAGCCGATGCGGGTGGGGTTGCCGTCACGCTCGCCGGTCTGTGCGTTCAGGCCGCTCATTGCGACAGCGCAGATATCGTATGACGGCTTGTCGCTATACTTGTTGGGCTTGTAGCCGAACGGAGTGAGTGCAGCGTAAACGATGCCGGGGTTGACCTTCTTGACATCCTCATAGCCGAGGCCGAACTTCTCAAGGAAGCCGGGCTTATTGGATGAGATGATAATATCGTAATCCTTGGCAACATCCAGCAGCAGCTTCTGTGCATCGGGGTCGCTGAGCTTGATCTCAATGGACTTCTTGCCTCTGTCCTTGCCGCAGGCGTAGGTCGAGATGCCGTTTACATAGAAAGCAAACTTTCTGCCGCCCTCGCCGCCGGGTACCTCGACCTTGACGACCTCTGCGCCGTAGTCTGCGAGATAGGTGCCGGCCTTGGGGCCTGATGCGTTGGTGGTAAAGTCAAGGACTTTGATGCCTTCGAGCATTTTCATATCATTTTTTCTCCTTTGATTTAAATTTTAAATAACGCCGTTTTTCTGAAGCTCGGCTATCTGCTCGTCGCTGTAGCCGATGGACTTGAGCATCTCGGTGTTATGCTCGCCCTTTCTGGGCGGGAACAGTTCCTTACGCGCGGGGGTCTCGGAGAGCTTCACGGCGGAGCCTATCATCTTGACGCTGCCGTAGGTGCCCTCGGGGTCGGCCATCTCATAGACCATGTCGCGGGCGACGACCTGCGGGTCGGCAAAGACCTCCTCGAGGTTTTTGACCGGTGCCCAGCAGCAGTCAACGCCGGTGAGCTTTTCGATCCACTCGGCCTGAGTTTTGGACTTGAACATGTCACGCAGATACGCAAACATTTCGTCCTGCTTTGTAAGGTCACGCTGGTAGGCCTTGAACTCCTCCTTGCCGATGGCATCGCAGAAGTTTGCCCACAGGTGCGGCTCGATAGCACCGATACTGATGTATCTGCCGTCTTTTGTCTCGTACACCTCGTAGCAGGCGTTCTGGCCGTTGAGGATATTCTCCGCTGCCTTGGGAGATACGCCCTTGACGAAGTAGTCGTTTGCAAGCACAGGCAGCCACGAGACAGCGCCGTCGAGCATGGATGTATCGACATACTGGCCGACACCGTTGCGCTTCACGCCCATGAGAGCGATGAGGATGCCTATCGCCGCATACAGTGCGCCGCCGCCGATATCGGCGATCTGAACACCGGGGATGGTGGGGGTCTGTCCCTTGCGTGCGGTAAGGCCGAGGATACCAGCGTAGCTTATATAGTTAAGGTCGTGACCCGAGGTCAGGCGGTACGGGCCTGTCTGACCGTAGCCGGACAGGGAGCAGTAAACGATCTTGGGGTTGATGGCCTTTATCGTTTCGTAGTCAACGCCCAGCTTTTTCACAACGCCGGGGCGGTACTGCTCGAGCACGACATCGGCGTCCTTAGCGAGCTTATAGAATATTTCCTTGCCCTCGTCGCTTTTGAGGTTGAGGGTGATGCTTTTTTTGTTGCGGTTGACCTGGAAGAACGCTCCGCCCGTGTCGCCTATCTTGGGAACGCCGCCTCTGAAGAGGTCGCCGCCCTTGACGGCTTCGACCTTGATGACCTCTGCGCCGAAGTCGGCGAGGATCATGGAGCAGAACGGGCCGGGGAGCATCGTGCTCAGGTCAAGGATTTTCACGCCTTCAAGCGGTAATGCCATTAGAGCACCTCCTTGCTCGGATAGGGGGACCAGATTGATCCCCCATTAAATTCTTACTTCTTTTTGCCGAGACCGATAGCCTTTGCGATGATGCCCAGCTGTACCTCGGAGGTACCGGCCATCAGGCGGTAGTGGCGGGTATCGACGAACTGGCGGGCAATTGCGTTCTCACGCAGGATGCCGGGGCCGCCCCAGATCTGAACGCCGAGGTCGGAGATCTTGTATGCAAGCTCGCTGGTGGCGTACTTTGCGATTGACACCTGAGTGTTGACGCTCTCGCCTGCCATGAACAGCAGGGTCAGATGCTCAACATAGCTTCTTGCCTGGTCGAGCTCTGCGGCTGCCTTTGCGATCTCGAACTGCCAATGCTGGTATGCGCCGAGGGGCTTGCCTGCAACGAGACGCTCGTTTGCACGCTGTACACACAGCTCAAAAGCGTACTCTGCCATGCCGAGGGTGCCCCAAGAGCCCATGAGGCGCTCCTTTTCGAGGTGCTGCATGAGGTAGTAGAAGCCTCTGTTCTCCTCGCCGAGCAGGTTCTCCTCGGGAACGACGACATCGTGGAAGATGTACTCGGAGGTGTCCTGAGAGTTAAGGCCGATCTTGTTGAGCAGCTTACGCTCGAAGCCCGGTGCGTCGGTGGGTATGATGAGCAGGCTGATGCCCTTGTGGGGCTTCTCTGCGTTGGGGTTTGTGACGACTGCAACGATGGCGTAGTCGGAGACCATGCCGTTGGAGATGTAGATCTTGCCGCCGTTTACGATGTAGTTGCCCTTGCCGTCCTTAACTGCGCTGGTCTCGATGTGAGCAAGGTCGGAGCCGTGCTCTGCCTCGGTCATGCAGATGCAGATGCAGGTGTCGCCGGATGCAACGCCGGGGAGGTACTTTTCCTTCTGTGCCTCGGTGCCGTGTGCATAGATGTAGGGAGCGACGGTGTCGCTGCTCAGGCGGGTCAGAACGCCGTTGAGGCCGCGCTTGTTGAGCTCTTCGCCGTAGACGATGGAGTAGAGCATATCGAGCTCTCTGCCGCCGTACTTCTTGTCCAGCCACAGGCAGCCGTAGCCTGCGTCGCCGAACTTTTTGAAGGTCTCCTTGCCGACGGAGTGGTTCTTCTCCATGTCCATGTAATAGGGAACTATCTCTCTGTCGAGAAATTCGCCAAACTCCTTGCGGAATGCTTCGTGCTCCTCGGTGAAGGGCAGAAGGGACTTTTTAGGTAAGCTTTGCATTAGAAATCTCCTTTCAGATTCATTATTTCTATGTGTGCGCCCGCATGGCGGGGCATTGTTCACTGTTTGCTGCGGTTTTCTCTGTTGAATGCTTTAACGAGCTGTTGGTTGCGGTTTTCTATCTTGATGGCCGTATCAATATCATTGACACTTTCCATCAAATTAAGAAGCTGCTTGCTGTACTGCAGAGCCTCGCTTGTGTAGCCTGCGAGCACTCTCGCCTTTTCCATCGCCGCATTGTCAAGCTCCGGAAGTGGGTAGCAACCTGAGGCGTAGCCAAGGCTCATGGCCTCTGGGGCGAGCATATATCTGCCCGTGAGCAGGATATCTCTTGCCACACCGTCGCCGATAAGGCGGGGCAGCATATATGCACAGCCGAGATCACCGCAGCTCATGCTCATTTTAAGAAGCGGACACGAGAATTTCACATCGTCGGCAATGAGCCGGATATCCGATGCCATGGTCAGGAAGAATCCGCCGCCGACTGCGTAGCCGTGAGCAGCCGTGATGACGACCTGCTTTGCCTCGTGAACAAGAACGACGAGCTCTCTTAGCTCCTCCTGGAAGTCATAGGACTTGTGTACGCTGTCACGGTCGCCCTCGCCGGGAAACAGGCTCATGAAGTCCGCTCCCGTGCAGAAGGCACGCTCCCCCTCGCCCCGGATGATGAGCACCTTCGTCTCATCATCCGTTTTGAGGGCACGGAAGAAGTGCAGCATATCATCGAAAACCTCTCGTGACCACGAGTTGAGCTTTTCGGGTCTTATGAAGCTCATCACGGCTATGCCGGGCTCGGGAAGCTCGACCCGGATATGCTTGTAGCCGTACATACTCTAATTACAGAAGGCCCAGTGCCATCCAGAGAGGTACGCTGCAGGTCATTGCGATGAGGTTGATGATGCAGTATGCATACGAGCCCTTGGATGCGGTTGCAAAGTCGAGGGAAGGATCGCACATCTTGATAAGGCCTGCGGATGCGGGGTTCTGGTAAGCGACATTCCAGCAGGTGCCGGATACCCAAGAGGTGAATACGAGGACGAAAATGTTGATGCCGTGTGCCTCAAGCAGCGAGCCGAAGATCGCGATCATGACGGCCATGCAGCAGGACTGAGACACGATGACGAAACGAAGCAGGTATGTGATGATGCACAGTGCGGGGATGAAGATCCAGGGGCTGCTCATGATGGGAGCGAGGATGGGTCCGAGGATGCCTGCCAGCCAAGTGCTGACGCCGAGGGATGCCATGAGACCTGCAACGGAAAGAACGCCGCCGACGAAGATGGTGATGGTCCACATGCCCTTTGCGCCGACCTCGGGAGGAGTGATCAGGCCGCATGCGATGAATGCGACATCGGCGAGGATGGCGATCATGCCTGCGTCGATCTTGTGGGTGGACTGGGTGAGCCAGAGAACGAGGGCTACGAGAACGATGATGATGCCCTGCTTCTCCTTGGTGCTGATCTTGCCGAGAGCCTTGTAGGACTCCTTGATGAACTCAACATTTGCTGCCTTCTGAGTCTCGGTGGGCTTGCAGAAAACGAGGCAGAATACATAAACGAGGATGATGCAGACTACATACCATACGCATGCACGGACAAACCACTGACCCCAGGAAACGCTCTCGCCGACGAAGCCGAGCATGAGTGCGACATAAACCGAGCCGGAAACGAAGGCCATACCGAGCTGGTTGGTGCCCATGAAGTTTGCAAACCAAAGGCCGAGGGACTGCTTGGAGTTGCGCTCTGCGCCGGATGCCTCACAGACCTGGTTGACGAACGGAGCCATCATCGAGGTCTTTGCGGTGGAGGACGGGATGATGGGGCTCATGATAACGCCGGAAAGGAGCATTGCGGTGACCTGACCTGCATAGGTTCCGGGGAAGCGGGTCAGGACCCAAAGAGCAAGGCGCTTCATAAAGCCGCTGTTGTTGATGCCGATGGACATGATGAACACGCCGATGCAAAGCCATACGGTGCTCGATGCGAAGTTTGAGGTGACCTCGGCGACGGTTGCAACCTTGAGTGCCACGAGCACTGCCATAGTGCACAACACCGCTGCCCAGTCGGGGACTGCACGAGAAATGATGAGTACGAGCATGAACACGAAGCAGCCGAGATACTGCCATGCCGCACGGCTCATCTGCTCGGTCTCAGCGGGAAGATATGCGATGAGGACGAGCGCTGCGATTGCGAGTACGAAGCCAAGAAGTGTTCTTTTTGTGTTCTTAGACATTTTCGTCTTCTCCTTTTTTATGTTTATTTTTTAATTAACATTTAATAAAATAACAAAACTTTCTATTACTTTTTCCGGTCATCAAATGCATGCTCAAGATACATTTTCTTGACCGCTTTTCTGTCGGGCTTGCGATTCTTGGTCTTGGGGAGCATGTCCATGGTGTAATACTCCTTGGGCACCTTGAACCTTGAGAGCTTCTCACGGCAGACCTGCTCGACCTCATTAAGATCAATGGTCTTGCCCGGCATGGGCTGAACGAATATTGCGGGAACTTCTCCCCTGCGCTCGTTCGGAACACCGATGGCTATTGCGTCTGCGACATTCGGTGCGGTTATCGCAACCGCCTCGAGCTCGCTGGGGAACACATTGAAGCCGCCGGTTATGATGAGATCCTTTTTCCTGTCGCAGATGACAAGGAAGCCTTCCTCATCGATGAGCCCGATATCTCCCGTGTACAGCCAGCCGTTGCGCAGCATCTTTGCCGTTTCCTCGGGATTGTTCCAATACTCGTGCATGACGCATTCGCCACGGCAGATTATCTCGCCCGGCGTTCCGTCCTCGACGACCTCGGTGCCGGTCTCCTGATCGACGATGAGGTATTCGATGTTGGGGTTAACCACGCCGACCGTGCCTACCTTGCGATGGTCATGACCGTTTATGGTTATGGTGTTTACCGTTTCGGTCATGCCGTAGCCCTCGGTGATGACGGCTCCCGTGAGCTCCTCGACACGCTTGATGACATCCACGGGCAGCGGAGCCGAGCCGCAGGTTATGACCTTGAGCGAGGAAATGTCATACTTCTGATACTCTTCGTGGGTGGCGATAAGCTTCATCCACAGAGGAACGGACGGCCAAACGGTGGGACGGTATTTCTCGATGACCCTGAGTATCTCGTCAAGGCTTTCGGCAAAGAATATCGTACCGCCCATGGTGAGGTTTACGACGATGCCCTGACCGAAGCCGAAGGCGTGGGACATGCCCAGTGCTATGATGACTATGTAGTTTTCATAGTCATTGTCATTTAAGAAGGGTCTGAAATACTGCACCTGAGCCATTGCCTTTGCCACAAATGCGTGGTTTGTCTGGCAGCAGCCCTTCAGAACGCCGGTAGTACCGCCGGTGTATTGCAGTATCGCAACATCCTCGGGCAAAATTTCGATATCGGGTTCGCTTGCGTCGTCGGAAATGATGCTTTCCCACGCATTGAGCTCATCCCAGCGGTTTTCCTTCTCAAGTGTGGGGCAGAACACAGCCTTTTCGATGCTCTGTCTGTCGTCCTTGAGAGACTGGACTACCGCATCGGCGCCGTCGGAGTCTGTAATGACCATCTTCGGCGTGCAGTCTTTAATTCTGCGGCTGATCTCATCTGCGGTGGAACGGGGGTTGGTGTTTACCATTATGATGCCGGTCTTGAAGCAGGCATGTGCCAGTGCCACGAACTCAAAGCCGTTTGAGACATAGGTTATGACACGGTCGCCCTTTTTAAGGCCGTTTGCGAGAAATCCGTTTGCTATCTTTGCTGCAAGAGTATTGCACTCGACATAGCTCATCTTCTCGCCGTTACTGATTACATAGGTCTTGTCGGGATGTTCGTTTACTCTCTCGAGGAACAGCTCCTTACAGGAAACGGCGGGTATAGGAAAGTCGTAGACCACACAGGGGTCTTTTATCTTGTCCCACTTTTTTCTGTATCGGACCAGTGCCTCTTCAAATTGTTTGTTTTGCAGCTGATTCATTTTAATTTTTCCTCATTAAGCTTTTTAAGCTCTAATTCTCCCCTTCCCCTTACTCCCTCCACGAACTGCCGGGGAGGAGCCCGGCAGCCCATGGGGAAAAAGGGGGATTACACAGCCGGACTATCGTGCGGCGCTGCGCCGCACAGTCCCAGACAAATTTATATGCTTGCGGCGAGCTTGTAGGCAGACTCGACCGCATCGGGTATTCTTGCGACCTTGACGGCGTCGCCGATGCAGTCAACATTCTTGACCTTGCCGACGAGCTGCTCATACATATCATTATTGGGCTTTGCGCCTGCTGCTATAACAACGGTGTCTGCCGGCAGAGTCTGAACGCCCTCTGCGTTTTCAACAACGACGCCTTCCTTGGTGATCTCGAGGACCTTGGTCTCCTTGAGCATCTTGGTGCCCAGCTGCTTGGTGCGTGCGATTATCGACCAGCGGCTGCCGGGGTTGATGTCGGGAGCGAACTTCTTGCCCATCTCGACGATGGCAACATTGTGAACACCGTGGTTGAGAAGCTGCTGGAGCTTTTCGTAGGGCTCGGTCTTGTAGATCATCATAAATCTCAGCTCATCGGCCGTAAGGGTACCGATCTCGCCGATGTACATTGCGACCTCAACGCCGACATCGCCGCCGCCGACGACAACGACATTCTTGCCGAGCTCTGCCTTGCCGTCAAACACATCCCATGCGTGGACAATGGGAACGCTGGGATCTCTGGGAATCGGGGGGATGGATGCCTTGGAGCCGCATGCGAGAACGACACGGTCGAAGTCCTTGCTTGCTGCAATGATATCCTCTGCGGTGGCTTCCTTGTTGAGGATTATCTCAACGCCCAGCTCACGGCAGGTGCGCTCGAGCCACTGGCCGAAGAAGCGGATATCATAGCGGCGGGGAGGCGTTGCGGCAAACAGCGAAAGGCCGATGGTGCGGTTGCGCTTCTCCCAAATGGTGACCTTGTGGCCACGGAGCGCTGCGACACGGGCAAACTCCATACCGGAGGGGCCTGCGCCGATGACGAGGATCTTCTCGGGATGCTCGCTCTTCTTCTCGGTGGGCATGAGGCCGTTTTCGTCCTCAAGCTCCTCCTCACGGTTGCATTCGTAGTTGCCGATGCAGCCGATGGGCTTGCTGATCATTGCCATGTCAAGGCACTTTGCGTTACAGCCGACGCAGGGACGGATGGTAGATGCTTTGCCGGCTATCGCCTTGTTGACGACATCGGGGTCTGCCAGGAACGGACGACCCATAACGATAGCATCAAAGTCACCTCTGTCGACGAGCTCCTCTGCCTTCTCGATGTTCATGCGCATGCCCTGTGCGACGGGAGCCTTGACTCTTGCCTTGATCTGGCGGCCGAGGTATGCCCATGCGCCGTGGGGAACTTCCATGGTGATGAGGGGAACTGCCGACTCATGCCAGCCTGCGGTGATGGAGAAGCCGTCAACATAGCCGGTCTTGTCCAGAAGCTCGCAGATCTCGGCGATATCGTCGCCGTTGCAGCCGCCGTCCATGAAGTCGCTGCCGCTGACACGAAGCGAAATGGGATAGTCGGGGCCGACTGCCTTTCTCATGCCCTCGAGGGTCTCGACCATGAAGCGGCAGCGGTTTTCGAGCGAGCCGCCGTACTCATCGGTACGATGGTTGGTCAAGGGGGAGAAGAACTGGCCGTACAGGTAGCCGGAGTTAGTCTCGATCTCGATGCCGTCGAAGCCGGCCTTCTTTGCGATGACCGCAGCGTCTGCCTGCCACTCGACGAACTCCTTGATCTCCTCAACGGTGAGCTCCTTGGGCATTTCAAAGTGAGTAAATCTGCCGGGGATGGGGGACGGTGCAACAGCCTGCTCGCCCTGAATGCTTGCGCGGTTTGCGCATCTGCCGCGATGCATGAGCTGTGCAAATACCTTGCTGCCGCCCTCATGGATGGCGTCGGTCAGCTTCTTGAGCGAGGGGATGTATTTCTCGTCGGTGAGCATTGCGCCGTGGTTGGGATTGTAGCGCACCTTGTCCCACTGCATGTTTGCGAAAATGATAAGGCCGACTCCGCCGAGCGCACGGCGTCTGTAAAATTCAACCACATCATCCATTATAAAGCCGTCGACGGTATGGCCTATGCTCATGGGCGACATGATCACTCTGTTCTTCAGCTCAAGCTGGTTGACCTTGAACGGTGTATAAAGTCTTTTCATATTTACCTCCTCAGTATCATAACCTCAGCTCAGTATCGATTATCCCGGCCGGGGAACTGACCGTGTCGGTTATTTTTTTGACGGTCTATTTTTAATGCAAAATCCGTGCCAACTTTGACAAAAAAATATTTTTTCTTATTTTGCCCCGATTGGTTAAGACACATTCCGGAGTGTGTACAAAGGCAAAAAGCCGGACACCCGCCTTGGCAGGTATCTGGCTTTTTGCTTGTCTTTTGTTATTTGTCACTGTGCGTATCCTCTGCGCCGTTGAGTATCCTATATAGCGTGGAGCGTGAAACGCCCATCTCCTGTGCGACCTTTGATTTGTTGCCCTTAAATTCGACCATGAGCTTCTTTGCCATCTCGAGCCGCTGCTTTGTAAAGAAATCGCTCATCATCCGAAGCTCCGTGCCCTCGGGCTCGGCCGCCTTGGCGCTCTCATCTGCCCGCTCGAGGTTTGTTATGCTCTGCGGCAGATCCTCAAGCTCGATGCAGTCGCTTTTGCAGACGATGACGCTGTATTCCATGCAGTTGCGCAGCTCCCGGACATTGCCCGGCCAGTCGTATTCTGTCATTGCGACGACCGCAGCGGGGCTTATCTCGTGAATATTCTTCCCGTTTTCGTGTGCAAAGCGTTCAAGGAAGTATTCTGCAAGCTCTTTAATGTCCGCCCTGCGCCGTCTGAGCGGTATCATGGTGAAGTTTATGACATTAAGACGGTAGTACAGGTCTGCCCTGAAGCTGCCGTCGGCAATACATTTCGTGAGGTCCTTATTGGTGGCTGTAACTATTCGTACATCTACATTTATGGGCTTTGTTGCGCCGATGCGGGTTATGCAGTTATCCTCCAGCGCACGCAAAAGGACGCTCTGCATTTCAACGGGCATCTCGCCTATCTCGTCTAAAAACAGCGTACCGCCGTCGGCAAGCTCAAACTTGCCCTTTGCACCCGTTCGGCTTGCGCCGGTGAACGAGCCGCCGACATAGCCGAATAGCTCGCTTCCGATAAGATCACGGGGTATCGCCGCACAGTTTACGGCGACAAAGGGCTTATCCTTGCGCTGGCTGGTGCAATGGATCGCATTTGCAAAAAGCTCCTTGCCCGTACCCGATTCGCCCTGAATAAGAATGGGGCTCGAGGTCGCCGATATCTGCTCGGCAAAGCGCTTGAGCTGCACGAAATTATCCGAAACGCCGATGAGATCATCAAAGGTATATCGTGCGTAATTGCCGTCTGCGGGCTTTTCTTCTTTCTTAATTTTGCCCTTATAAATGGTGATAAGTGCACCGAATTGGCGCAAATTCGTGTTAATTATGCTGCAATCGGCAAAATACTGCTCTCTTGAACCGTTTGGGTGCACAAGGTCTACGGGCTTGCCGATGACCTTTTTTCCCTCGGCTATCTTCGACACCAGCGACATGAGCTCGGGGCAGATATCTCCCAAAAAGCTGTTTATCGTCTCCTGAGGATGGTAGTTATAAAAGTCGTAGAACATGTCGTTTGCGAAGGTCACCGAGCAGCTGTTATCGACCATTATAACGATATCGTTCGTGCTGCCACGGCTGTATTCATTGCGCTGCATGATATCACGCATGATGACATCCTTGGTCACATGGCCGGTCGTTATGATAGTCTCGGTCGATTCAAGGAGCTTAAAAAGGTTGTATATGCGCTCATCGAAGTTTTCCTTATAGGTGATTATCATGACATAGCCGTTGCGGCTGTATTTGCCCTTTATTCTGAACGCAAATGTGACATATGGCTTAAAAGCGTCAAGATAATGCTCGTCTCCGATGACCCATGTACTGTTGGGGCTTCTGGCGGACATGACGGCAGCGTTCGTTCCGGCGATATTCTCGCCGACATTGCCGCCGAGCTTTATATTCTTCTCAAACAGCTCGTCCTTGAGCTTTTTATCGCCGTAGCGGCCGAAAACATCAAAATTTTCGTACAGATACAGAAGCACCGAATTATTGGCTGCCAGCGTCTCCGCCACTGCCTGATAATACTCGGGCGTACTCTTGCGCATGAGCCTGATATGACCCGTGACATGATTTTTGCATCTCTCACGGTCGGCCTCCGTCACCTCCGGCAGAGCCTGCATGTGCATATCAAGTCCGTTTCTCTCGCACATGTATCTTGAGCTTTCGAGCATGCTGAGGTACTCTTTTTCACGAATGAGAAAATCCGTATTCATGCCGCTGTGCCTCCGATAAAAAATTTTTTATTGCACCGAAAAAGTTCTTCTGTGCCATTGTAACACCAAATGCGCAGTGTGTCAAATTGTTAAAAGTGTGTCATCATCGGTCACTGCATTTGGCGTAAAGTGTATCACGGTGATACACTTGCATTGTTTTACACTGTGCAATTCTATATTTTTCAACTTGATTTTATATAAGTGTTTTGATATTATTGATAGGTATGTAAAAAGTGTTTCAAATAGTCAAATTGTAAACAAATATATTTTTGTGTCATTTCGAGGTAAAGAAACTATTGTCATGAAGCTGAAAAACGCCGTCACAATTAAACAGACGATCGCACCGGCGACCATTCAGCTGCTGGAAATGGTGCAGCTAAACACCGTGGAGCTGGGCAGGTATCTCACGGAGCAGGCAATGGAAAACCCCGCCATCGACATTGACGAGCTTGCAGCAGCCTCAAAGAGCAGTGAGCTTGCAAGCCGTGTTGAGTGGCTCGGCTCGTTTACCTCGCAGCGCTCGGAAAGCTCAAACAGTGACGACGACGATGACACGCCCGACAGCCCCATTGCCTCGTGCACCGAGCAGCCCGATGTTCGCTCGTATCTTTTGAGCATGGTTTTAAGCTCCGATGCCGATAAGGACTCTAAAAGGATATATCGCTATCTCATCGGCTGCGTTGACAGCCGTGGTTTTCTTTCCGAGGACTGGGACAAGGCTGCGAAAAAGCTCGGTGTTGAGCGCAAAGCGGTCGATGACTGCGTTGCCGTCATGCGCTCCCTACCGCCGACCGGAATCTGCGCCGAGGATGTGCGTGGTTGTCTGACGGCGCAGCTTAGTGCCGATGACAGCATCGCCCGCAGCATCGTTGAAAGCTTCCTTGAGGAGCTTTCGCACGGACACTATACGCAGATAGCAAAATCGCTCGGCGTTCCCGTGAGCGAAGTGCGCAGCGCCGAAAAGCGCATAAAAGAGCTCTACCCCTACCCCTCCTCGGCACTTGAGGGCAGCCGTGATGCCGACAGTATGTACATTTACCCCGATCTGAGCGTTGAGCAGACCGCCGACGGGCTGAGCATTTCCCTGTGCCGCCCGTACAGTCCGCATTTGAAGATAAGCTCGTTCTGCATGGAACTCAAGAAATCGACCGACGACGAGAGCGTTATAAGTTATATTGACGAGCGCATGGCGGCAGCCGGCAGGCTGTATCAGAATGTTTGCCGCTGCGAGAAAACCGTGCTGAGCTGCTTTGAAACGCTTGCGAAAATGCAAAGCGACTACCTGTGCGGCAAATCGGACACGCTAAAGCCCATGACGCTTGCCGACATTGCCGACTCCACGGGACTGAGCGTTTCCACCGTCAGCCGCACGGTTCGGGGCAAATACATTCAGTGCAAGCGTGGCGTTATCCCCGCAAAACTGTTTTTTACAACCAAGCTTGAGAGTAAGTCCGGCGCACGCTCGGCGGATGAAGCAAAAAAGCTTTTGCGTGAGGTAATTGACGGCGAGGACAAGTCCTCTCCCCTGTCGGATGCTCAGCTGTGCGACATTTTGGCCAAAAAGGGCTTTTCAATTTCACGGCGCACCGTCGCCAAATACCGCGATGAGCTCGGCATCCCGGGCACATATGTCAGAAAGAAATGAGGTATCAGCATGCTATACGAATTTGAAGGCAAGCGCCCGAAGATAGACCCGAGCGCATTTATAAGCGACACCGCCGTCATCATCGGCGATGTGACCATCGGCGCACGCTGCTATGTCGGCCCCGGCTCCGTCATCCGTGGCGACGAGCGGCCGATATTTATAGGCGACGAGACCGCAATTGAGGATCTGTGCCTTATTCATGTCGGCGGCCCCGAAGCCAAGACCGACGGCTGCCACATCGGCAAGCGGGTCACGATAGGCCACAATGCGATAGTCCACGGGAACCACATCCGGGACGGCGCCAACATCGGCATGGGTGCGATTATAAGCCTGTTTGCCGATATCGGCGAATACGCCGTTGTAGCTGAGGGTGCAGTCGTAAAGAAGCATCAGACCGTCCCGCCCCGTGTCGTTGTCGGCGGTGCTCCGGCGAAGGTCCTGCGTGAGCTTGAGGACAAGGACATTTCCGCATGGGAGCGCAGCAAGCAGACCTACATCGACCTTGCCGCACGCTGCAAAGCCCCGAACGGTCTTGTGAGAATTGATTGATGTATGCAAAAATCCCCGAACCTGTTGGCTCGGGGATTTTTGCATATTCGCTTACTCGACGCAGTGGTCGCAGTTGTGGGTCTCTGCGAACTTTTCGTGATCGTACTCTATGCCGTTCTTGTCGTAGTAGTTCTTGACGGCGGCCTTGACAGCCTCCTCGGCGAGAACGGAGCAGTGGATCTTATGTGTGGGCAGACCGTCGAGAGCCTCGACAACAGCCTTGTTGGAAAGCTCGAGAGCGTCCTCAAGCTTCTTGCCCTTGATAAGCTCGGTAGCCATGGAGCTTGTTGCAATTGCGCTGCCGCAGCCGAAGGTGTTGAACTTGCAGTCGGTGATGACGCCGTCATCTACCTTGAGGTACATCTTCATAATATCGCCGCACTTGGCGTTGCCGACCTCGCCGATGCCCACATTGGGAGCGTCGTCGATCTTGCCGACATTACGGGGGTGCTGGAAATGGTCCATTACTTTATCGCTATACAGTGCCATGATTATATCCTCCTGAAAAGCTTTCGTTAGTTATATTAAATATTAGATGAGGTGCTTTCTCTTGCCGTTTTCGAGATCCTCCCACACCGGGGAGATGCTGCGCAGGTACTCGACGATACCGGGAACGACCTCAATGATGTGGTCTATCTCCTCCATGGTGTTGTACTCGCCGATGGAAAGTCTCAGTGAACCGTGTGCAACCTCGTGGGGCAGGCCGATGGCAAGCAGAACATGGCTCGGATCGAGAGAGCCGGAGGTGCAGGCGGAGCCGGACGATGCGCAAACGCCCTTGGAGTCGAGCAGAAGCAGCAGGCTCTCGCCCTCGATGCCCTCAAAGCACATGTTCACGGTGCCGGGAACATGGTGCTCGAGCGAGCCGTTTATCTTGGAGTGGGGGATCTTCGACAGCTCGGCAAACAGCTTGTCACGCATGGGGATTATCTTTGCGGTGTTGGCTTCCATGTTGTCAACAGACTCCTTGAGAGCCGCTGCAAGAGCCACGATGCCGGGGATATTCTCGGTGCCTGCACGCTTGCCACGCTCCTGAGCGCCGCCCTCGATGATGTTGAACAGCGGCATACCCTTTCTTGCGTACAGAACGCCGACACCCTTGGGTGCATGGAACTTATGGCCGGACATACTCAGCAGGTCGATGTTCATTTCCTTTACATTGATGGGCATATGGCCGGCAGCCTGAACAGCGTCGGTATGGAACGGAATGCCCTTGCTGCGGCAGAGTGCGCCGATCTCCTTAATGGGCTGCACGGTGCCGATCTCGTTATTTGCAAACATGACGGTGACAAGAGCGGTATCCTCTCTTATTGCAGCCTCGACATCCTCAAGGCGGACAACGCCGTCCTCGTGGACATCCAGCAGCGTTACCTCAAAGCCCTGCTTTTCAAGCTGCTTGAGGGTGTGCAGAACTGCATGATGCTCAAACTTGGTGGAGATAAGGTGCTTCTTGCCCTTAAGAGCGCCGAACTTTGCCATGGAGACGATAGCCTGGTTATCCGCCTCCGAGCCGCCGGAGGTGAAGTATATCTCCTTGGGCTCTGCGCCGATAATGTCGGCAACGGTCTTTCTGGCATCCTCAAGAGCTTCCTTTGCCTTCTGAGCGAAGGAATAAAGACTCGAAGGATTGCCGTACAGGGTGGTGAGGTAAGGCATCATTGCGTCAAGAGCGGTCTTGCTCACGCTCGTGGTTGCTGCGTTATCTGCGTAAACAAACATATTTATATCTTCCTTTCTGTAAATCCTATTAAAAACATGGGAATTGTAACACTATATATTAAAATAGTCAATAGTTTTTATTTTTTCCACTTGTCGCCCGTTAAAAGGTCGGTGAGCGTGACCGTTGCCAGATAGGCGTTTGTAATGTCATCAAGCTCCTTCCACATGGGAACGGTCAGACAGGCATCGGATCTGTCGCAGTTTATAGCCCCTGCCTTGATGCAGGCCACCGGTGCTAGGTTATCCTCTATACAATTTAATATCTCGCCCACGGTGTACTCATCAGGCGATCGGCTCAGCTTATAGCCGCCCTCCTTGCCACGGGTACTGTCGACAAGCTGCGCCTTCTTGAGGTTGCCGACTATCATCTCAAGATACTTCATCGAAAGCTCCGTGCGGTCGGAAATAGTCTTGAGCGATATATAGCCCTCATCGGAATGCTGCGCAAGATAAATCATAATGTGCAGGGCATAACGGCCTTTGCTGGTAACATTCATAAATATCACCTCCGTCTAATTCCTATTGTTTTTCTATGGTTTTAATATACCACGGTTTTAGTAGGAATTAAAGTGCATGTGCGTCAAAATGCGAAAAAACGCTGTGCAGTTTTTGCACAGCAAATTTGAAAATAGTTCTTTACTTTAGCGCAGTGATGTGTTATCTTATCACTGTGATAACAAACTACATCGATTTTCGGAGGATAAAAACATGAAAAAGATAGTTGCACTGCTTTTAGCGGTTATGATGGTCTTTGCACTGTGCGCCTGCGGCGGCGGAGACAGCAAGACCGATGAAAAAACTCTCGTCGTCGGCATCGACCCCGAGTACCCCCCGTACAGCTATATAGGCTCTGACGGCGAGTACACCGGCTTTGACATTGAGGTCGCTCAGGCCGTCTGCGATCTGCTTGGCTGGAAGATGGAAGTCTTCCCCGTCAACTGGGATAACAAGCTCGTTCAGCTCGACGGCAAGGAATGCGACTGCATCTGGTCCGGTATGACCATTCTTGACAGCATGAAGGAAGCCGGCTATGTCATTTCCGACCCCTACTACGATAACACTCAGGTGCTCCTCGTCAAGGAAGACAGCTCCATCAAGTCCTCTGCCGACCTCAAGGGCAAGACCGTTGCAGTTCAGCTCGGCACCTCCGGCGAGAGCCTTCTCAACGGCGACCTTGCAGACCTCAAGGCGACCTTCGGTGATCTCGTCACCTGCAACAGCTTCGTAAGCGCATTCACCGAGCTCGGCGGCGGCAGCGTTGATGCCGTGTTCGTTGACTACCCCGTTGCAGCAGCCTATGTTGCAAAGAACGACGGCTTCCGCATTGTTAACGAAAACCTCGGCGCAGAGCAGTACGGTATTGCCTTCCGTGCAGACGATCAGGAGCTTTGCGACCAGATCGAGGCAGCAGTTCAGCAGCTCGTTGACAACGGCACCTATCAGAAGATAGCCGAGAAGTATCCCGACATCGTCTCGAACCTCATCTATCTTAATAAGTAATAAAGAAATAGCACAAATAACTATCGCTTCCCGGAAGTGTACGCTTCCGGGAATGCGTGCGTTTTGAAACGAGGATTATTTTATGGATTTAGTGACAATGATCACCACAATGGGCAGCGGCTTCGGCAAGACCTGCGCCATATTTTTTCTGACGCTGCTGTTTTCCCTGCCGCTCGGCATGGTCATCGCCTTTTTGAGGATGAGCAAAAGTAAGATAGTGTCGAATGTGACCCGCTTTGTCATCTCCGTTCTGCGTGGTACGCCCCTTATGCTCCAGCTCATCGCCGTTACTTACGGCCCGTTCTATCTGTTCGACCTGCCTGTTTCGAGAAACAAGCTCATCCCCGTCGTCATCGCCTTTGCGATAAACTACGCCGCCTACTTTGCGGAGATATACCGCAGCGGTATAGAGTCCATGCCCGTCGGACAGTATGAGGCGGCGGATATCTTGGGCTATAATAAGATACAGACCTTCTTCCACATCATTCTTCCGCAGGTCATCAAGCGCATCATGCCCAGCATCACAAACGAGGTCGTCACCCTCGTCAAAGACACCTCCATGGCGTTCACCGTATCGTATCAGGAGCTGTTCACCATCGGCAAGCAAATAGCAAACTCCGAAACGAGCTTCATGCCCTTCGTCGTTGCCGGTGTGTTCTACTTTGTGTTTAACGCCATCGTCGACTACGCAATGGGCAAGGTCGAAAAATCGATGAATTATTATAAGTAATGAGGATATGCAATGAAAGTTTTAGAGATAAACCACATTCAGAAAAGCTTCAATGACGCAACGCTGCATGTCCTCAAGGATATTAGTCTGAGCGTTGACAAGGGCGAGGTCGTGTCGATAATCGGCCCCTCGGGCTCCGGTAAATCGACGCTTCTTCGCTGCGCAACGCTGCTCACCGAGATGGACAGCGGCGAGCTTATCTATCTCGGCGAGGTTGCGGCAAAGAACAATGACGAGGGTAAGGCGGTGTATTCCGGCAAAGCCGAGCTTAAGAAAATTCGCAGCATATTCGGTCTGGTGTTTCAGAACTTTAACCTCTTCCCGCACTTTTCGGTGCTTAAAAACCTCACCGACCCGCAGATGCATGTTCTCGGCCGCACGAAGCAGGAGGCCGAGGAGCGTGCAATGTCGCTTCTGAAGAAAATGGGCCTTGAGGATAAGGCAAATGCCTATCCCTGCGAGCTTTCCGGCGGTCAGCAGCAGCGTGTTGCGATCGCAAGAGCGCTTGCGATGGATCCCACGATCCTGTTCTTTGACGAGCCTACGAGCGCACTTGACCCCGAGCTCACGGGCGAGGTCTTGAAGGTCATAAAGCAGCTGCACGAGGAGAAAATGACCATGGTCATCGTCACGCACGAGATGGCCTTTGCAAGAGCGGTATCCGACCGTGTCATCTTCATGGACGGCGGCGTTATCGTCGAGCAGGGTGAGCCGGAGGAGGTCTTCGGCAATCCCAAGACCGAGCGCACAAAGCAGTTTTTGCGCAATTATCAGTCGTAATGGAGTATTCTTTTTATAAAATCGACCCCACGGGCAACATCACGGCGATAGTCGAAACGCCGACCGAGCGCAGCGAGCAAAGCCGCATTGCGGGGCTTATAATGGCCGCCGACACGACTGTCGAGCAGGTCGGATTTTTGGAAAAGCCGCAGAGCGATGCCGCCGTTCGCCTGCAAATGATGGGTGGCGAATTTTGCGGCAATGCAAGCATTTCCGCCGCCGCACTCATGGCGCGCAAGAGCGGCACAGATAGCGGCGATATCACGCTCGAGGTCTCGGGCGCAGACGAGCCGCTGTGCGTCAAGGTGCAAAAGCTTGACGAAGATAAATACCTCGGCACGGTCGCAATGCCGCTGCCTGTCGGCATCGAAACGGCGCACTTCGGCTCGCTCAGTCTGCCGGTCGTGCGCTTTCCCGGCATAAGCCATGTTATCTGTGATAGTTCGCTCAGCGTCTCCGAGGCCGAGGCGAACATCCGCTCATGGTGCGAGGAGCTTTCCGCCGATGCACTGGGGCTCATGTTCCTTGACGGCGACAGGCTCAAGCCCTATGTCTATGTCCGCTCAACCGACACCGCCGTGTGGGAAAGCTCGTGCGCAAGCGGTTCGACGGCCTGCGCTGCGTATCTTGCGGCAAAGGCAGGCGCATCTCAGACCGTGGCGCTTCAAAACCCCCACGGCGTGCTCAGCGTTAAGGCAGAGCTAAACGACGGCGCACTCGGCTCGCTGCTTTTGACCGGCAGTGCCGAAATTACGGAAAAACACTTGATTTGTACATAAATTTCTTGTATCATCTAAAGCCTAAGGGGTGTTTTAACGGATGAAAAAAAGAAAAATAAGTCTCCTGCTCGTTGTGTGTATGGTGCTTTGCCTATGCGCATGCGGCGGGGGCGGCAAATATAAAGCGGTCAAGACCGTCCGCAGTCAGGATTACTCCATCGGCTTTCGTAACGGCGACTCGACCTATCACTACATCGACAAGGCGCTGCGTGAGCTTGCCTACAACGGCACGATTGACGACCTTGCAGCAAAGTGGTTCGGCAGCAAAAACGCCGTAGATTTTCCGTCGACAAAGGATGCTTTATCGGAGCTTGGCTACATTGCTCCCCGTGAGTTTATCATCGGCGTTGACCTCGACAATGCACCCATGGCGTTTACAAGCGGCGACGGCTACGACGGCTTTGACATTGAGCTTGCCAAGGCCGTGTGCGAAAAGCTCGGCTGGTCGCTGAAAATTCAGGCGATACACTCGGAAAAAGCCTTCGTTGAGCTAAACTCCGGCAACATCGACTGTGCATGGGGCGGCGTTGTGCTCGACAGAGAGTCGGCAGACTACACCATTCTCGTGACCTACATGTCCGACAAGCTTGTCTTAGCTGCCAAGGGCTCCGGCAGCAGCTCGATAAGAGGCAAGACCCTGTTCATGGGCACCTCGCAGTGCTACCTTGACCTCATGGAGGAGAACACCGGTATAAGCGGCAAGCTCGGTCAGATATCCCGCATTCAGGGCGGTGCGCAGGATTACCTTGCCGCACTCGACAGAGGTGAGTGCGACCTCGTGATGATAACCGATTCCGCCGTTGATTATTTTAATTCGCATTAACGCCACATTTTTTGTGAAGCGCAGCTTCACAAAAAACCTCGCTATGCTCGTCAAAAAGCCTTAACAGGCATTTTGATGGCTATTTATCGAATTTGAGGCGGGACCTTGTCCCCCTCACACTCCCCCTGCTGCGTATTGGGGTTTGCTCGTTGCATCTGTTTTTACCTAGTTCTTTGACAACTTGCGTTGTCAAGTCAAGTGCAACAGGGCGTCATTAAACGACTCAAACGGGAGTTTCCAGTCAAGACATTTTCTCGGCCGCATGTTCAGCAAGG
>JABLTO010082092.1_pt1 | contig 75465 bp, 61 predicted proteins | sample 7160091 | NCBI WGS metagenome assembly JABLTO01 (sample SAMN14651225, study PRJNA627086) | human gut metagenome | isolation source: feces | host: Homo sapiens | reverse complement strand
GATTACCGGGGTCCCGCTTTCGGCCAAATCTTCTTTTGAATACCCTTTTCCCTTCGAATAGCTCGCCAAATGGAGCGCTTTACGCTGTTCCCAAGTTGGAGCGAGCTGATGTCACTTTAGGCCTTGCGAGTTCTGGAATCATGCAACAGCTTGTTGCACAGTTCAAAACAGGGACTGCAGTATTATTTCTCCTCGCTGCGATACACGCTGTCAAGCGTATGGTTTTGGCCATTCACCCATTCGGTCCAGCCATTCTGACTGCCGCCGAGCACGAAGACAGCCGTGGCACTGGGGCTGGGAAACTCGTAATCATCCTCGAGCACAACGACACCGTCCGCATTGCCGAAAATCTGTTTGCGCTTCTCATCCACACCGGTGTTTTTCGTTATCGCATGGGTAAGGTCAATCTGGGAACCAGCTAGAACCGTAAACCGACCCGAGTTCTTGTCGTATTTACCAATGCCTTTGATGCCATTGCGTCGCGTATGGAACACCGGGCTAATCTCGGGCCCAGCATAAACTCGATCAAGGTCAAGACCCAAGGCGGCCATCCGGAACAACACGTCATCGTGCAATCTCTCGATGTAGGCTTCGGAATATGGGCTCACGTAAGGCTTGGGAACTTCTGAGTTCACCGAGCTGTACGAACCATGTTCAAGAATATATGCGATGGCTTTTGCTTCGAGCCCATTGAGAGCATCCTGGCTGAGGTTCTGGTTGTCTGTCAGGAACATGACGGCCTTGTTCCAGAAGTCTTTCTTCGCCTTATGGTCATCGAGACGTCTGATACCCTGCACGGTCTGCCCGGCGTATACGCTACTGATAACACCATGATCTTCATCGAGCAGGTAGTAGATGCCGCGCGATGGGATGTCGGGAAGTCGCTTAGCCTCGGGAACCATAGATCGCGGTATGACAATGGTCATAAGCGATTCGCCCTCAACACGACAAATCCGAATGCCCTCGGGGTCGCTGTTTATGAACTGCATGATTATGGTTTTGAGCTTAATCATCTTCTATAACCTATCTGCCAGGCGACTGTTATTGCTACATCCCCAGGATGAGCTCGTAGAGCTTGTTTTTGGGAAGGCCAAGTTCGCGAGCGAGCTGCTTGGCAAGAGCGGACTTGGACGCGCCTGCGGAAAGCTCGGCGGCGATGCGTTCGCGCAAAGCGGGGTCATCAAGCGAGGCTTCCTGTTGTGCTCGGACATCCGGCGGGGCGATGACGAGAGCGATCTCGCCCTTGATGGCATCGCGGACGGCAAGATTTGCGGCAAGCTCGTCTGCGGGTAGGCGTAGGACCTCCTCATGCAGCTTGGTGAGCTCGCGGCATAGCGCAACCGGACGGGCACCATAAGCCTGCGCGATGGAAGCAGTGGATGCGGCAACGCGGTGCGGAGACTCGTAGAAGACGAGCGCAGCATCGAGGTTTGCCAGCGATTTGAGAAGCGCAATGCGCTCGGTCTCCTTGCGCGGCAAGAAGCCGCCGAAGTAGAAGGCGCTGTACTTGAACCCCGAGGTGACGAGCGCGGTCGTCACGGCAGATGGTCCGGGCAAAACATCCACAGGTACGCCCGCCTCACGCGCCGCATCGACAAGCACGCATCCCGGGTCGCTGATGCCCGGCATGCCCGCGTCCGAACAAAACGCTACCGTCTCCCCATCGAGCATACGGGCTACGAGGGCCGGTGACTTTGCGGCGATGACATTCTCGTCACAGCGCTCGAGACGCGCTTGGATGCCAAAATGTGCCAATAGCTTGCCGGTGACGCGCGTATCCTCGGCGCAAACGACATCAGCCTGCTCGAGTGCCTCGAGCGCACGGGCCGTCATGTCGCCCAGATTGCCCAGCGGCGTGGGGACTATGATCAGCTTTCCGGTCATCGTCGCCTTTCTTGAAGCCGTTTGTCATTTCGGGCGAAACGAATGGAACGGGCTCCTTGTTGTCATTTCGAGCGGAGCGAACGCAGTGAGCGTAGTCGAGAAATCTCCATCATAGATTCCATTATCGGTAAAGAGAGGAGATTTCTCCACTCCGGCGCTTCGCGCCTTCGGTCGAAATGACAGTGGGGGACTAGGTGCCTTCGGTTGAACTGACAGAGGGGTCGGCGCTTCGCGCCTTCGCTCGAGATGACAGGAATTACCACTGCAATCGAAATAGCGGAGGGGAGCACGAAACTCCCCTCCCTAAGATCAAATTTCTTGCAGCGTCTATGCCACCAGGAACTTGGCAAGGTCGATGCAGCGTGCGGAGTAGCCCATCTCGTTGTCGTACCAGGAGATGCACTTCACAAAGTTACCCTCGCCACCAAGCACCTTGGTGAGCTTGGAGTCGAAAATCGAGGAGTGCAGGTCGCCGATGATGTCGCAGCTGACGATGGGATCGACGCAGTACTCGAGGATGCCCTTCATCGGGCCTTCGGCGGCAGCCTTCATGGCAGCGTTGATCTCGTCGACGGTCACGTCGCGCTCGAGCTCGGCCGTGAGGTCGACCATCGAGCCCGTCGGGGTGGGAACGCGGGTCGCGAAGCCGTCGAGCTTGCCTTGCAGGCTGGGGAGCACCAGGCCGACGGCCTTGGCAGCACCCGTGGAGGTGGGAATCATGGAAAGGGCAGCAGCACGCGAACGGCGGAAGTCCTTGTGATGCACGTCGAGGATCTTCTGGTCGTTGGTGTATGCGTGGATGGTGTTCATCAGGCCACGCTTGATGCCAAAGGAATCATTGAGAACTTTGGCAAACGGAGCAAGACAGTTGGTGGTGCATGACGCATTGGAGACGATGTTCATCGTTGCCGGGTCGTAGACGTCCTGGTTGACGCCCATGACGATGGTGGCATCCACATCCGTGCCCGGAGCGGAGATGACGACCTTTTTGGCGCCGTTATCGAGGTGCACCTGGCAGGCTTCGCCCGTCTTGAGACGGCCCGTCGACTCGATGACGACTTCTGCACCGACGGAAGCCCAATCGAGCTCCTTGGGCTCGCGCGTCTGGAACGCCTTGATCTCGTGGCCCTCGACGACGAGCGCACCCTCCTTGGCGTAGCACTCCTCGAAGACACGGCCCTGGCTGGAATCGTACTTGGTCAGATACGCCGCGCACTCAAGGTCACTCGGGTTGTTGATTGCGACGACTTCGACGTCCGGATCGAGCTCTGCAAGACGGAAGACCAGACGACCGATGCGGCCAAAACCATTGATGCCGATTTTGAGAGACATTCCAGATTCACCTTCCCTGAAAGGTTACATAACGGCATAAGTATAACGGTTCAGGGATGGCCCAGCCGTATCGCTTCGGTTGACGGGATAATGAGACAGGTTGGTCAAACCAATTTGTCTCATTTAGAAGATGACGAGCTCGTCTCGGTTGATGAACTCGCGGGCACCATGCTTGCCCAGCAGCCCCTGCAGCTCGCTCGCTGCATACCCGGCCAGGCCACGTCCGATGATGCGTCCCTGCAAATCGACGACGTCGACCGGATCGCCCGCATCGAAGCAGCCCTCGAGCGATGCAATGCCCACGGGCAGCAGCGAGCCGCCGTGATTGAGCAGCGCGTTGCAGGCACCATCATCACAGGCAACGCGGCCCTTCACCTTGCCGCCGAGCGCAATCCACGACTTGCGTGCCGCAAGTCCGTTCGAGCTCTCGTCGAAGAAGGTCGTGCCGACCTGGCGCCCATGCACCGCATCGGTAATGGCTCCACGACGATGGCCCTCGCAGATGACCATCGGAATGCCTGCTGCCATGAGCACGCGCGCGGCCGCGATCTTGGTGAGCATGCCACCCGAACCGCTACGGCTGCCCACGCCCCCGGCACCGCTCTCAATCTCCTCGCTCATCTTGCTCACGGTATTGAGCAGTTCGGCGTCCTCGTTTTTGCGCGGATCGGCCGTATACAGGCCGTCGATATCGCTGAGCAGCACCACGAGATCGGCGTTTACGCATGTCGCGACCATGGCCGCGAGCGTGTCATTGTCGCCGAAGCGAATCTCCTCAACGGCAACGGTGTCATTCTCGTTGATGATGGGAACCACACCTAGCTCGAGCAAGCGCTCGATGGTGTCGCGTGCATGCAGGTACGATTCGCGCTGGCCGGTGGTCGCGCGTGTCATGAGGATCTGTCCCACCGTCACACCAAAGCAGGCGAAGGTGTCAGTGTACTGGCGAATGAGGCCAACCTGCCCAATCGAGGCCGCGGCCTGCAACGTGGGCATGTCATCGGGACGATCGCCGTGAATGCCGAGCACTTCGAGACCCAGCGCGATGGATCCCGAGGATACGATGATGGGCTGAATACCCTCATCGTGCATGAGGTTGGCGCACTCGGAAGCAAGATGCCCCATGAAGACGGCGTCGATCTTACCGTCCTTCACGAGGGTGGACGAACCGATCTTGATTACCACGTGCTTCATCGTCTAGCCCTCTCGGTCAATGATATTGTCGAACTCCTCGTCGCCCCAGCCCGCGGGCTCGAACTCGAAGGCGATATCCATGATGCGCACCTCATCGCCGGCCACGGCGCCAGCCGCAGTCAGGGCCCGCTCGACACCAGCGCGTTCCATACGGCGCTGCAGGAAGGCGACAGCCTCGTCATTGTCCCACTCGGTCTGGACGACCATGCGCTCGATACCGCTGCCATGCACGCGCCAGGCATGTGGTTCTTCCTGTTCGACCTCGATGGCACGATCGCGCTCGAGGCGCTTGTGCTCCCAGATCTGGTCGTACTCGGGCATCGGGTCTTCGGCCGCCTGTTCGCGCAGACGATGGACCTCTGTTGCCGTCGCCGCGATGAGCGAGTCGATACCCGTTTGCGTTACGGCGCTCACCGCGAAGAACGGGATGGGATTGGCGATGTCGATGCCCTCGTCGAGCAGGCGCTCGGAGAGCTCCTCGCTCTCGGACTTCACGTGCGCGCGTAAGCGCTCGAGGTTTTCCTCGGTTCCGGGCACATCGACCTTGTTGCCCACGACGATGACGGGGCGGTCGGCAAGCTCAGGCGCATAGAGCTCCAGCTCCCGCTTGATGATCTCGTAATCCTCGACAGGATCGCGCCCCTCGAGGCCACCCGTCAGATCGACCACATGCAAGATGAGGGCTGTGCGCTCGACATGGCGCAGGAATTCGTGACCCAGGCCCTTGCCTTCGGCAGCGCCCTCAATCAAGCCGGGAACATCGGCAACCGTAAAGCTCAGGTCGCCATAGCGCACCATGCCGAGATTGGGCGTGAGCGTGGTGAAGGGATAATCGGCAATCTTGGGGCGCGCGGCCGACATGCAGGCGATGAGCGAACTCTTGCCCACCGACGGCATGCCCACGAGTGCGGCATCGGCCATGAGCTTCATCTCGAGCTCGATCCAGAACGGCTCGGTTGGCTCGCCCAACTCAGAGAACGAGGGCGCGCGCCTCGTCGGCGTGACGAAATGCGTGTTGCCACGGCCACCACGGCCACCCTTGGCAACGATCACACGCTCGCCGTTGTGGGTGAGGTCGGCGATTTCCTCGCACGGCTCCAGATCCTCGTCGAGCAGGCGCACGACCGTGCCAACGGGCACCCTGAGGATGAGGTCCTCGCCATTTGCGCCATGCATGCGCTTGCCCTGGCCATGCGTACCTTTTTGCGCCTTGAAATGGTGCTTGTAGCGATAGTCGATGAGCGTGGAAACCGTGGCGTCCGCAACGATGATGATGTCACCACCGCGGCCACCATCGCCGCCGTCAGGACCACCCTTGGGAACATGGGCCTCACGACGAAATGAGGTACATCCGGCACCGCCGTTGCCAGACTTGACCTGTATGCGAACCTGATCGGTGAAGGTTCCCGCCATGTTAGATCCCCTTGAAGTCCATGAGCGGCTCGAGGTAGTCCGCCTCGACGCCCAGACCGTCGGGTGCAATCTGGAAGAGCAGTCCAATCCAGCTCTCAAGCGTACGGCCATAAATCATGGCATCGAGCTCATCGGTAATCACGGCATCGATGGCATCCTCGACGCTTTGCTCGGTGTAAGGCCAAATGCCGTCCTCGCCCACTCCGAGCGCATGCTCGATGATGTCGAGGTTGGTCTCGCCATAGAAGATGCCCTTGATGAGCGCAGCATATCCGAGCGCGACGTCAAAGGGCACCGAATCGCCCTGTCGAATCTCAACGTAGCGCTTGAGACGCACGTCAGGCCACACCATGCTAAACAGGTGCTCGATATCGGCCTTGTCCATGGGTGCGTCCGCATAGGCTTCGGCCGCGGTCATCGATCCGGTGGAATGCACATCGGGTCGCGTGATGAAGATAGGCGGCGTGGACAGGAGCCAGTCAGCGTACGCGCCAAAACCAAAGCCCTCATCGAAGAGGCCGGGAATGGCACCGCAACGAACGGGATCGACCTCGCGCCACACCTTCATGCGACGCAGCGGCGTGGAGTTTGGCTCGCCTTCGAAGACGGGGACGTTGTCGAGCAAATATGAGAAGACCGGGCCGAGCAAAGTGGCGATGCGCAGCTTGCGCACGGCGTCGGCCTCGTTCGCAAAGTCAATGGAAACCTGCATCGAAGTAGTCGCGCGCATCATGCGCTCGGCATGCATGCCGGGAAGCTTCGAAAAGTACTCGTCCATGAAGTGATAGCGTGGCTTGGGAATGATGGGCAGGTCAGCCGCATGGTTCTTGGGGTCGTAGCCCAGCGGTACGAGCGTGTAATCGAATGGCCTGAGAATCTGCTTCATGCGCAACGCGAAGTTATCGTACTCGTGCTCGACGTCTGCCAGCGACAACATGGGCGATATGGAGACCTCGAGCTGGGCGGCGGGCTCGATGGTGACGTTGGAATCGAGACGGAACAGCGAGAGAATGTCGCCTTCCTCGTTACGCACGACCTCGGAATAATACGGACTCAGTTGCTCGAGAATGTCGCGCACACCCAAGCGGCCATGTTTTTCGATGTAGGGCACGCGATCGCCGTCTTCGTCGAGCACGAACTGCTCGATCTCGACGCCGATATAGCCCATGTCACCGCCCTTGCACCCCGATTCGAGGTACTCGATGATTAGTTCGCGATTGTCGAATTGGTCGCTCATGACAGCCTCATTCGCCGTTAGTTGTAGGTAGCTTGATATGGTACCGCAATGCGAAGGGGTTTCTCCACTTCGGCGCTATGTCTAAAAGATGGTGAGATTTCTCGACTCCGGCGCTTCGCGCCTCCGCTCGAAATGACAAAGGCTGTCATCCGTGCCTTCGCTCGAAATGGCAGAAGGGCTTTGCTCCACTCGGGGGGGGGCAGCGCCCGAATGCGCTGTTGTCATTTCGACTGGAGCCGCCGACAGGCGGCGCAATGGAGAAATCTCCCCATTCGCTCGAAATGACGTCTTACTCCCCGAGATAGCGGGCAACGAGCGGGTTGTTCTTGATGACGGTTCGTAGGTTGTCGATGTACGCCGCGAGCAGGCCATCGAGCACACGGTCCTTGTGAATGAGATATCCCACGGTCATGGTAATGTCGGTATCGAGCGGGATGGTGACGATGCCATCCTGCATCTCGGGCGTGAGTATGCCCGTCGAGAGCGTGTAGCCGTCGAAATCCGTCAGCAAGCTTGTAAGCGTGGCACGATCCGAAATGCGGATCTTGCGCTTGTGCGGCACCTCGGAGAGCGGTTCCTCCGAAAAGAAGAACGAGTTGGCAACACCCTGTTCGAACGAATAGCGCGGGTAATCTTCCAGTTCATCGAGCGTGAGCATCTCACGGTGCGCCAGCGGATGGTGCTCGCCTACAAAAACGTTGACGGGCGCCTCAAAGAGCGGCGTGAACACAAGCTGGGCATCGTCGAACGCCGTTCTGAGCACGCGTGCGTTGTGCCGGTCGATGTAGAGAATGCCGATGTCAGAGCGATGCGTGCGCACGTCCTCGATAATCTCGCCGGTGGCCGCCTCGCGCATGATGAAGTCGTATTCCTCGTCGTCGCAGCTATCAACGGTGTTGATGAACGCACGAACGCAGAACGCATAGTGCTGCGTGGAGACCGAGAAGCGTGCTTCGTGGCTCTTGCTCGCATAGTGCGCCTCGAGCATGTTTGCCTGCTCGACGATTTGCCGCGCGTAGGCAAGCAGTTCGTTCCCTTCGTTGGTGAGAGCCACACCACGATTGGTACGCGTGAAAATCTCGATACCGAACTCGCGCTCGAGTTCCTTCACGGCAATCGAAAGGTTCGATTGTGATGCGTACATGCGCTTGGCCGCCGCGCTCATGGATCCGGTCTCGGCTATTGCGATGAGATAACGAAGCTGTTGGAGGGTCATGGCTTCCTTCAATCGTATATATTGCTTGCCAATCTATTTTATCAATAGCAAGGTATCAAAACTACGCATGGTCAAAACTCTATGCAACGAAGTCGAAGAGTGGTGAAATAGCGGGCGTCTATCCGAGAGCAAGACCGATACCACACGAAAGGAGCTCGGCATGGCAAAGAAGAACGTTCCATATGACCAGGAGTACTACGACAAAGAGATCGAGACCATGCCGCGCGAGCAGCTTGAGGAGTTGCAGCTTGGCTATCTCAAAGACGAGCTGAAATTCGCCTACGACAACTGCCCCTATTACAAGCGCGCCTGGGACGAGGCCGGTGTCTCGCCCGAGATCGAGACCCTCGCCGACCTGCAGAAGTTCCCCTTCATCAACAAGCAGACGGAGCGTGACACGCAGGGTGTCGGCAGCTTCTTCGGTGAGCTGTGCGGCGTACCCGAAGACGACGTCGTCTACATGGCGACCTCCTCGGGTTCGACCGGCGTGCCCACGATGAGTCCCTTCACCCAAGGTGACTTCGAGGACTTCATGAAGGCCGAGAGCCGCTTGTTCTGGCAGGCAGGCATGCGTCCCAACGATCGCTACCTGCACGGCATGAACTTCGCGCTCTACGTCGGCGGCCCCTGCGTCATCGGCGCCCAGGAGCTCGGCGCGCTCGGCATCTGGGTTGGTGCCGTCCCGAGCGACCGCCTGCTGTGGGCCATGAAGCAGTACCAGCCCACATTCTTCTGGTCGTCGCCCTCCTATGCCTGGCAGCTCGGCCAAAAGGCCATCGAGAAGGGTTACGACCCCAAGACGGACTTCGCCTCGCTCAAGCACATCATCATATCCGGCGAGCCCGGCGGCTCCATCGAGTCGACGCGCAAAGCCATCGAGGAGATCTGGGACGCGAGCGTCTACGACTTCTTCGGCCTCTCCGACATCTACGGCGCCTGCGCCGCCATGTGCGACGCCAAGGACGGCCTGCACATCATCGAGGACCAGATTCTCGTCGAGGTCGTCGATCCCGTTACGGGCGAGGTCCTGCCCGATGGCGAGCGCGGTGAAATCGTCTACACCACGCTCAAGAAACGCGCGCGTCCGATGATCCGCTTCCGCAGCGGCGACATCGGCCACGTCAACCGCGAGACCTGCGAGTGCGGCCGTACCATGACCCGCATCTACATCCAGGGCCGCAAGGACGAGATGTTCATCGTGAGCGCCGTCAACGTGTTCCCGAGCGATATCGAATACATCGTCCGCAACGACAAGGGCTTGTCAGGCGAGTACCTCATCCGCGTCTACGACGAGAACTACACGACGCGTTACGAAGTCTCCGTCGAGCGTGCGTTTGGCTCCGACGAGGCGTACGATGAGATTGCCAAGCGCGTCGAGAACGAACTCAAGACGCACACGGGCGTACGCCCGGCCAAGGTGCTCGTGTTCGATACCGACAAGCTGGGCACCTCGAGCGAGCACAAGGCCAAGCGCTTCATCGACGAGCGCAACCAGAACGCGTAGGAAGGCAAAGGAGACATCATGACCAAGAAATTCGCAATCTCCGGACAGCACTACCTGTTCGATGTTCAATCCTTCGCAAGCCTCGTGCTTTCGCTGGGCGGTGATGATTACGAATACGCGCTGCGTGACCGCACGACCAAGCGCGTCATCGAAGACGTCGCGAATGGCGAGAGCGAGATCGGCGTGCTCGTCGAGACGACGCGCTCGAAAGACGGGCTCGAAGAGGCCTTTGCGGAGGCAGGCGTTGAGTTCGTCGAGCTCATCGAATCGACCCCGCGTGTCGCGCTTCCCAAGAGCCACCCGTTCGTGAACGCCGAATCGCTCACGCTCGATCAGCTCGAGGACTTCCCGTACATCTACTTCGAGCAGGAGGAGGATGCTCCGGTCTATTTCGCCGAGGAGGCTCTCGCGGACGAGAAGCGCCACAAGAGCATCGCCTGCACGGACCGCGCCTCGCTCTCCGAACTCATCGTCGCGCTCAACGGCTACACGGTGACGAGCGGCATCCTCGTCGGCATCTCCGATGGATCATCGCTGGCCACGGTACGCCTCGACACGGACGTGACGCTGCACTTGGGCTACATCGTGAAGAAGGGCGCGGAGCTTTCCGATACGGCCAAGAAGTTCATCGAGAAGCTCGAAAGCAATCTCAAGAAGTACGCGAAGTTCTAAAAGCGACTCTCAGACTCGGCAATCGCACAGGGGTGGCCCTTAGGGGCCACCCCTTTTTTTGATGCTCCTGTCATCTCGACTGGAGCGGCCGCCAGGCCGCGGAACGGAGAGATCTCTCGACTTCGCTCACTGACGTTCGCTTCGCTCGAAATGACAGAGAAGATCAATCGTCGCCTATCCCAAGCAGCTCGATCTCGTACTCAAGCGTTTTGCCTGCAAAGGGATGATTGAAGTCGACTTGGATGAAGTCCTTTGTCGCCTTTGTGCAGATGGCCGGAATCCTGCGCTGGGACACCGGGCTGAGCCAGCTGCCCACGAAACCCTCGTAGATGTCGTCACCATTGGGAAAGTCGCGCCGCAGAAAACGCTGCACGCCGGCCGGATCATGCTCTCCGTAGGCTTTCTCGGGCTCGATTACGACGGTGCGCGTCTCGCCTACTTCCATGTCATAGAGCGCCTCATCAATGCCGCGTATGACCTCGCCCACGCCCATGCGGATGGTTGTGGGCTCATCCCAACAGATGTCTTCGGGCTGCTGACCTTGCACGCCTCCTCGATAACGCACGTGCGCCGTCTTCCCTGACCGCTCGATATTAGGAAGCGTCATAAAGACCTCCTTGCAGGGACGAAGTGCCCCCTTCAGCGACACTCCGTCCTCGTTTCTAGTCCCTCAGCTTTTCGTATGGTTTGTAGACTGGCGTGAAAATGACCTGACGTCGCTGTCCGTCCATCCTCTGCGCAAGCTCGGTGACTGGCCCGTAATACATCACGTTGGCAAGGCAGTGATGCACGCAGATGGGCTCTCGGCCGCGGCTTGTGCGATCGATGCATAAGTCGCACAGATCTGTCGGCACCGGAATCTTGTTCCAGTTGTAGTGGCCAGGCTCAATCTCCCATGGGCCATCGTCAAGCACGCGGATGCCCCATTTGCCCACGGGATAATCATGCTCTTCCTTGCATGACACCTCACATGACTGGCAACCCGTGCATAGTTCGTAATCGATAAGCAGTCCCATTGCCTCCATGGCTACCTCAACTCCCCAAATTTATCCTGGATAAGCTGCATGTCCGTATCAAAGTTCTCATCCGTGCCTTCGATATTGCAGAGCATGCATTTGAACGGTGCGCCGAAGCCCAGCTTGCCAACATGGAAATTCGGGATGAGGTTGTTGATATTCGAGCGGTACACACCGTAGTTATGCGGCGCATTGCCGTCTTCCTCCGGGAACCACCAGCCGTGCTGCGCATGGATCACGTCGGGCTTCACCGATACCGTCAGCTTTGCCTTGAGGTAGGCCTCGCCGAACTGGTTGTACACACGGCACCATTGCCCATCGACGATGCCAAGCTTCTTGGCAGTCTCGGGATTAATCTCCACGAGCGGGTTGGGGTTCAGCTCGCGCAGGCGCGGAATCTGGCGATGTTCCGAGTGGAAGAACGCGTAGGTGCGCGCACCGGTCGTGAGCACGAAGGGATAGTCTTTCAGGAGCTCCGGCGTGCTGATGGGGCTGAAATCGGGCTCCTCGTAGTACGGAAGAGGGTCGTCACCAAACTGCTGGAACCCAAGGTTGTAGAGCTCGACACGGCCAGTCGGCGTGTTGAAGCCAGGTGCGCCGTCAGGACGCATCAGGCCCTTCTCGTACTTGTAGTACTCGTTCTTGCTCTGGATGCACACCTGCTCTCGCAGCTCCTCGAACGTGCGGCTCTTGCCAAAGCGCAAGAATTGCAGCAGATCGTAGTAGCTGTCAAACTCCTCGAAGCGCTTGGGGTTGAGACGCTTGCCGAGGATGTAGAGCAACTCGAGGTCACCGCGACAATCGCCCTCGTCAACGCATTTGTTCTGCGTGCCGAAGTACAGGGGTGCCGATCCATACGCGGCGGCAACGGTGCTGTCACGCTCGACGACCGTGGCCAGCGGCAAAACGATGTCGCAAACCGCCTGGATGGACGGGGTCATGAAGCAGTCGAAGCCAATGACGAACTCGAGCGAGCGGTTGATGGCCGCCTCCCAGCGCTTGGGCTCGGCGGACGTGCAGGCCAGCAGGTTATTGCCCGCAAAGGCGCCGATGCGTAACGGATAGGGCTCGTCCGTCTCCATGCAGCGCAAGGTGAGATCAGCATGCGAGTTCTGGCTCATGCCGCAGTATGCCGGGTACTCCTTGAGACCTATCATCTTGGCGCGCAGCTCGCCATCGTCAAGCGCCATATAGGGCATGTACTCGTCATCTTCCTCGGTGTCTGCGTCGAGTGCGACAGCGCCACCGGTGGTTATCTGACCGCCGGGACGGTCGATGTTGCCCGTAATGGCCATGAGCGCGATGATGCACTGCGCCTGCTGCATGCCGTTGGTCTTCTGGTCGGTGGCAAGCCCCCACTGGATCGTGGCGGCCTCAGCATTAGCGTACAGACGAGCCGCTCCGATAATGTCCTCGGCGGGGACGCCGCAGATCTCGGCGGCTTTCTCGGGCGGCATCGTGGCCACACGCTCGGCAAGCTGCTCGAAGCCGTAACACCACCTCTCAACGAACTCGTGATCGTAAAGACCCTCGCGAATGATCACGTCGAGCATCGCCATGGCGATGGCCGTGTCGGTGCCAGGGCGCAACTGCAGGTGATAGGCCGCGCGCGTCGTGAGCCAATTCACGCGCGAGTCGACCATGATGAGCTTGCTACCGCGCTTCATGAGGTCGATGACCGCATGACCAAACGCACCGTCCGGATTCGATACCGTGGGAACCTTGCCCCACAGCACGACTGCCTCGGGGATGTGATACTCGGGATCATCGTAGCGACCAGGCAGACAGCCCGCGTAATCCATCTCGGGGTAGACCAAGCCAGCCGACATGGTACCAGCGGCCAGACGCGGGAAGTAGCATGCGTAGCCCGACTGCGTATAGCAGGCGTTGGGCGTTTGCCACACCATCGCAGTATAGGTCATGCACGAGACGCCGCCTTCGCGTCCGGTGCCTCCGAAGTTCACGAAGCTCTCCTTGCCGTATTTGCTCGTGATCTCCGTATAACGCTCTTCAATGAGATCGAGTGCTTCGTCCCAACTGATCTCCTCCCAGGCATCGGCCTGTCCGCGCTTGTCACGATCGCGTTTCATCGGATGCAATATGCGGGAATTGTTGTACTCGTAATCCTTCAACGCGATGCAGCGCACGCACAAACGTCCCTGGGTAACGGGATGGTTCTCGTCTCCTTCGACCTTGACGAGACGTCCGTTCTCGTCGGTATAGAGCTTTAGGCCACAGCCGACCGGATGACACCCCGGCGGTGACCACACGCAGCTCCTCGTAACGGTGAGGCCCGTATCCTCATCTGTGAATCTCCAGGGCTTACCCAGGTCGTTCACGTCAGAGAGACTGTCCAGCTTGACAGCTGGCGACGCGGTCTTTCTCAGCGCCATATCCTGCTCCTCTCGCTCGTAATGCATGGTGATTCGCCATAACGCAAGCATATGAGCGTGAAGGGGTACCGAAAAGCTATCGCGTGGTGCCGTATGACCGGACAGACTCGGACGCTGCGGCCAATTGCGATGAGACCCGTACTCAGAGTACGGATTAGACAGCATTTGCCTGCCTCCGAGTACAAGTATCTACGGACATTTCCAGGTGATAGCTATAATTCTGCTGAGAGCCCATGTGTTCGATTCCGTACCAAGCGTACGGCATAAGCGAAATGAGACGTCATGTTCCTGAGCATGGAGATACTGGCAGGAGACCTCGCACAATGGCATGCGTCTGCACATGTGCGCGATGCGGAAGGAAGCAGGCAGATTCGCTATGTGACACCTGCTGGCGCCCTGCCGCTCGATGATGCCACCGCCTTATATGCCCTGCGCGCAAACGAGCTTGCAGGTTGCGCGTCCCGAGCCAAGGATGGCACCAACCTGTTATGCGTAGGTGCTCCCAACGAAGAAGACCTGCTTGCATGCGGAGCGCTCAACGTTCTGATACTCGATGCGCCAGAGAGTGACTTCGACCGTGCCCTCAAAGACTGCGCCGAGGCCATCGCCTGGTATGCGGACGGCTTTACGAACCTTGCCGATGCTGTTGAGCGTGGCGACGAGGAAGCGATGCGTCGTGCGGCTGCGCTCTTGCGCTATTGCCTACATGATGAACCGACGCAGGATGCCGATCCGAGCGCCTTGGCCGAGCAACTCAACTTGCTGCTGCATCGCAACATAACCTCATGGCAGCTGCTCGAGGACACCATTGCCGATTGGGGCTGGGACCTGCTCGATGAGTACCTTTGCGTAACGAGCACAATTCCCGATGGGGCGTTTCGCTCAATGCTCGCAACCATTCAACCCGAGGCGACGGACAAGGCACCTGCGCAGGTGTATTTGCCTCAGGAGGAGTATCTCGTCGTCGTCGTGAATCTCACGCATGCCAAGATGGGATATCGCGAGGCGGCATCCGAGATCGCCGCTCGCCTGCACACGCTCTCAAAAGAAGCGCGCGTTGGGGCGAGCAATCCATTCAGCGAGCTGCAGGATCTCTACTACTACGGCCAGCAGGCCAAGTCCGCCGTGCAGATGAGCATCGCATTGAGCACCGACGAGGTCGTGTCGATCTTTCACGACCGCTTCCTTGATTTCGTGGCGCTGCACCTATTGGAGACGTGCCCACCGACGACGCTGTTTCCACCAGGGTACAGCCGCCTGCGCAATTACGAGCACGGCCAGGCGCGCACAGGTTCATTGCTGCACTTCCTCGATAGCTATATCGAGCATGACTTCCAGATGAAGCCCACGGTTGCGGCAGAGTACTGCTCGCGCACGACAGCATTCGACAAGTTACGCAAGATCAAGCAAATCACGGGCATGGATCTCGATGACCCCAATACGCGCGCAGCGCTGCGCCTGGCAACGCACGCAATCAGACTCTCGAAGATATCGCCTCGTCAGCCGGAGTAAACGAGGCGAAGCTCCAGTTGAGCGAGGAGACTTCTCGACACCAGACAAAAGTGCCCGGCGATTATTGTCTTATTTGCGAGCGTTGAGCGCCACAGCCTCGAAACGGACCGTCTCGGTCGAGGGAACGGTTTCGACCACCGTGCTGGAGGTGAAGCCGCGGTCAGCCTCGACCGAATACGAGTCGATGACCTCGATGTCGTGAAAGCCCGCGGCCTCCATCTGGCTACGCAGCAAGTCCTCGGCACGCGCGGCTTGGATGCTGTTACCGATGTTGCGAGCTGCCTCGACCACTGCCTCGTCGCGCGTAACGTCGGAGACGATCGTCTCGCAGATGAGCAATCCGCCCGGTTTGAGAACGCGATAGAACTCCTCGAGTGCCTTGCCCTGGTCGTAGAGCAGTGTCATGACGTTGTTGATGTAGACGACGTCGACAGTCCCCTCTCCGATGCCGGCCTGCATGAGGTCCTCGGGGTAGGCAACCTTGAAGCTCATGTTGTTGGCCTTGAGGCCGTTCTTGCGCCACGCTTTCTCGGAATCGACGATAGCCTCCTCGATGTAGCTTGGCGACCAGTCGACGCCGATGACGTGACCCGTACCGCCTACCTTCGCGCTGAACTTGAAACAACCCTTGCCGCGTCTGCACGCCACGTCGAGCACGGTCTTGCCCTTGAGCTGCGCAGCATCGGGCAGGGTCATCTTGCTCATGGACGCAAACCCATACTCGAACTGCTTGCCGCCGTAGTACTCGGCAATCGTCTGCGCGTCCGCAGCTCTCGTCGCACCAGGCTGCATGGCCTCCTCGGCGTTGATGTCGAGCGTACGCACGCGCTCAGCGAGGCTACGACGATGTTCGTCAACCTGGAGCTCGTCATTGTGCGCGTAGTACTCCTCATTGCCATAGTGAGCGATGAACTGAGTGGTCGTTTGGCGCGTCGTAATCTCGGCGATCGCGACGAGCATCTCGCGACCGTTGCCCCAGGCCTCCTCGATGAACTTGATTGCGTTGGTCATCTGCGTGTCCGCCGTCTTGACGAGCGGATCGATCGCGTTGACCTCGTCGCGATAGGCATCGCTGATGGTCGCGAAGGCATCCTCGCCAGCCACCGTACCCGCAAGCCTGCATTGCTCCACGAGACGCTTGAGCTTGGCGATGACGAGGCCCTCCTTGCGCTCGAAGCTCGGCTTGGCAGTACCGGAGGCAACCTTGCGCGCCAAGCTCTGCTCGCGCGCCGAGATGACGATCCCAACGGTATCATCCACCGCCACCCCCTCGAGCAATCTCGGCTTTGCATCACGCAGGATGTCACGCAGCTCTATGACGACTTCCTCCTGCTCAAGGGCATGCGCACACGACGTAGAGACCGCATCGAGCATGAGACCTAGCAACGCCACGCGCTCGTCAAACTCGGCGCCACGCGCACGGTTAATGATGTCGAGTCCCGCCTCGCCGGCGAGAATGCTCATGATCTGGTAGTCAGAGCGGTACTTGTCGAAGAGGTTGTAGTACACCGAAAAGCTATCGGCGATGTCATCGTCACGCAGGAACTGCCCGATAAGATCACGGCTAATCGGCTTGCCCATTTCCTCGTAGAGCGCAATGGCCTCGGCCAAATCCTCCCAACCGCGTGCGGTGACGAAGCTCTTCCCACCACCGGGTTTGGACTGCACGAGGTAGAAGCAGTCGGGCTTGGCCTCGAGAAAGGTCGTTACCGCCGGATGTATGCCCTTCTGCGTTGCGTAGCGCTTCCATGCGGCATACTCGGGCTCGACTTCGATTTCGCGTAAGCGGTCGAGCGTAACGATGTCGAATTCATGCACCGACTTGTTGTACTCGGGCGGGTTTCCCGCACAGACGATGATCCAATCATGCGGAATGCGGTGACGGCCAAAGGTCTTGAACTGCAGGAACTGAAGCATCGAGGGATATAGCGTCTCGGAGACGCAGTTGATCTCGTCGAGGAACAGGATGCCCGCATGCAGGCCCGTCTCGCTCATGTAATCGTAGATGGACGAGACGATTTCGCTCATCGTGTACTCAGAGGAGTCGTACTCGAAGCCCTCGAACTCGTTATGCACGATGCGTGGCAGGCCCAGCGCGCTTTGGCGCGTGTGATGTGTCATGGAGTACGAAACGATGCCGATCTGGAGTTCCTGAGCGATCTGCTCCATGATGGCGGTCTTGCCAATGCCCGGTGCGCCAATGAGGAAGATCGGCCGTTGGCGCGCGGGGTTGATCTTGTACATCCCCGCGTCATCCTTGAGAAGATAGGCCTCGACGGAGTCCTTGATCTGTTCCTTTGCGTCGGCAATGTTCATGGCCTTGATCCTTTCTTCGAGACCGTCTTATCACGAATAGGCGCGCTCGGCGCTCTTGAATCGATTGATACCATCCTCGTCAATCACGACGCGCATGGCCCAGGGCGGCACACTTGGCAGATGCGTCTCGCCGTTGTCGATGAAGACGAACGCCACGTCATACGGCGGCATCTTGTCCGGGTAGTAGCCCAAACCGTCCGTAAAGTACAAAAGCCCCTGCAAGTTCTCGAGCTCTCCGCGGTCTTGCAAGTCGGACACGTAGTCGAAGACGGGCCTGAAATCGGTGCCACCGAAGCCCCGCACATAGAAGTTGGCGAGGTACTCCTTGAGCTGCTCGGGGTTCGTAATCTTGGTGTCAGATTGCACGCGCGCATCACATTGGATGATGTGGATGTTCACCTTGGTACCGAATTCCTCGGAGTTCATGAGGATATCAAAGGTGTGCTCGATGAAACGCTTGCAAAGATCGCCGCTCACGGACTCGGAGGTGTCGATGGCGATGACGAAGTCACGCACGCTCTTCGTCTCCTTGTACTCAAGCGGCTCGACAAGCGGCATGTTGCCGTAAAGCTCCAGGCCGTAGGTGTAGAAGATATAATCGAACTCATCGTCGTTGATGCGCATGTCCTCGTGCACTGTCGCGAAACGACGCAGAAAGTCGCTGTAGTCGTAGGTCTTGCGGTTGGCGATAGCCAAACTCGAGATGAGATCGCGCGCCTCGTCGCCCCATTCCTTTGAGAAGGTCTCGAGGTTCATCTCAATCTGACGGCTAATCTCCTCCCACTCCTTTTCCTCGTGAGCATTCTCATCGTTGACCTGCTGCTCCGTATCAGTCTCGCTGCTCGAACCCTCAAGCTCGTCATCACTCGTATCGAGCCCTGAGCCATCGACGTTGGAACTCACGTCCTCGGCGTCGTCGTCTTCGGAAGCCTGCTCGTCATCACCATCATCCTGACCTTCTTGTTTCTGGTCGGAGGAGGGATCGGACTGGCTCATGTCCATATCGCTTGTCGATTGCAGGTCCTGGGCGCTCGTATCCGCCACCTCGTCGGCGTTGTCGTCTTCCTCGCCGATCTCCTCGATATCACCAGGCTTTTCTTCGCCCTCCTGGTCACTGAAGGCTGGCCACGACTCATGGTTGTCGCGTTCGAACAGTGCCTGCATCTCGACGATGTTGCTCTTCGAGTAGTTGAAGTAGCTCGTCCCCTCCGGGTTCTTCATGATGCGGTCGAACAGGTGGTAGAGCTTGGCCGGCATGAAGGCACCGACGGTCTGTTTGAGCTGCGAGAGGTATTGCTCGCGGTCCTCGTCTTGCTCGCTCGTGAAGCGCGTCGCGCACATCTCCATGGCGACGCTCTCGACAATGACGTCGCAGGCTAGAGACCATGCCTCCCGGTTGCGCAGATAGTCGCGGTTGTACGGATGGCGAAAGATGCAGTGCAGGACCAGGTGTAGGTAATCACGCACCGCCTCGTCGAAGGACTCCTCAAAGCGCGCCAACACGCTGTAGGGTTCAAAATAGATGTTCTTGCCGTCTGTAGAAAGCGGATAGCGGGCATGCGCGTGCACCGGCACGAGCTCCATACGCCATAACGCAAGATCGAGAAAGCGGAACTTGAGCATGAGCTGGACGCGACATTCCTCGATAATATCGGTGGCGAGACGCGCAGCCCGATTGAAGCGCTCGGTCTTCTCGTCGGTAATGTGCGCCACGCCGCGTCCCCTTACAAGTCGAAGTCCACGGCGCTGCGCTGGAACAGCCGCCGCTTTATCTCAAGAAGGTATCCCGTCATTGCCGCATCTTGAAGCTTGCCGATGTGATCAATGACATCAAGCAGATTATCCTTGTTCAGAATCTCCAATTCAAGAAGCTCGTCAATTGCCTTGCGATCGTCATGGCGCGCAATCGCCTCGCACACTTCCTCGAGATTCTTGGTAAGGACCTGCGTGAGCATGATCTTGTTGGTGCTGCTCATGAGGATGGGGTCGGCCAGGCGCTCTATCGCGAGTTTGGCCTGCCCGTATACGTCGAAATCGTCGTGCGCACCACTCGTCTTCTTGTCGAATTCGTGCATGTTGACGATCGCGCTGTCGTAATGCTTGAAGATGCGCGCCAGGTCGACCGAGCTGCTGAGGTTAAACGCAAGCTGGATTTCGTGCGCGCTGCGCGGGGCATCCGGAAAGTAGAAATCGAAGCTTGCGTGGCCCTCATGGGGCTCGTCCAGATCGATGTGGAAGTGCTCCACGAAGCAATCGAGGCTCAATCCGCGCATGCCAACATGCCGAATGCGATCGCTCAGGAACAGCTCGCGCAGATGACGGGCCCCGCCAAAGGCATAGGGATCGATGGTGCTCACATCCTCGGGAATCCTCACGCTTTCAACGCCATCGGCATAGACGACGACGTGCGAGCCACCCTCATCATGGCGCTCGATGAGCAGTCCGGGGACGGAATAGAAGCGCTCGTTTTCCTCGTCCGCCCCGACACTCTTGAGCGAGGGGGCGACGTCGCCATTATGGGCACCATGCGTCACGAGCGCGGTATTGCCCAGGTGTCTGAGGTTGCGGGGAATGAAGACGCGTGATAGCGAGGTGTCGAGGAACGCCTCGTCGCCCACCTCCTCGAGCGTTGACGGAAAGTCGGCGATGGCGAGCTCGTGGCAATCGCGAAACGCCGCATCCCCGATGCGCAGCAAGCCCTCGGGCAAGGTCACTTCCTCGATGTGCGCATGCTGCATGAAGGCATGCGGCTCGATTTCCACCGTTTCCGATCGCACCGCATATCTCGCCACCTTATCGTCAAGCAAGCGCACAAAGTGCTTGCCATCATTGCTGTTGCGGTACAAACCGCCTTCGCGGTCAATCTCGAGAATGCCGCCCGGCGCGATGGAAAAGCTCGCGTCATCCCCACAAAAGGTAATCTTCGTGTCATCGGCGATGTTGTCACCCAACGACTCGAGCGTCGCGGGCACGCGCAGGGTCTCGATACCCGTGCCGGTAAAGGCATCGTCCCCGATGGAGATGAGCCCCTCGTCAAGGACGACTCGCGTAAGCCTGCGGCAGCGGAAGAACGCCCGCTCGCCAATGACGCGCAGGTCGCGTGGAGACACGAAGCTCTCGAGTCCCGAATAGGAGAACGCGTAATCCTCAATCGTGGTGACGGTATCGGGCAAGTCGACTCGGTAGAGCTCCGCGCGGTTTGCGAACGCCTTCTTCTCGATGACCTGGCAGCCCTCCGGCACCGCGTATCGTTCGCAAGCAAGTGCCAGAACGCGCAGATGCGTGCCCTCGTGTGCGAAGATGGCTTGCCCGTCGGTCGTTATGTAGGGATTCTCATCGTCGATGCTAATCTGCTCGAGTGCTCCCTGCGCGAAGAGCCCAGGCGCAAAGTCATAGGTGCCAAACCCGATGACAAGGGCGCGCAGCCTGCCCTCATCGAATATGCTCGAGGTGACACGCGCGAGCATGCCGGGAAGGACGAGTTCTGCGAGCTTGCGACACCCGCGAACCCACGACGAATCGTACGTCTCGACGTTGCGAGGCAAAGCCAGCCGCTCGAGATTGCCGCAAGAGCGAAACGCGCAATTGCCGATTCTCTCGATTTGCGGCGAGCAGATGATCTCCCGCACCGAATCCAGGTACGAGCACGCGTCGATGGCAAGTTCGGCAACCGGCTTGCCCTCGATAAGCGCAGGAATCTCGAGCGATTCTGTATCCGTCTTGCAGCCGATGATGCGCACGTACTCGTCGTGCACGGTCACGTATTCCCAAAGCGTGCCGTCATCCAGCATAAACGCACGCTCTTCCGAGCACGCAGCCTCGTCCTCGCGGATAAGACGCGTCCGCTCGTCGCGATTACGCGCAATGACCTCCTCCATGCGCTCGATTTCCTCGACGCTTCTCAATCCGTCGCTCAGAGCCATGGTCGCCATCTCCTTGATTCGTGCGAAATTCTCGTCGTCATCCGCATCGAGGCCGCCATGCGTAACCGGCATTTCTCTGCCCCAACCCATCTCTAGCGAAATTGGGCGATATCGTCACGTAGAAATGCCTGGTAGTCAAAGCCACCGAGTTTCTCGACACTCACGATGCAGCTCGTGAAACGAGCATCCTCGTCGGTTTCGATGACGGGAGCCTGGCCATCGGCACGCGCCGCGGCATCGTCGGGCTGGATGGGATGTGCGTCAAGCGTCTCGTAGGTGGGCATGTCCATGCCTGCGTCGTGCAGCCAGCGTGCGAAGTCCTTGCGGTTGGGCGCCGCTTGAACGGCGTTGCCGGCCGCGCGGGCCTGTGCCATGACCTGCTTGTCGCGCGGCGTGATGGCGAGCACCGTCTGGCACACGAGCTTGCCCGCAGGCTTGAGCAACCGCCCGACTAGCTTGATGACGCGTGCCGGCTCGTAGAAAAGGTTGAGGACACTGTTGACATAGACGAAGTCGAGGCTGCCTTCCTCGATGCCGATCTGGTCGATAAGCTCGGGATAGGCGACGACGAACTCCATGTTGCTTGCAGGGAGCTGATTCTTCTCAATGGCGCGCGCCTCACCCTCACGGGCATCTTCGATGAAGGATTCACGCCAGTCGATACCGATGACGCGGCCTTGCGGGCCCACGTGATCGGAAAGCTTGTAGGCGCCCTTGCCGCGACGGCAGACAAGATCGAGCACCACCTGGGAATCGAGGCCGCCGGGAACGAACATGTCGCAGCGGCTGTCGAGACCGCCATCCTCGGGAATCTGAGCGTAGTGTGTTTTGAGATCGTCTAACGAGAACGTCATGCGTGCCTCCTAGAAGAAAAAGGCCCGCGTCGCGGGCCCTGGATTTTGGTGGTGCCGACGAAGAGACTCGAACTCTTGACCCCCGCATTACGAGTGCGGTGCTCTACCAGCTGAGCTACATCGGCCTACGCGTTTCGCGCAGTTGCACAGTCTATCAGACTCATGCGCGTTTGTGGGAACAAACCTGGCAATTGGCAACGAGGAGGTTTTGTCAGAATCAAGTGGCTACTTCACGTCTGGTGAGCTGATATTTTTCGATTATGTGTAACTGCAAAAAGCGGCATGTAGAAAAATGACGATTATGTGCAACCGAGAGCCTTCCTCGAGCAGAAAAAAGACGATTATGTGAGAGCCAGCATTCATTTGCTACACATAATCGAAAATAACGCGCAGCTAATCCCATGCGATTACACAAAATCGCAAAAGGCGTTCCTGTTACCCCTAATCGCGCTTCTCGAATTCGCGGATGAAGGCGCGAAGGGCTTCGCCACGATGGGAGATGGCGTCCTTTTGCTCGGAGGGTACCTCGGCCGTGGTGAGCTTGCCATCAAAGGCATCGGCATAGAAGAGCGGGTCGTAGCCAAAGCCGTTATCGCCGCGCTCCTCGTAGCCAATCTTGCCCTCACAGCTACCGTGAGCGACGATCTCCGAATCGTCCGTATCGACGAAGACGAGCGTGCAGACGAAGCGCGCCGTGCGCTCGTCATCGGGTACGTGGGCCAGCAAATCGAGCAGCTTGGCGTTGTTGTCGGCATCAGTGGCATCCTCGCCGGCAAAGCGGCTCGAGAACACGCCGGGTGCACCGTCAAGCGCATCGACGACCAGGCCACTGTCGTCGGCAAGTGCGGGAAGCCCCGTGTTGTCGCGCGCGGCCAACGCTTTGATGCGTGCGTTCCCCTCGAAGTCATCGGCATCTTCCACCGGTTCGGGAAAGCTTCCGCAGTCTTTGAGGCTCACGAACTCCCAGCCCGTGACCGGCGCGAGCATGCGCGAGATCTCATCGAGCTTATGGGCGTTATTCGTCGCGATGACGACTTTCTTAGTTGCCATAACAACTCCTTTCACTCAATCGATGAGGGCGCGTGAGATTGACGCGAAAGAGGCTGCGTAGCGTATCGGCCATACGTGAGCAGTCTCATGAGCGCCAAGATTGCGCGCCCTCATCGATTGCTCGACGCTGTTCTGCGAGCAGCTCCTCAATGCCAATGGTCGCGACGTCGAGCATCTTGTTGAGCTTGCTGCGATCGAAGGAGCATTGCTCGCCCGTGCCCTGCACCTCGATAATCTCGCCACGTGCATTCATGATGAGGTTGAGATCGACTTCGGCACGCGAATCCTCCTGATAGTCCAGGTCGAGCAAGATGCGCCCATCCACCTGACCGACGCTGATGGCGGCAACCTGGTCGATGATGGGACTCGTCTTGATCTTGCCGGCGTTCTGCCACATCTCGAGCGCGTCGTGCAACGCGACCCACGCGCCGGTAATGGCCGCCGTGCGCGTACCGCCATCGGCCTGCAGCACATCACAGTCAATGGTGAAGGTCACTTCGCCGCCCAAGCCGGTCATGTCGACCGCGGAGCGCAAGCTACGTCCGATGAGACGCTCGATCTCCATGCTGCGGCCCTTGCGCGTGAGATGCTCGCGCGAGCTGCGCTTGGCAGTGGAGGCGGGAAGCATCGCGTACTCAGCCGTGATCCAGCCGGCACCGGCGCCCTTGCGCCACGCCTTGACACGCTCCTCGATGCTGACCGCACACAAGACCTTGGTCGCGCCCGTCTCGATGAGGCACGAGCCGGGGACGTTGTCGAGGAAGTGCCGCGTGATCTTGGTGGGGCGCTTCTCTTCGGGACCGCGCCCGTAAGAGCGTCCCAAACCGATGTTGACCGTCATGTTTTCTCCTGTCTAGAGCTCGTTGACACCCACATAGGTAAGGTCTTCGATAGGCTGGCCGAAGATATGGCCGCCAATGGTACGAAAATCGTCCAAATCCTCACCCGTGGTATAGAAACTGCTGTGCTGCGGTATCGAGCCATCGGCCAGATGGCCACGATAGGAAAGCGTCTCGACGACCTCCTTGGCTGTCTCCTCCGACGAGGAAATGATGGAGACGTTTTCGCCCACGGCCTGCTGAATGAGCGGGGCAAGCACCGGGTAGTGCGTGCAGCCTAGGACAAGCGTGTCGACGCCGGCCTTCTTGATGGGATCGAGGTAATCGCGCGCGATCGTCTGGAATGCCGGGCGCAGGTACACGTCACTTGCCTCGGCTGTGAGCCTCTCGATGGGACTATTGGAGCGACGAATGCCGTCCTCGACAATTTCAACGAAGCGTGGCGTTGCCGTCGAAAACGCGGTCACGCCCGCATCGAGGTTGCGAATCGTGTCCGGATAGATACCCGAGTCAACCGTCGCCTGCGTAGCGATGACACCCACGCGACGGTTACGCGTCATGCGAACAGCCCCGCGCGCCCCTGGCTCGACCACGCCGATAACCGGCACGTCAAACTCCATCTGGGCAAGCGCGAGCCCGGCCGCCGTCGCCGTATTGCATGCAATGATGATGAGCTTCACATCATGCTGGGAAAGCCAGCTGCCAATCTGATGCACGAAGCCGCGCACCTCGCGCAAGTCGCGCGGGCCGTAGGGACAACGTGCCGTGTCGCCGAAGAAGATAAGCGACTCCTGCGGCAGGCGTTCGTGAACGGCACGCGCGACGGTAAGGCCGCCGAAGCCGGAATCGAATATGCCAATCGGGGCGTTGTTCATAGCCCCGCTATCTTAGCGCATCAGCTAGCTCATCGATAAGCTCATCGAAGTAGGCGAGCGCCGCCGTCGTCGGCTCGGGCGTAGTCATGTCGACACCCGCACCCTTGAGAAGCTCGATGGGCGTCTTACTCGAGCCGCCGGCCAAGAAGCCGAGGTAGTCGGCCACGGCAGGAGCACCCTCATTGAGGATGCGGTTCGACAGCGCAATGGCGGCAGAGAAGCCCGTCGCGTATTGATACACGTAATACTGATAGTAGAAGTGCGGGATACGCGCCCACTCGACGGCAATCTCGTCATCGACGACGATGCCCGGGCCATAGTAGCTGGCGTTTAGCTCGCGGTAGATCTCGCCCAATGCCTCGGCGGTGATGCCCTCGCCCCGGGCGGCAATCTCGTTGAAGGCAAGCTCGAACTCGGCGAACATGGTTTGTCGGTAGAGCGTACCCTTAAATTGCTCGAGGAAATGATTGAGAATGTAGGCACGCTCGCGTGGATCGGTGCGTGTCTTGAGCAGGTGCTGGGTGAGCAGAGCCTCGTTAACCGTGGAGGCCACCTCGGCAACGAAGATCACGTAATCGGAATACACGGGTGGCTGGCCCTTGCAACTCATATAGGTATGGATGGAATGGCCCATCTCGTGAATGAGCGTGAAGACATCGTCGAGCTGGCCCTGGAAGTTCATGAGGATGACCGGATGCATGCCGTAGCCACCGGCTGAATACGCGCCGCTCCGTTTGCCGGGCGTCTCGTAGACGTCGATCCAGCGCTGCGACAGGCCCTCGCGCACGATGGCCAGGTAGTCCTCCCCAAGCGGCGCAAGCGCCTCGAGGATGAGTTCGCATGCTTCCTCGTAGGTGAAGTGCATGTCGACATCCTCGACAATGGGGACGTAGAGATCGTAGAAATGCAGCTCGTCCACGCCGAGCACCTTCTTGCGCAGATCAACGTATTTGTGCATGGGCGCGAAGTGCTCGTGCACGCAGGAGATGAGGTTGGTATAGACCTCCGTGGGCACTTCGTTTTGGTCGAGGCAATACTCGAGCGAACTGTCGTATCTGCGCGCGTCGGTGTAGAACTTGAGCTGCTTGGCCTGAGCGCCGAGCGTTGCGGCTGCCGTGTTGCGGAATTGCGTATACGCCGCATACATGGAGGCATAGGCCGACTTGCGCAACTCTCGATCATCGGACATCATGAGCGGGACGTAGCTGCCATGGGTGACGGGATGAGTCTCACCCTGTGCATCGACGGCATCCTCGAACGTGAGATCCGCATCATTGAAGAGCGAGAAGATATGCTCGGGCTGCATGGCCATGTCCTGCGCGCGGGCAAGCAGCTCCTCCTCGGCATCGTCCAGGATGTGACCGCGCTGATGGAACACGACGTCAAGCGCGCGGCGATACAGCTCGAGGTCCGGACAACTGGCGTAGAAGCGTTCAATCTGCTCGTCATCGAGCTTCAGAATCTCCGGCGCAAACCAGCTCGTGGCAGACGAGACCTCAGTGTAGACGGCAATAACCTGCGCGGAGTAATCCTGATAGGTGGCATTGCGCGTGTCCTCATCGAGCTTGCGCTGCGCATAGTTCACGAGCTTGCCGAGCTCGACGCCCACCTCATCGCTCAGCCGCAGATAGGCAAGCAGATCCTCGGGCGACTGCGAAACCTTGCCGCGGAAGCGCGCCAGCGCCTCCGGATACTCGCGCGCCGTGGCGAGCGCGGCAAGAAACGCCTCGTCATCGGCATAGATGCTGGAAAGATCCCAGCGATAGCGCTCGTCAATCTCGTCTCGCGATTGGTATGTCATGGCTCACCGCTTTCTTGAGTTTGGGTGTTTCGAGACATTGTAGATATAAAAAGACGAACTATCCCCATACGAAGATAGTTCGTCATCTTCTTGTATTGGTGGAGGTGCGGAGAATCGAACTCCGGTCCACGATAATCCTGCGAAAGGTGTCTCCAAGCTCAGTCGATGTTCAGTAGGAAACCGCCAAGCACATCGACAAGCGAAAACGGTTTCCTGTCGGTTCGGTCTTAGCCCGGGGCATACCGTCTACGTCCCCGGGAGCAACCTCCTTTAAATGATCCCGTGCAGATGCCAGAGGTTTAGCAGCTGGTTGGGAGGGCTGAACCTAAATTAGGCAGCCAGGGCGACAGGCTGAGCCTGCGCACCCTTGAAAGAAACAACTTTGCCAGTTAATTGGCTTTACCCCTGTTTAACGTGGCGAGGAGACCACGGCCTGCTGCCCTTCGCTCAAACTATCCTGTCGAAACCAGTCACCCCCAGTTTCAAACCCTTTTCAAAGTACGCGCCCGCCGAGCGGGTTTTCCAGTATACGCCCCGCTTGCAGGGACCTCAAGCAACAAGAACGAGACAAAACTGCCCCGGCGACTTTTGTCTCATTTACCTATTGATTGCGCGCCTTCATGGAGCGGGCGATCTCGCGCTTGGCGTCGCGCTCCTTGATGGAAGCACGCTTGTCGTAGAGCTTCTTGCCCTTGCAAACGCCAACCTCGACCTTCACGCGGCCCTCTTCCGTGAAGTACATCGAAAGCGGGATGAGCGAATAGCCCTGCTGGGATGCCTCTTGCTCGAGCTTGAGGATCTCCTTCTTGTGCAGCAGAAGCTTGCGTCGGCGCTCGGGCTCGACGTTGAAGATGGAACCGTTGCTGTAAGGGGCTATGTGCACGCCGTTGAGCCAAGCCTCGCCTTTGCGGATCGTGATGAAGCAGTCGCGCAGCTGCGCCGAGTTCTCACGCAACGAGCGCACCTCGGTACCGGTGAGCACGATGCCAGCCTCGACGCGATCCTCGACGAAGTAATCGTGTAGTGCCTTACGGTTCTTGGCGATATATGTTCGTTCCTTTTTCACGTGCCGTCCGCCTGTCATATTTATCCGTACGTCATGTAAGCCATTCTAGAATACTATCCCCCGTTTACGGCTCAAAACCGCCCGTAAATTGTTTGCGAATCGTTTTATCTCTGCAACAGAATGAGGTTTCTTTATAGTAGGTTCGGTGTCATAGCTTCGCTGCGATTTCGTGTGAGGGGCACGCGCGGCGAGTTTGATTGGAAGATGGAGGTATCTATGCAAGATTCGTTTATCGAGTCGCTTGAGTCGCGTGGTTTGACACGTCGCGCCTTTCTCGGCTTCTGTGGCACGATTGCAGCTGCAATCGGCATTGAAGGCGTAACGGCTGCCGATGTTGCCGAAGCCATCGAGAGCAACTCCCTTATCGGTACGAACGGAGGTTTGGGCCAAGGCGGTCTCGCACCAGTCATCTGGATGGAGCTTGGTTCTTGCACCGGTTGCACCGAGTCTTTTGCCCAGTCTGATAACCCCGATCCGGCAACGCTGCTCCTCGAGTATCTCGCGCTCAACTACGCCGAGACCCTCTCTGCCGCTGCTGGCTACTCCCTCGAGGAAGCTCGCGAGGAAACGATCGAGGCCGCTAAGGGCAACTACGTCGTCGTCATCGAGGGTGCTGTCATGACCCGCTACGATGGCGAGATTCTGCGCATCGCGGGTGCCCCCACCTGCGCTCCGCACGAGAGCCACCTGCTCCACACCTGCAAGAACGCTGCTGCCGTCATCGCCGCAGGTTCCTGCGCTGTCGACGGCGGTTTCTGCGCGGCATATCCCAACCCGGGCAATGCCGAGGGTATCCAGAAGTACCTCAAGGACAATGGTGTGTCGACTCCCGTCGTCAACCTTCCCTCTTGTCCCGTCAATCCCGCCAACCTGGTTGCAGTCATCGTTCAGTACCTGCTGCTGGGAGCCGAGTCCGTCGTTGCCGGTCTCAACGAGTTCAACATGCCGAGCTCCATGTATGGCCAGACCATTCATGACAACTGCGAGCGTCGCGGCCACTTCGAGAACGGCGAGTTCGTCTACGAGTTCGGCAGCGAAGAAGAGGCCAAGGGCTACTGCCTGTACGCTCTCGGCTGCAAGGGTCCGCAGACCAAGGCAAACTGCCCGCAGGTTCGCTGGAACCGCCGCGTGAGCTGGTGCGTCGCCTCTGGCGCCCCCTGCATCGGCTGCTGCAACGGCGACCCGCGCACCACGGTCCGCAACTGGATCGACGTTGACTCCCCGTTCCTGGGCCGTCTCAAGACCCTCAGGCTCGGCAGCATCGCATTCCAGCCGACCCCGATCGCACTTGGCGTCACCGGTCTTCTGACCGCCGCCCTCGTCGTCCATGGTATCGGCATGAAGGCTACGGGCCGCACCAAGGGCGGTGCTCCGTTCGAGAAGGAGCGCGAGTGGGACGTCAAGCACGGCAAGAAGGAACCCTCCACCGTACCTGTCGTCGAAGAGCAGGTCATCGTTGACATTGAGGAGGGTAAGTAAACATGGCTAAACATTCTATTATCGATCCGGTTGATCGTATCGAGGGCCACCTGCGCGTCGAGATGGAAGTCGAGAACGGCGTCGTCACCGACGCTTGGGTCTCCGGCGGCCTTTTCCGTGGCCTCGAGCTCATCGCCGAGGGTCGCGATCCCTATGACGCGGCCATGCTCGCCCAGCGTGTCTGCGGCGTCTGCCCTGTCTCGCACTGCCACACCTCCGTCTTCGCGGCTGAGGAAGCCTACGGCATCCAGATTCCCGAGGGCGGCCGTCTGGTCCGCAATCTCATCGAGGGCGCACAGTTCATGCACAGCCACATCCTGTGGTTCTATCAGCTGAGCGCGCTCGACTACGTCAACCCGCTGCACGCACTCGAGGCTGACGTTAACAAGACCTACGCCCTGTGCGAGACCCTCGGTCTTGCTCAGACCGACTTCGCCGCGCTCAAGGACCGCCTCGCGAAGTTCGCCGAGAATGGCCAGTACTCCTGGCTGTCCGGTGGCTGGTTCATGGATGGTCTGGCACCCGAGGCCTACAAGCTTCCGGCTGAGGTCGACCTCATCGCCACGGCGCACTACATCGAGGCCATCGACATGCAGGCAACTGCCGACGAGATCTCCGCGATCATCGGTGGCAAGATGCCGCACGTTCAGACCTCGATTCCCGGCGGCACCGCCTGGTACCCGAGCGTCGAGAAGCTCGATGACATCCTGTTCCGTGCCAAGAAGCTCAAGGACTGGGTCGACAACGTCATGATCCCCGACGCCATCGCCATCGCGAGCGTCTACCTCAATGACGTTGCCACCATCGGTAACAACAAGCATGGCAACTTCATGGCCTACGGCGTCTTCGATCGTCCGTCGCGCGAGCTCGAAGACCGCTTCTTCCCCGCGGGCATCGTCCGCATGAAGAGCGGCGCTCCGGTTCTCGAGCCGTTCGATGGTGCCTACATCACCGAGGGCACGACGCATGCCTACTACAAGGACAGCGGCGAGCCGCTGCATCCCACGGTCGGCGTGACCGAGCTCCCCGAGACCTTCCCCGGCTACTACAAGAACGAGGCCGAAGAAATCGTCAACGACAAGTACACCTGGTCCAAGGCTCCTCGCTACGACGGCGAGCCCATGGAGGTTGGCCCGCTCGCTCGCGTGCTCGTCTCCTACATGAGCGGCAACCCGGAGATCTTCGCCGGCGTCAACACCGTTCTTGCCGGCCTCAACCTTCCGCAGACTCCGGCCAGCATCATGGGCCTCAACTCCGCACTCGGCCGCCTGGCCGCCCGCCCCATCGAGGCTTCCGCTGTCGCTGGCTACATGATCGACTGGTGCGGCGAGCTCGTCGAGCTCCTCGGCCTCATCGAGGCTGGCGCCATCGAGGGCAACCCCTGGTTCGCCGAGCGCGTCCGTGACACGGGCCTGGGCGAGGGCTTCTGGGAGGCTCCGCGTGGCGCTCTCTACCACACCGAGACTCTCTCCGGCAACACGATCACGCACTATCAGGAGGTCGTCCCCACCACGTGGAACATCTCCCCGCGTGACGAGTACGGCGTGCCTGGCACCATCGAGCAGGGCCTCATCGGTACCCCCGTTGCCAACATCGAGGCTCCGATCAACGCCCTGCGCATCGTCCACGGATATGACCCGTGCGTTGCTTGCGCGGTCCATATCGTCGAGCCCAAGACGGGTCGCGAGTTCAAGATGCACACGAGTCCTTGGGGAGGTCGATAATCATGGCACATCTCGTACACTATCCTGAGGCACATCCGTTCGTCTTCCGCTTTACCCACTGGGTCAACCTCATCTGCATGCTTCTCCTTATCCTCTCGGGTATCGAGATTCACTACCCGGTTGTTCCCGGCCTGATGGGCATGGCTCGTGGCGTGCACATGTTCTGCGCGTTTGTGATCCTCATCAACCTCATCTTCCGTATCGTCGCTGCCGGCTTCATCAAGTCCGCTCCGGCCTACGGTACCCGTGAGACCAAGCTGGACATGTACACGTTCTTCCCGCAGAAGGACAACCGCCACCAGCTCTGGCCGTGGATCAAGTACTACCTCTTCTTCAAGAAGGACCATCCCCTGGGTGGCAAGTACGGCGTACCGCAGAAGCTGTCCTACATCCTCATCGCTGTAGCTCTCCTCTTCATGGGCTACACGGGCTTCTGCCTGTGGGTTCCGACGATGAACATCCCGTTCTTCGCTGGCTTCACTGCGCTCGTCGGTGGTCTGATGAAGGTGCGCGTCATCCACTACTTCATGATGTTCTTCTTCATCTGCTTCACGCTCATCCACATCTACCTCGCCAACATCGAGGGCATCGATCCGACCAAGGTCATGCTGCTTGGCTCCAAGCCGCATGGTGGTCTGACCTACAGCCTGGAGACCATGAACGTCTCTGGCTACGATCCCATGGACGAGGAGATCATCGTCATGGAGGACAAGGTGGTCCTCGAGAAGGAGTAAGCGCTTCTCCACAAGATGACGACCGGGGCCCGCGGGAAATCCTGCGGGCCCTTCTTTTTCGATACGTGCGCGTTTCTGGCGAATGTCTAGCAACGGAAGAAAATTACATGCGCAGAAATCTCGAATCTCTAGGATTTAAGCGCTTGAACCCTAGACTTTCCTCATAACTGAGCACAGGAGTAACCTAAATCCTAGAGATTCGAGAAAAGTGCGTACGCGCGAAACAACAATGCTAGACATCCGCTGGAAACGCGCATCTCTTCGCATGGGCAACGTCAGCAGCAAGCATGTCGTTGATGATAAGATTGTGTCCATGCAAAAACACGACAACATCACGCTGATAGGCATGCCTGGTGCCGGCAAAAGCACGCTCGGGGTTGTGCTCGCCAAGAAGCTTGGATATCGCTTTGTCGATACCGACCTGCTCATCCAGGAAGGCGAGGGCATGCTACTTTCGGAGATACTGGAAGCACGCGGCATCGAAGGCTTCATTGCCTGTGAGAACGAGCTGCTCGCGAATCTCTCGTGCGCTCGCCACGTCATCGCGACAGGTGGTTCGGCCGTGTATGGTACCGATGCCGTTGCAAACCTGAAGTCGCTGGGGGCTGTCGTCTTCCTTGACTTGGGCCTCGACGAGATCTCCCGTCGGCTTTCACCCGATCTACTCGACCGCGGAGTCGTCATCCACCAGGGAAACACGCTCGCTGACCTCTACGCAGAGCGTCATCCGCTCTACGTGCAGGCAGCGGACCTCACCGTGAAGCTCGACGGTCTCAGCACGCTCGAATCGGTCGAAAAGCTCACGGCAGAGCTTGCGTCGTACCTGCAAGCATAACGAAGGAGACATTGTGGAAGATATCAAGAAGATGGTCGTCTGCGTGGGAAACATGCTCATGCTCGACGAGGGTTTTGGTTCGCACATGGCCAAGGTGCTGACTAATTACGATGTCGCCCGAGAAGCCTTCGATGATGCCCATGCCCGGACGCTTATCGAAACCTTTCGCGAATACGATGCCCATGACGACGACGAAACTGACGGACGCATCCCCGTCATGGATGCTGGCACCATGGGCATGGGGCTCATCCCGTACATTCGTGATTTCGATCGCCTGGTCATCGTAGATGCCGTGGATTGCGGCCCCGATGCCGCTCCGGGCACCTGCTACACCTTCACGCCCGAGGATATGGCTGCCTATAGCATCATGCACTCGCTGCACGACATGCGCGTCTCGGACGTGCTCAACAACGCACGTCTGGCTGGACATGACTGTGACATCCGCTGCGTGGGCGTGCAGAAGAAGGACATTTGCCCACGGGATTTCACCATCGACCTGACACCCGAGGTGAAGGCCGCCGTACCCTACGCGGTAGATGCGGTGCTTGAGTTACTGGAGATAGAGCTGTAGGTTCAGAGATTTCTCGACTCCGCTACGCTCCGCTCGAAATGACAAAAAAAGACGCTCTCTTGTCATTTCGAGCGGAGCGTAGCGTCAGCGAGCGGAGTCGAGAAATCTCTCTGCTAAAAAGGGACCCGCGATTGCGGGTCCCTTTTGCATGCCAAATGTCTCTTGAAACTTAGCGCTTGGAGAACTGCGGACGCTTGCGAGCCTTCTTGAGACCATACTTCTTGCGCTCGACCATACGTGGATCACGCGTGAGGAAGCCGGCCTTCTTGAGCTCGGCACGATAGTCACCAGCCTCAAGCAACGCACGGGCGATGCCGTGACGCAGAGCGCCAGCCTGACCGGAGATGCCGCCGCCATTGAGCGTGGCAATGACGTCGAAATGCTTGACCGTACCCGTCACGGTGAAGGGAGTCATCGCGTACTCGACGAGCGCCTTGCGGCCGAAGTAATCCTCGGCGTCGCGCTTGTTAACGGTGACCTTGCCGGTGCCGGGGACGAGACGAACGCGAGCGATGGCGTTCTTGCGGCGACCGGTGCCATAGTAGATGGCTTCTTTCTTGGTATCTGCCATGGGTTATGCCTCCAGGTCAATCTTGCGGGGATTCTGCGCCTGATGCGGATGCTCGGGGCCTACATAGACCTTGAGCTTCTTAGCCATCTGACGTCCGAGCGTGTTCTTGGGGAGCATGCCCTTGACGGCGTGCTCGATGACGCGCTCGGGATGCTTCTCCATTGCCTCCTGGAAGGTCTCCTGACGCACGCCGCCGGGATAACCCGTGATGCGGGTATACACCTTATCGGTGACCTTGGCGCCAGTTACTTTGATCTTGTCGCAGTTGATGACGACAACGAAATCGCCCGTATCAACATGCGGCGTGTACGTCGGCTTGTTCTTGCCGCGCAGGATCTGCGCAACAGCGGAAGCAAGACGACCAAGGGTCATGTCGGTCGCATCGACCAGAAGCCACTCGCGCTGGACTTCGCCGGGCTTCGCATAGTAGGTCTTCACGTGTGTTCCTCCAACTAAACTACCATGTTGTTCAATCACAGAGTTTCACGGGGCTCTGAAAGCGAACCCGTTAAGAATACTCGTGGTGCGACACGAAAGCAATAAAAATATGCTAAGTGGATGGCGCTTTTGCCCTCTAGAGCTTGTCCTCAGACTGGCGCTCCGTCATCTCATCCTCTTCGGAGACGACAAGGTCGGGATCGACATCGTCGATAAACGGCGACGCATCCGCATCCTTTGCGTCGTCACCCGCCTCGAGCGCGGCCTCAGGACGCTCTGCGTCCTCTTCCGCGGCGATAATGCCAGCCGCTGCCTCCTCGGGCTCGGCCAACTCGGGGTCGACAACGTCGACGTGCGTTGCCTCATCACTCGCGTTGTCGTCAGCCCCATCAGACGCAGGCAACTCAGGCTCGGCGTCGAGTGCCTCGGCGACCGCCACGGGATTGAGCGCCGCAGGAACCTCAGGCGCAGCTGCAGAAGCTGGTTGCGGAGTAGCGACGTTCACGGGTTCACCCGTGGGCGGAGCGGGCATATCGCCAGATGCAGCCGGAGCATGGGGCGGACGGGGCGCATCGGGCTGTCCACCGGCAACCTCGAAGGGCAGCGGGTCATCCTTCGTACCCCAAGCAGCCACGTCAAACTGGCGCGTCCAGTAACCTACCGCCCTGGCAACGAGCAGTTCTATAAATGCGCTGTACACAAACCAGACGTAGGAAAGGACGAGGACAACGGGGAACATCGTCATGATGAGGGTCAGGACATAGCCGAACATCGCCGAGTCAGAGTACATGCCGTTACTCGACATGAAAATGAGCGGTGCAACGGTAGCACCGAGCACGGCCACCACGATGATGAGAGCAACGATGCCGATGATGATGCCACCGACAAGGTCGAAGAGAATCGCCATGCCGAAGATGCGCATGAGGCCGCCGAAGTCCTTCTTGATCATGGTCCAGATCTTGCCGAATTGCAGACCCGTGCCCAGGCGATCGTACATGGTCATGCGGATGGTGCCCACCCAGATCATGATGCTGGCAAAGACGGCGAGTACGATACCGGCAACGTAGAGAATCCAGCCGATGCCGGCAAAGGCGAAGTTGCCCGGCGTGACGACCATATAGCGGCCCGTTGCCGTATAGATGCCGGTTTCCATGCCCATCGAGCTAAACCAGCCGCCGATTGACAAGACGATGCCCGGAATGATGGTCATCACGATTGCGATGACGAGCGCAAACCAGCCCCAACGCAGCATCTTGCTACCCGGACGACCGTAAATCTTCTTAGGCATAGGCGATTCGACACCCCATGCCGCCTTGTGTGCCCACTCCCAGGCGTACCCATAGACAGTCATCTGGCCGAATATGGGGATAAACGAGATGAGACCGAGCAGGCAGATCTTGCCAAACCAACCCTTCGATGACTTGATGTCACCATAACTCGTACGGAAATACTTCCCGCTGTAGTTCGTCTGATCCATAATTCCCTCCGATTAAACGGTTATGAGATTAGTCTTTGCTCCATAGTATCATGAGCTGCATCTTCAAGAGTGTCATCAAGATGAGAAAGCGGCGCTCCAGGATATCTGCGCTGCAGCGCAAGCCCGATGAGCGCATCCGCCACACGTGGGTTTTTGGGCAGAAGCGGGCCATGGCTGTAGGTCGCAATGACATTGCGGTAGCGTAGGCCCTCGGTGCCGTCCTCGCCATTGTTGCCGAAGCCCTTCACCACCGTGCCGAGCGCCTGCGCTCCCTCGCGCAGATGCGTGCGGCCTGCGTGATTCTCGAATCCGACAACCACAGGCGAGCCCTCGATGGCATCTGCCGTGAAGACGATGTTGCCGATGAGACGCGTATCGCCCGCCTCGGTATACATGGGCAGCGCACCGATATAGGAAGCCTCGTGGCCTTCGTGATCGACATAGTACTCGCCGAGAATCTGGTAACCGCCGCATATGGCGAGTACGGGGACGTCGTTCTCGATGGCCTGCTGCAAACGCGAGGCTTTGGAGCCGACAATGCCCACACCCAGATCCGCCAATAGCGTGCGCTGATCGAAATCCTGGCCGCCCCCGATAAAGAAGAGGTCAATGTCCTCGAAATCCGCATCCTGGCCTGCGCCCAGATCAACCACCCGCGCATCGATGCCACGCCACTCGCAGCGCTTGCTGAGCGCAATCGTGTTGCCGCGGTCTCCGTAGAGATTGAGCAGGTCAGGGTAGAGATGTCCGATCGTGATGTGCATACGCTCGTCAACCATCGCCTAGCCCTCCCAAAATCCCGCGAGACCCAGAACGCTTGCCGCTTTCGCGCGAAAACCGAGCATCGCCGAGTAGTTGGCGACAACCGTCACTGCATGGCCCATACGTCCAAGTTCCTCGATGAGCTCGCCATAATCGTGGATGATGCGAATGCCGTCCGCAGGCATGCCCGCATACTTGAGGCGCAACGCCATGTCCTCGGCACGGTCGCCACTGCAAATCGCCGTGCGCTTGCGTGCGCAGATCGCCTCCCAGCCCGCATCGTAAATCCACGAGACATCCGTACCGTCACATTCCTGATCATTGAGTATGCACACGAGGCCCATGTCCTCATCGGTCTCGTTGAGCAGCAGGTTGATAATCTGATTGCAGCCTGCCGGATTCTTCATGAGCATGAGGCGCACCTTGGTACCGTTGACGTCGAGAACCTCTGAGCGCCCGAAGCCATGCTTGAACTTGCCAAGCGCCTCGAAGGCCTGTTCCTTGGAAAAGCCAAACGCCAGAAGGCCGGCCACGACGCATGCGCAATTGTAGATATCGTAGCTTGCAGGCACATCGACCGGCACGGCCGAGCTTTCGCCATCAACACTGATTTCGAGCACACAGCTATCGCTATGACGCTCGAGGATCTTCTCTACCGCAACTAGGGGAACGGGACGAGCGTAACCGCAAGCCGGACAGCGAAATCCGCCCAGATGCGCAAACGTGACATAGTCGTATTCGTACTCGTTCCCGCACATGATGCAGTGCGTCGCATCCGAAAGGTCGGCTACGCGTTCAGGATAAATCTCGCAGCTTACGCCATAGAAAATGACGTCGTTATCAACCTTGTCGGCAATCGAGGCAACCATCGAATCGTCCGCATTGAGGCACAGCGTCGCATGCGGGGAATTCGCCACGCCCGCCATGATGTTCTCGAGCGTGTGCGTGACCTCGCCGTAGCGGTCGAGCTGGTCACGGAAGACGTTCGTGACCACGAGCACGTCCGGGTCGAGCTGCTTGCATACGCGCCGCAGCGCCCCCTCGTCGCATTCGATGGCGGCGAGCCGGTAGCGCGGCTTGCCCGTGATGCTCGAGCGGATCGCAAACTCCGTCGTGATGCCCTGGATGAGATTCGCGCCGCTGCGGTTATAGAACGCTTGCTCGCCCATGTTCTCGAGTGCCTGGGCAACGATATGCGTGGACGTCGTCTTGCCATTGGTTCCCGTAATCACGATGGTGCGCACGCCACGGCTCAGACGGTGCAGATAATCGGGGTCAATCTTGAGGGCAAGCTTACCGGGCAGCGAGGTGCCACCACGTCCGAGCAGGCGTAGCATATGGTACGTCGCTTTGCAGACGAGCGCCGCACAGACCGTCCTGGCACTCATGAGCTAGTCCTCGTCCACCGTGTCCTGGCTTGCGCCTTCGGCACGCTCGAGGAGACGCGCGATGCGCTCGGTGTAGACGGGATCCTCGATGCCCGCGAGCGCGACATCCACGGTGGGAGCCGCATCCCAAAGCTGCTCGAGACGGTAATAATCGCGCGGGCCAGGCTGGAAGATATGCACGACGATAGGACCGTAGTCCATGAGCACCCACTCGCTCTCGTCGAGGCCCTCGATGCTCACCGGCTTGATGCCGAAATCCTTGAAAAGCTGCTCCTCGACCTCCTCGGCAATCGCATCGACGCGACGATTATTGGCTGCCGTGCAGATCACGAAATAGTCGGTGACGTTGAGAAGGTCTGACACGTCCTGGATGACTATGTCGGTACCCTTCTTCTCGTCGATGGCGCGCGCGGCAACGAGTGCCTGCTCCTTGAATGCGCTATGCTCGGTCAACGTGCCCCCTTTATGGACATGCAAGTTTGCTTGCGTTAATGATAGCGAATTGTATTACAAGACGACGTCGGGGTCGCCCTGACGCGACTTGTCGATGGGATGATGGCGCTCGACCAGGCTGTTCCAGATGTCGAGAGCAACCGGATCAATGAAGCGCTTACGTTCGATAAGCGACACCATCGTCGTTGCATAAGCCTCGAAATAGAGTTCGTCGAGCGAAGCCTCGCCTACCATCTTGCGCAGCCGCTTGATCTGCGGGCGTCCCTTCGTCTTCCGAAGCGGTTCGATCATGTCGGCCGTGAAGATGATTATGTCCAGATCGCTCATCTCGAAATCGCCGAGCGTATGCTTGTGAATGGCGCTGATGATGTCATCACTGAGCTCGGGGAACTCGCGTTTGACGGCGGCGGCTCCCGTGAAAGAGTGCAAGACCGGATACAGGTACTCGATGTTTGCGGGACGTTCGATGCCCAGCTCATCAAGACGCGCCGGTAATTCGTCATCGGTCAGCAGCTTGTCCCAGTCATGCAACAGTCCCGCAATGCGAGCGTCGAATTCATTGGCTCCGTATATGCGCGCAAGCTTGGCAGCACACTCGGAAACCGAATGGACGTGCTCGAGACGCTTGCCCGACAAGCGCTTGTTCACCGCCTTGGTCACACGCTTCAGCAGCTTCTTGTCTTCCTTCACGTTCGCAAACCTTCTCTCTCGATACGCGGGTCGGGGTGATGAGACAGTTGCTCAGGGACGTTGTCTCATTTGAAAATGAGACAACGTCCCTGAGCAACTGTCTCATCACCCCGGTATAGCCCCATCCGGGAAATATATGCCTCGACGGGCGCCGGAATCATATCGCTCACGTCCCTGCCGCATGCGATGTCCTCGCGCAACTGGGTCGCGGACACGTCAATCTGCGGAACGTCGAGATACATGACATCGAAGTCAACGGGGCTTGCCGCAAGGACCTCACGTACACGCTGGGTGGATTGCCCCGGGCGCTTCGCCACAACGATGGTGCACAGTCGCGCGACATCCTCGGCTCGCTTCCAGCCTGGCAAGGTAATTGCCGAATCGGTGCCCATGATGAAGAAGAGCCGCGCACCCTCGTAGCTCTGCGTCAGCTCCTCGAGCGTGTCAGCCGTATAGGTAATGCCCCCGCGTTCGACCTCGCAGAGGTCAAGCGCAAAAAGCGAATCGTCTGCAATCGCGAGCGCGACCATGTCGGCACGCTTCGATGCGAGCGTGACCTCTTGATCCTGCTTGAAATGAGGATTGCCCGCTGGAATGAAAAGCACCCGGCTGAGCTCAAGTTGCTCGGCAGCGCTGCGCGCGATGGCAATATGCCCATTGTGCACCGGATCGAAGGTGCCGCCCATGATACCTATGCGTGCGCCTTTCTCCACACCCTAGCCTCGAATCTGGCCCTCGCCGCTCACGAGATACTTGACCGACGTAAGCGCAGCCGCGCCCATGGGGCCGCGTGCATGAAGCTTCTGGGTGCTGATGCCAATCTCGGCGCCTAGCCCGAACTCGCCACCGTCGGTGAAGCGCGTCGAGGCGTTGGCATAGACAACAGCCGCGTCGACCTGGCGCTGGAACGCGTCAACGGCACTCACGTCCTGAGAGATGATGCTCTCCGAGTGACCCGTGCCATATGTGTTGATATGTGCAATCGCCTCCTCGACACCGGTGACGCACTTGACGCTGATCTCCATGTCGAGGTACTCGGTGCCCCAATCCTCCTCGGTCGCGGCAGCGGTTTCGATGCCGTGCGCGGAGGCGATGGCGGCAGCAGGTGCATCGGCATGGATGACAACACCTGCGCGGGCAAGCGCCATGAGCAACGTGGGCAGGAAGACCTCAGCGACCTCCTTGTCGATGAGGATGCTCTCGCATGCATTGCAGACGCCGGGGCGCTGCGTCTTCGCGTTCATGATGATGGGCTCGACATAGGCGGGGTCAGCCTGCTTGTGAATGTAAACGTGACAATTACCCGTGCCCGTCTCGATAACGGGAACGGTCGCGTTCTTCACGCAGTGCTGGATGAGGCCGGCGCCACCACGCGGAATGAGCACGTCGACCAAACCGGCGAGGCTCATGAGCTTGTCGGTCGCCTCACGGCTGGGATCCTCGATGCTTTGGATGCAGTCAACGGGCAGGCCGGCACTGGCCGCCGCCTCCGCAAGAATGCGCGAGATGGTGAGGCAGGAGCGCTGCGCCAGGCTGCCACCACGCAGAATGCAAGCATTGCCCGTCTTGATGCATAGACCAGCGGCATCGGCAGTGACGTTGGGGCGTGCCTCGTAGATCATCGCGACGACTCCAAGCGGCACGCGATACTTGATCATGCGTAGCCCGTTATAGAGCTCACTTCCCTCGAGGACTTCGCCGAGCACCTCGGGCTGCGCAGCAACCTGTCGCAAACCGTCGGCAATGCCGTCGATGCGTTCATGTGAGAGCATGAGACGGTCAAGCAATGGACCGGGCGTGCCCTTCTCACGCGCTGCGTTCATATCGGCTTCGTTCGCCTCGAGAATCTGCGCCGCCTGTGCGACAAGCGCGTCAGCCATCTTGTTGAGCGCGTCACAACGTTGCGATGAGCTCGTCTGTGCCAGTTCGCGTGATGCGGCGCGCGCCTTCTTCGCCTTCTCCAGTGCCTCGCCCATGTGCCGTGCCCTTTCTCCTGCGGTCTCTTGCTCTTGCGTTTCAGCCATTATACGGGAGCGTCAGCTCTCTTCCTCGTCAATCATTGCCGCAATGCGCCGCATGCGATGATAGACCGCGCTCTTCGACAGTGGCGGATCCGCCAGCTCGCCGAGCTCCTTGACCGAAGCATCGGGATGCTTGATGCGCAGCAGAGCAACCTCACGCAGCGATGCGGGAATCGCCTCGATTCCCTTCTGGCCCACGAGGCGTCGTATGCACTCGATTTGCCGCAACGAGGCCTTCGTGGCCTTGACCTGGTTGGCGATTTCGGCATTGACACGGCGGTTCGTGTCGTTTCTCACCGACTTGATGACGCGCGCGTTCTCGATGGTGAGCGCGCCTTGATGAGCCCCCACGAGCGCGAGGAAGGCGATAATCTGCTCGATGCCCTTGATGTAGATTGCGTACATGTTGTGACGGCGAATGTAGCGTGCCTTGATGCCATGCTCGCGCATGAGCTCAAGACAGGCCGCGATCAGCTCCTCGGACGGCCCCGCCAGCTCGAAATGGAAGGCGCCGCGCGGGTCGGCAATGTAGCCGCCGCCGAGGAAAGCGCCCCGCAGATAGGCACCGGCGCAGCAAGCGTCTTCGACGAGCTCGGGACGTATGCCGCCCTCAAAGCCCTCATCGCCGAGAATGCCCATGTCGCGCAGGGCATCGGTGAGCCCGACCTGCGGCGGTACGGTGATGAGGTAGTTGTGCGTCTTGTGCAAAATGCTGCGGCGCACCGTGAGGTTAGTGGCGAGCTCGTAGACGCTATGGAGCAGCCGAATCGCCGTGCGCGCAACGCTCGCCGTCTCAGTCGCAAGCTCGAGGCGTGGACCTTCACCGCTAATGGAGAGCGTGCCTTCAATGCGGATGAGTGCGGAGAGCTCGGCGCGATCGCAGCGCGGGCACGTGGGTTCGATGCGGGACAGCTCGTCTTTCACCTCTGACGTGAATGACACGCTGCCAGCACCTCCTGAAACGCCTTGGCAAGCTTCTCACGGTCGTGCCACGTGGGGCGCACCGGATCGACCAGATCACGCACCATGGGTTGCACGCCAAGCTCCATGACCCTTCCTACCGTCTCGTTGCTCGCCTCCACATGGGCGAGCTTGCCGGCCCTGCGTCCCTTCGTGTACTTGCGCGCATCGGAATAATCGGTGATGGCGGGAAAGACGCCGCTCGCCATTGGGCTCGTCTCGGAATTGCGATGGATGAGCGCGATGTCGAGCAGGCCGCGCATGCCGTGACGAAGAAGCGCATCGACATAGTCGTAGCAGTTCATGCCCCAGGTCTCGCCTTGCATGTCGGCAAGCGAGCACACAAAGAGCGTGCAGGCCGGATCGTTCTCGCGGTCATGAGCCTCGCGAATCGCGTCGATGACGCCGGGGACGAGCAGGTTGGGGATGATCGAGGTAAACAACGAGCCCGGACCGAGCACGATGAAGTTGGCTTCTCGGATGACGCGTAGCGCCGAAGGGTATGCCTGCGCATCGGCGGGATGCAGCGAAACGTAACGCATGCTGCAATCGGCATCGCTTATGACGGCCTGGCCTTCGAGCTCGGTGCCGTCGTTGGTGAGACCGTAGAGGCTCACGTCATGCAGCGTCGAGGGATACACGTGGCCACGAGCTTCGATGAGCCCCTCGCACACGCGAATGGCATCGGGGAAGGAATTGGTCTCGTCTGCGATGGCCGTGAGAATGAGGTTGCCGAGCGAGTGATTGTCGAGATAGTCGAAGCGATGGCGAAACGCACGCGCGAGTATGCCCTCGTAGTTGGCCGACATCGCGCTGATGCACTTGCGGATATCGCCCGGCGGTATCACGCCACCACGTTCACGCAGGATGCCCGTCGAGCCACCATCATCGACCATGGCGACGACCGAGGAGACCTTGCAGCCCATGTCGAGCAGCGTGCGGATGGAGGCGGGTGCGCCCGTGCCACCACCTATGACGACGGCATTCGTTCGATTCATGGGACCTCCTAGTTGACCTCGGCGAGCGCCAGATCACGATGAGCGGTGTTGACGTGATAGCCCGCCTGCGAGAGGTGTTGACCAGTCATGGTGGCGAGTGCAACGCTGCGATGCTGGCCCCCCGTGCAGCCCACGCCGATGGTGAGATACTGCTTGCCCTCCTGGATATAGCCGGGAATGATCTCATCGAGCAAAGCGTACCAGCGCTCGAGAAAACGCTTGGTCTCGGGCTGCTCGAGTACGAACTCGGAGACCTCGCGATCGAGACCCGTCTTGGTACGCAGCTCCTTGTCGTAGTACGGATTGGGAAGGAAGCGCACGTCGATGACGATATCGGCGTCGATGGGCGCGCCGTGTTTGAAGCCGAAGGAGTAGACCGAGATATGCATCTCGTCGATATCATTCTCGGACGCAAAGAGCGCACGAATCTTCGCGCGCGTCTCCTGGGGGCGCGTGACGCTTGTGTCGAGCACGTAATCGGCTTGCGTGCGCGCCTCATCGAGCAACTCGCGTTCCTTGCGAATGCCATCGAGAATTGACATATCGCCCTCGCAAAGCGGATGACGTCGTCGCGTCGCCTTATAACGATTCAACAGTTGCTCATCTGTCGAATCGAGGAAGAGCACCTTGGTGGAGATTCCCATCTCGTCAAGCTTGTCAAGCTCACGAGCGAGCTCGGGGAAGAACTCCTTGGCGCGCAAATCGCAGACAACGGCAAGTTTGCGTGAGGAACCGACGTTGAGGCCGGCGAGGCTCACGAGGTTGAGAAGCAGCGAAGGCGGCAGGTTGTCGATGCAGAAGTAACCAAGGTCCTCGAAGGTATGCATGGCCTCGGTGCGGCCTGCGCCGGACATGCCGGTAATGACGATGAGGTCGGGACCAAGCGTCGAAGGGCTGGGCTCCTCGACAGCGTCTTGCTGAGCCATGAGACTCCCCTTTATCGAAATTGCAGGAGCTCACAGTATACCGCGAGTAAGTGGCGTTATGTCATCTCGACCGGAGGCGCGCAGGCACCCTCCCTGTCATCTCGACCGGAGCGGCCGTAAGGACGTGGAGTGGAGAGATCTCTTAGCGAGAGATCTCTCGACTGCGCTCACTTCGTTCGCTCCGCTCGAAATGACAAAGGAGGGAAGGATACTGGGACAATCCGCTTCGCAGCTTGCCTGCGCGCGAACCGTCACGTTTCAGGTGTCGGACCCATGTTCAGCATCGAAATCGAGGATGACAGCATAGAGGTCCTCGGCGACCTGCTTGGGAATGCCGGGCACTGCCTCGATTTCCTCGAGGCTCGCCTCGCGCATGCGCTTGACGCTACCAAAGTGCTTGAGGAGCTGTTTGCGCCGTTTGGGACCCAGGCCAGGAACATCGTCGAGGATGGAGGCGACCATGCCCTTGTCGCGCAGTTCGCGATGGAAGGTAATCGCAAAACGGTGGGCTTCGTCGCGCACGTGCTTGACGAGGTAAAGCGAGGGGCTTCCGCTCGGCAGTACCACGGGGCCCGTATCGTCCCAAGGCACGTAAAGCTCCTCATCCTTCTTGGCCAAGCCCGCCATGGGGATGTCGAGGCCGAGCTCGGAGAGCTCGTTTATAGCAGCCGTGAGCTGCGGCTTGCCACCGTCGAGAATGAGCAAGTCGGGCCGTGAGCCAAAGCGCTCGTCGGCCATGCGCTCGGGTGCGTAGCGGCGACGCAGTACCTCGCTCATCATCGCGAAATCGTTGGCCTCGCCGTATTCCTTGCGAATCTTGAAGCGACGGTACTGCGACTTATCGGGCTTGCCGTTGGTGAAGACGACCATCGACGCGACGGAATAGTTGCCGTGGATGGTCGAGATGTCGAAGCATTCGATGCGCATGGGCGGTTCGGGCAGCGCAAGGGCGCTTTCGAGCTGCAGCAGCGCAAGGTCGAGCCGCTCCTCGTCGTAACGGGTGCGCATCTTGTGACGCATGAGCGCATGCTTGGCATTGAGCGCCGCGAGCTCGAGCAGCTGATTGCGCTCGCCGCGCTCAGGCACAACGACATGCACCTTGGCACCATGGGGGCTCGCAAGCCGCTCGGTGAGCCACTGCTCGAGCGGCCGGGTCACCTCTTCGGGCAGATGTTCGGCGATAACGACCTCATGCGGAAGCTCGGTCGTCTGATCATAGTACTTGGAAAGGAACTGGCCCACGAGGTCTGCCTCGGGCACGTTGAGGCCCTTGTCGAGGACGAAATCGTTGCTGATGATGATTCGGCCGTTTCGCACGACGAAAACATGCGCCGCCGCAATCGTCTCTTCGCGGAAGAATCCGATAACGTCGATGTTAAGTGGACGCGAAAGCACGGCTTTCTGCTTCTCCTGCAGCGCCTTGATGGCCTCGAGGCGATCGCGTGCACGCGCGGCATGCTCGAAATCGAGCTCGGCTGCCGCCTCCTTCATCTCGGCCTCGAGCTCTCCTACGAACTCGTCACGCTCACCAGCCAGAAAACGCTCCACGCGGGCAACGAGCGGCGCGTACTCCTCGGGCGTGATAGCCGCGCAACAGGGACCCGTTCCCTTGCCAATGTGGTAAGCGAAGCATGCCTTGTCATCGGGCGTGGGCCATCTGCCCGCCTCGATCATGCGTGTCATCTTGCGATACTGCTCGCAGGACACGGCGCAAATCGGCACGATGCGCCGCACGGTATCGATGGTCTCGCGGGCCGCACGTGCATCGGTGTAGGGTCCGAAATAGCGCGTGCCGCTCTTATGCTTCTCGCGCGTGAACTTGATGGCAGGGTATGCGGCGCTCTTGGTGATGGCAATGAAGGGATAGCTCTTGTTGTCACGATAGTCGACGTTGAAGGGCGGATTGTACTGCTGGATGAGGTTCTTCTCGAGAACGAGCGATTCGGTCTCGTTGTTCACCACGATGTAGTCGAAGGATGCGACCTGCTCCATCATGAACGGGATCTTGAGCCGCTCGTCTTGGCCCGACACGTACTGCATCATGCGCGCACGCAAATCGACTGCCTTGCCGACGTACAGGATCTCGCCCTGGGCGTTCTTCCAAAGATAGCAACCAGGAGCCTCGGGCACGCCCTTTAGCTGCTCGCGCAGGTCGGGGACGGAGCTATTGTCCGCGCTGCTCGTCATGACGTGCCTCGTGTTCGGGGTCGATGCCCTCGGTGTCGTATATGACGTCACCACGCCCGTGGCGCTGACGCACCGGATGGAAAAGACCGATCTTGTACACGATAATGGCCGATGCGATGAGCAGGAGAATGAAGATCACCATCTTGGCCGTCCCGCCGAGCACCCACATGAGCAAGGTGCCAACACAGAGAACGGCCGTCCACAGATAGATAAGCAGGACGGCCTTGCGCTGCGAATAGCCACGCAGCAGCAGACGATGATGGATATGGCCGGCATCGGGCGTGACGATGGATTCGTGCTTGCGCAGGCGACGCACAATGGCCGCAGCGGTGTCGATAATGGGAACGAGCGCCACGATGACGGGAACGATGAGTAGCGTGATCGAGAGCAGGCGCGTCGTGCCGACAAGCGAGACCGACCCGAGCAACAAACCAAGGAGCATGGAGCCCGAATCCCCCATGAAGATGCTTGCCGGATAGAAGTTGTAGATGAGGAAGGCGCCGGCCACGGCGGCCGTGATGGCCGCGAGCAGCGCGGCCTCCGTCTGCTGCAAGGTCATGAACATGATGAAGAGCGTGATGGCCGCCATGCCCGTGATACCCGCAGCCAGGCCATCGAGGCCGTCGATGAGGTTGATGATGTTGATGAAGCAGACGAGGTATATGACCGTAATGGGATAGGCCCAGAGCCCGAAGTCGATGACAGCCGAGGATCCGGGAATCTGAAACGCGTGCAAAATGGTTCCCGTGCCTGCAATGATGCAGGAGGCAAACAGCTGCCCGAGAAACTTCACACCCGGGCCAAGGCTGCGCGCATCATCGATGATGCCCACGATCACGATGACCGCGAGGCCAACGAGCACACCGAGCGACCTGACGTTAACCTCACCCGGAATGTAAAGAGGACCGTGCCAAAAGCCCACGCGCTCGCCGATGTATTCGATGATGACGGCAACGAGCAGTCCTCCGAACATGGCGACACCGCCCAGACGTGGCACGGTGCGGCGATTGACGCGGCGAGGTCCTGGCTCGTCAACGATGCCGCGCGCGATGGCAAAACGCCTGACAGGAGGAACGAAAGCAGCTGTCGCGGCAAAAGCGATGGCGAAGATCAGCAAGTAGTGTATCCACGTTTGCATGCGGCTAAGTATACGGCATTCTCATACGCTGCGTGGATACGAGCCGATAACCTTGACCTCTCGCATCTTCATGCGCAGGCAATTGAGAGCGACCTGGATATTGGGCTCGTCGGCATAGCCGTCGATGTCCATGAAGAACATGTAATCGCCGAGCTCCCGCTTGGTGGGTCGCGACTGCACCATCGTGAGGTTGACGCCGGCGAAGAAGAGCTCCGACAGGATCATCTGCAACGTACCCGGACGGTCGGTGTTCATGAAAAGCGCAAGCGTGCTCTTGCCCGGCCCGTCATGCGCCACCGGTCCCTTACCGATGATGACGAAACGCGTCTGGCTGCTCAGGTTGTCCTCGATGGCTTCCTCGTAGACGTTGATGCCGCAAATCTCGGCGGCAAGCGGCGAAGCGATGGCGGCAACGCTCTTGTCAGCGGCGGCCATCTCGGCAGCGGCAGCCGTCGAATCGGCAAGGCGCAGCTGCCGATTGGGAAGGTTCTGGTTAATCCAGCGGCGGCATTGCCCGATGCCCTGCGTATGCGAGGCGATGGTCGTCACCTCATCGAGCGTGGCATCGGGATTGAGCAGCAGTGCCTGGTGGATGTCAATGGCGATCTCTCCGAGAATCTCGGCACGCGAAGTAAAGGCGAAGGCATCGAGCACCGCCGTAACCGAGCCCTCGAGGGAGTTCTCGATGGGGACAACACCATAGTCGGCCTTACCGCGCTCGACAGCTTCGAAAACCTCGGGCAACGAGTCACAGGGCAGCGGCTCGTAATCGGCAGATAGCGAACCGCGCTCGACGAGGGCGCGGACAGCCATATCGGAGAACGTCCCGGCAGGACCGAGAAATGCGTAGGTGAGCTTATGCTGAGACATGATGCGAGACCTTTGTTTAGCTTGCGATGACAGGGCATTTTAGCACAGCCTGGCAGACGCCTACTCCGCGCATAGCCACGCATCTCCCTGGCGTGCGATGAAGCCCTCGCGCTCAAGCTCGCACAGTATCGCCTGAGTCTCCTCAAGCGACGGCGCCTCGCGTCCGGCCCCCAGCTCGCTTCGCGCAAGGCTCTCGGCAAGCTCCTCGCTCGTGAGCACGTCATCGATGACGCAGCGCAGCAAGTAGGCGCGCTTCTGGCGATGGCTGCCCTCGAACTTGGACTGTCGCGTATATTGCCTGCTCTTTCGCGTGGGATTAACGGTGGTCTTCTTCAAATAGGCACCGTAATCGAGCAACGCATAGTACCAATCACGCACGCGGCCATCATCGGGACAAGTTGTCTCGACAAGTGGAACGAGCTCCTTGTCAGACACGGTCTCGTGTTCACTGAAAAGCTCGTGGATAAATACGGCACGCACGTTGGTCTCGAGGTACATGTCAGGCTGCTGAAATGCAAATATGCGCACACCCGCAGATGTCGAAGGTCCGATGCCCGGCAAGGCGAGCAGCGACTTCTTGTCGTGCGGAATCTCGCCGCCATATGTGGCGACGACTTCCTCGGCACAGCGCTTGAGATTGAGTGCGCGGCGGTTATAGCCCATGCCCTGCCAGAGTTCGAGCACGGGGGGCAGGGGCGCTCTCGCCAAATCGGCAACCGTGGGAAAAGTTTCAAGCCACCGCTCCCAGCGCCCGAGCACACGGGCGACCTGCGTCTGTTGAAGCATGATTTCGGAAAGCAGGATCGCATACGGATCGAAGGTGTTGCGCCAGGGCAAGTCGCGATAGAGCTCGCGTCCGCGGCTCCATACCGTCTCAGTGAATTCGCCGAGCCTCTCGGGCAACACGTCCATCGCTATGAATCCCAGTCGGCAATTTTCCAGCCACGGCGCTCGGCAATACGCTTGAGCTTTTTGTCCGGATCCACCACGACAACCTCCTTGGCATGCTCGAGCATGGGAACATCGCTGTAGTGGTCGCTATATGCGCGCTCGAGCACCCAACCGTGCGGACCAAACTTGTCATCACACAACTGCACGAGCAGGCGTAGTTTCTCCCGGCCCTGAACGGGAACGCCCATGACCCGTCCCGTGTAATGGCCGTCTCTTTCCTCCATGATGGTCGATACCTGGCCATCAAAGCCAAGCTCCTCGACGATGGTCGTCGTGATGGGTTTGAAGGACGCCGATGCCAGTACCACCTTCATGCCATCAGCGCGGCACCGCTCGATCTCGCGAATCGCACCGGGGCGGATATGCTTGCGAATGCGCCTGTTGAAGACATCCATGATCTCGGCGTCGACTTCCTCGACCGTCGGCTCGGTAAGCGCCGAGAACAGGAGCTCTCGTGGCGTGGACTCGACCTGCGGCAGGCGCAGACGATAGCGAATACCCCATATGCCCATGAGGAAGGCCTTGTGTATGGGTAGCTGACGATGGCGCAGCAGGCTCGTCGTGAGCTTGAGAGGCGACTCTCCGTCGAGAATCGTCCCATCTAGATCAAATGCGGCTACGCGTATCAATGCGCCTCTCCCATACGTGAAATAACAAACGTGCGTGCGCATTATACGCTAAGGGAGAGACGCCCGCCCGGCGCTAGTAATCCACCTCGTCGATGCAGTCGCTGAACTGCGAGTTGTAGAGCTCGGCGTAGAAGCCATCTTGCAAGAGCAACTGCTCATGCGTGCCCATCTCGACGATATCGCCCTCGCGCAGCACCAGAATCAAATCCGCATCGCGAATGGTCGAAAGCCGATGCGCGATGACAAAGCTTGTACGCGTGCTCGTGAGTTCGTTCATCGCCCGCTGGACGAGGCGCTCCGTGCGCGTGTCGATGGAACTCGTCGCCTCGTCGAGAATGAGGATCTCGGGGTCCGCGAGCAGGGCACGTGCAATGGTGATGAGCTGACGCTGCCCCGCCGATATGTTGGATGCTTCCTCGTTGATAACGGTATCGTATCCCTCGGGAAGCGTGTGGATGAAGTGGTCGACGTGCGCGGCCCTCGCCGCACGCTCGACGGCTTCGTCACTTGCGCTGTCGACGCCATAGGCGATGTTGGCGCGAATGGTCCCGTTAAACAGCCACGTATCTTGGAGCACCATGCCCATATGACTGCGCAATTCGTCGCGCTTGATGGTACGAATATCGTGGCCATCGAGCAGAATCGCGCCCGCGTCAATCTCATAGAAACGCATGAGCAGGTTGACGAGCGTGGTCTTGCCCGCGCCTGTGGGACCGACGATCGCGACCATCTGGCCAGGTTGCACGTCGATGGAGAGGTCATGGATGACGGGCTTTTCCGGGTCATAGCCAAAGCGCACGTGCTCGAACTGCACGTGCCCCTTGCGCGGCGTCGTGTCGGGGAGCAGCGCCGACTCATCGCTCATCTCGGGCTGATCGAGAATCTCGAAGACGCGCTCGGCACCGGCAATCGTTGCCTGGAAGGTGTTGATGATGCCCGCCAGCTGGCTGATGGGTCGCGTGAAGTTGCGCATATACTGCGTGAACGCCTGCACCTCACCAACGGTGAGCGCACCGATGACGGCCTGCCAGCCGCCTATGCACACGATGGCGATATAGGCGAGGTTACCCACGAATATCATGAGCGGGCGAATCAGACCCGAAACGAATTGCGCACGCCAGGCATGGCCGAAGTACTCGTCGTTGATGCGCTCGAAGTCCTCGATCGCACCTTCCTCATGGGCGAACGCTTTGACTTCGGTGTGACCGCCGTAGGTCTCTTCGATATGCGCGTCCAGCACGCCGAGCGCGGTCTGCTGGGCGAGGAAGAACCTCTGCGAGCGTTTCGCGACGACGGCCGTGAGCGCGATGGAGATAGGCAACGTGCATAGGGCGACGATCGTGACGAGCGGACTCATGACCATCATCATGACGAAGACGCCGATGATCGTAATGACCGATGTGAGAGCCTGCGTCATGCCGTCTTGCAAGGTCGTCGAGATGAGATCGATGTCATTGACGACGCGCGAGAGGATATCGCCCTTCGCATGCGAATCGTAGTAGGACAACGGGATGCGGTTGAGCTTCTCCTCGGTCTTCTGGCGCAGGGAGTAGACGACGTTCTGCGCGACACGCGCCATCACGAACGATTGCAGATACGTAAATACCTGATAGCAAACGTACAGGACGATGAGGATGAGCAGAATCTCCCTCAGCAAATCGAAGTTCACGCCCGCACCTGGCTCGCCATTGGCAATCGCGACACCGGCCCTGAATATCTCCGTCGTGGCCAAACCCAACTGACGCGGCGCGAATATGTCGAAGACCGTGGCAATGATGGCGCAGACGAGCACGAGAACGATCTTGGGAATCTCGGGCTTGATGAACGTGAGCAGGCGACGAAACGTCCCCTTGGCGTTCTTGGCCTTCTGCGTCGGCATGGCGGCATGGGGACCATGCGGGCCATGGTGACCAGAGCCGGGACCAGGCCTGCTACCCGACATGGGATTCTTGTGCTGAGGAGACATCTACCGGTTCGCCTCCTCGTCCGTGATCTGGGAAGCGACGATTTCGTTGTAGACCTCGCTCGCCCCAAGCAGCTCTTCGTGGGTGCCGATCGAGTCGATACGCCCTTCGTCGAGCACGATGACCATGTCGGCATCCATGGCGACGGAGACGCGTTGCGCCACGATGAGCACCGTGGCCCCCTTCGTCGCCCGTTTGAGGTTGGCGCGAACCTGGGCGTCCGTCTTGAGATCCAATGCGGAGAAGGAGTCGTCAAAGACGTAGAGCCCCGCCTTCTTGGCGAGGGCGCGCGCGATGGCAATGCGTTGCTTTTGCCCGCCGGAAAGACCGCCACCGGCCTGGGTGATTTGCGTCTCGAAACCATCGGGCTTTTCCATGATGAAGTCATACGCCGCTGCTTCGCGCGCAGCCTCGGCAACCTCCTCATCGCTGGCATCCTTATTGCCGTAGCGGATGTTGTCGGCAATCGTGCCCGTGAACAACGTGGTCTTTTGCGGGGCATACGAGATGAGCGTGCGCAGCTGTGCCTGCGGAATGCGCATGATATCGACACCATCGAGCAGAATGCGGCCGTTCGTGGGGTCGTAGAAGCGCTCGATGAGGTCGACGAGCACGCTCTTGCCCGAGCCCGTCGCCCCAATGAGCGCATAGGTCTTGCCCGCCTCGAGCTCGAAGTTAATGCCATCGAGCGTGGGCTCTTCGGCACCTTCGAAACTGAAGCTGACATCCTCGAAGCGCACGGAATGCGCATGGGCGGATGTGGGAACCTCCATACGCTCGGTGGTGTCGGGGTCGTGCACGGTCGGTTCGCACTGCAGCACGGCCGTGACGCGTTCGGCGGCAGCCTGTGCGCGCGGCCAGATCATGAAGATCATCGAGAGCATCATGACCGACATGAGCAACATCATGGCGTATTGGATGATCGCCATCAGATCACCCGCCTGGAAGCTGCCCAAATCGACGAGGTGACCACCAACCCAGGCGATAACGATAATCACGAGGTCCAGCACGAAGCCGATGAGCGGCATGAGAACGGACATGCGGCGCGCAACGGAGACGTTGGTGTCGGCGAGAACCTTGTTTGCAATCGAGAAGCGCCTCTCCTCGAAATCCTCCTTGTTGTACGCCCTGATGACGCGAATGCCCGTGAGTCCCTCGCGCGTGACGCGATTGAGGTCGTCGATACGAGCCTGGAGAGAGCGCAGAAGCGGAACGGTGAACTTCATCACAATCGCCACGATAATGGCCATGACGGGGATGGCCGCGAACACGGCTATCGAGAGCTCGACGCTCTTCTGGAACGCCATGAGCGCAGCCCCGACGAACATGATGGGCGCCATCATGGCTATGGTCATGGTCATCAACGCAAAGCGCTCGAGCTGCTGGATGTCGTTGGTCGTGCGCGTGATGAGCGAGGAGGTGCCGAGCTCGCCGATCTCGCGCAGGCTAAACGCGGTGACACGCTTGTAGACGGCGCTGCGCAAGTTGCGACCGAACCCCATGGACGCACGCGCGGCACACAGGCCTGCCGCGACGTCGGCAACGACGCAGCCGAGCGCCCAGAGCAGCATGACGCCGCCCGTCTGGAAGATATAGGGCACGTCATTGTTCGCAACGCCCGCGTCGATGACCTCGCTCATGAGGTTGGGGATCATGAGATCGCAGCCAACGCGAATGGCCGTAAGAACGAACGCCCCTACGAACAGGGGCGTGAAGCGCATGAAATATGTCCTGACGAGCTTGAGCATGATGCTTGGGTTAGCTCCTGTACCCATTGGGGTTGGCCTGCTGCCAGCGCCACGAATCCGCGCACATGTCCGCGATGTCGTATTGGGCCCGCCAGCCGAGCTCATTGGCCGCCTTGCTGCAATCGGCATAGCAAGCTGCTATATCTCCCGCTCGGCGCGGTTTGATAGCATAGGGAACCTCAACACCGGTCGCATCTTGAAAAGCGTGCACAAGCTCGAGAACGCTCGTGCCATTGCCCGTTCCCAGATTGTAGATATACAGGCCGCCCTCGGGTTTGATTGCCTTGAGTGCTGCGACGTGCCCGCTTGCAAGGTCCATGACGTGGATGTAATCGCGTACGCCGGTACCATCGGGCGTGTCGTAGTCATCGCCAAAGACGCCGAGCTTTTCGAGCTTGCCCACGGCAACCTGCGTAATGTAGGGCATGAGATTGTTGGGAATGCCAGAAGGATCCTCGCCCATGGTGCCCGACGGATGCGCGCCGATGGGGTTGAAGTAGCGCAGCAGGACGACGTTCATATCCGGGATGGCATGCTGCACATCGGCGAGGATATCCTCGATCATGGATTTGGTGCGTCCGTAGGGATTGGTCGCCTCGCCCTTGGGCATGTCCTCGGTCAGGGGCAGCGCCTGCGGCGTGCCATAGACCGTGGCCGAGCTCGAGAAGATGATGTTCTTGCAACCCGCATCGCGCATGGCCTCGAGCAGCTTGACCGTGCCGCCAACATTGTTGTCGTAGTACTCGATGGGCTTTTCGACCGATTCGCCCACGGCCTTGAGGCCAGCGAAGTGAATCACGCAGTCGATGTCATGCTCGGCGAAGACCTCGCGCAGCTTTGCCTCATCGCGGATATCACCCTCGATAAAGGGCACCTCGACACCTGTAATGGCCTTGATGCGCTCGAAAACAACGGGCGAGGCATTGCAGAGGTTGTCGTAGGCAATAGGCTCATGACCAGCTTCGATGAGCTCGATGATTGTATGGCTCCCGATGAAGCCCGCTCCACCCGTTACAAGAATCTTCATTGCTCTCCCCATCAGTCCACTCTCCAAAAACAGGATTCACGATAGCACAGCAGAGGGGTCGCAAAGGTACATTTGGGTAACGACTTGTGGTTACTTGCGTAGACCCCATGCATAGAGCGCGAGCATGATGACGGAGCATGCGCCCATGACGATGGCCAGGCCGCCCACATAGCTCGTCCACGGCAAGGTCATGACAACGGTTCCCGCGGCACCGAGCATCGTGTACACGAAATTGGCAAACGCGCTGGCCGACCCGACTTGGTCAGGAGGCTGGTCGAGCAACACCACAAAGGCATGCGGACGAATGATGCCCTCCATGAGAGCGTAGGGCACGAAACAGCAGAAGAATGCAAAAGGACCCCAGACACCGAATACGGCCATGAACGCAGCCGCTACCAAACCGAGCACGGCGCACAGGACCGTGAGCGCACGGGGGCTCATCATCTTCGAGATGCGCAGGTACACAAAAGGCGCAAGCACGCTCACGCCGCAGATTCCCGCATAGACGAGGTTGTATATCACGTATCCCGAGCCAAAGTCATCGAGCAGGATATACGAGGCCACGGCTATGTAGCCCATATATGCCAGACCCGCGACACCCACAATCAGCGCCATGGCGGTAAACGAACGCTTGGAGAGCAGCGAGCGTACGCGCGCCATCATGTCACGCAAGGCCGGAACAACGCCGGCGGCAAGGCGATGATCCGCGTGCATGGTCTCGCTAATGACGAGTGCGATAACCAGCCCGATAATGCCCATAACGGCAAGAGCGACGAAAATCTCGCGCCAACCGCCTAGAGCAAGAAGAAGCGTACCCAGAAACGGAGCGAGCACCGGTCCGACAATCACGAGCGATTGCAGAAGTGACATCGCGAACTTGAGGTCCTTGTCGGTGTAGGCGTCCTTGATCATCGCGGTCACGTCCGTCTCGACCAAGCCAAAGCCGATAGCCTGGCCAACGCGGAAGACCGTGAGCATGAGCACCGAGGTCGAGAGCGCGCAGCCAATGGAGGAAGCGCCAAAGACGGCGCAGCTCACAACGAGGATAGGTTTACGGCCAAACTTGTCCGTAAGCGGCCCGGCAACGAGAATGGCGAATGCCGAGACAAGCATGAACATGAACATCGTAAGGTTGAGAAATGATGCACTGGTATCGAATTCCTCGAGCAAAAGGGGCAATGCCGGCACATACATGTCGATGGCGAGGATGAACGACGCGTTGATGACGAGCACGCACGCCAGGAAGGTGCGCGGGCCGAGGCGTTTTTGTGGTGTCGCAAATTGCATGGGCCATAGGATAGCGCAATATCCCTCCACCTAGCACTTGCGCACGGTCGGGCAATAGCTCCCGCATGACGGGCAAATCGGGCGTACAATATCTTCTCTCGGACTACTGCACCATGAGGAGGTTCGGCAATGCCCACGAGCCACGTCATGACAACCATGCGAAGGATCATCGCAGCCTTCGCCTCCATTGCCCTCATCACCGCGTTTATCCCGGTGACAGCCATTGCCGCGCCCACCCAGGATGCTCCGCTCACCGCACAGGCCGCTGACATCGCCCGGGGCACGAGCGGGACCTGCTCCTGGGTCATCGATGGCTCGGGCAAGCTCACCATCCGTCCCACGAGCGGTGATAGCGGCACGCTGGGAGAGATGGATGGGGCCGCTCCTTGGACCGATATCTCGCCTTGGAAGTCATATGCCAGCAAGATAACCTCTGCCGTCATTGAGCCTGGTGTCAAGACCGAAGGCAGAGTCCGAGGCCTGTTTGCTGGCTGCACGGCCATGACCTCCATCGACCTGTCGGGACTCGACATATCCAGAGCGTGGGCGACAGACGGCATGTTTTCGGGCTGCTCATCACTCGAGTCAATCGATCTCTCCACTCATGATTTGCAGAACATCAGTGCCACGAGCGACATGTTCAAAGACTGCACCTCACTTGCGTCACTCAATCTTGGTGGATTCCATGCTCAAAACACAAAGTATATGAACTCGATGTTCGAGGGCTGCGCCGCCCTCGAGTCCCTCGATCTGTCGGGCCTTGCGGGCGCCAACCCCACTAGCATGCGCTCCACCTTCGCTGGCTGCTCCTCACTCACGACGCTTGACCTTTCCAACCTCGATACGTCCTTCGTCACGTGCATGGCAAACCTCTTTGACGGCTGCGCCTCCCTGACCACGCTTGATATCTCGAACTTCGACACCGCAAAAGTCCTTGAAATGGGCTCGATGTTCAGGGACTGTGCAAAACTCACGCAACTCGACCTCTCGCACTTCGACACGACGCTTGTCTCGGACATGGAGGCCATGTTCGATGGCTGCGCATCGCTCACCTCGCTCAACATCTCGAGTCTCAATACCTCGGGCATATCGAACATGGCGCGCATGTTCGCGGGCTGTGCTTCGCTTCCAAGGCTCGACGTCCGCGGTCTCTCGACCTCGGCAGCCGTGTCCATGAGCTCGATGTTCGAGGGATGCGCAAAGCTCACGCAGCTCGATCTCTCCAGTTTCGACACCTCCCAGCTCACCCTCGTAAACTCCATGTTCAAGGACTGCTCGTCGCTCAGCTCGCTCACGCTTCCCAACCTGAGCACCGCGAACATCATCGACACGAGCTCGATGTTCGAGGGATGCGCGGCACTCACTTCGGTCGATCTAGCAAGCTTCAACATGGCAAGCGTGGGAAACATGGCTCGCATGTTCAAGAATTGCTCCTCGATTGCCACCCTTAGTCTTTCCGGCTTGAACATCCCAGAGGCAACGAGTCTCGAAAGCCTTTGCGAGGGCTGCACCTCGCTCATGTCGCTGAACATTTCGAACCTCAACGTGCCAGCTGCAAAGAGCACAAGCAGCATGCTCAAGGGCTGCACCTCGCTCAGAACCCTGAGTTTTGCAGGAGTCGCCACTTCGGGTGTGACGGACATGAGCTCGATGTTCGAGGGATGCACCTCGCTTTCCGCCGTTGACATCGCCGGCCTCGACACGAGCAGCGCGTCGAACATGAACGCCATGTTCAAGGGCTGCACCTCGCTCAGCGGACTTGACCTCTCGCACAACAACCTTGCGCGAGCCATGGACGTAAGCTCGATGTTCGAGGGATGCAGCGCCTTCGCATCGCTCATCTTCGCCAGCGATGCCGACACGACGTACCTCAGAAACATGAACGCCATGTTCAAGGGATGCACGCGTCTGCCCTCGATCGACGCTTCGGGAATCACGCACATCAACCTCGATGGCGTTTCGGACACGAGTTCGATGTTCGAGGGTTGTATGAGCCTCCGCTCATCATCACTTTCCGGATTGGACACTTCGAGTCTGTCGAACATGAGCTCGATGTTCAAGGGATGCGCAGCTTTGGAATCGGTCGAGTCCCTCGGCTTGGCCGACATCAACACCGTCTACGTCCGTGACATGAGTAGCCTGTTCGAGGATTGTTCGGGGCTGCGTTCTGCCGACCTCACAGGCTTCAAGACTGCCAACGTGACGAACATGGACTCGATGTTCAAAGGATGCAGCTCGCTTCCCTCCATCGACCTTTCCACCATCGACACAGCCAACGTCGAGAGCATGGGCTCCATGGTCGCAGGCTGCTCCGCCCTCGCATCGGCCACCCTTGCCGGCATCGACACGGCAAAGCTCACGTCCATGCATGGCATGTTCTCGGAATGCCTGCAGCTGACCTCGGTTGACCTCACCGACGTGGTTACCCCCGGCGTCACGGACATGGGCACGCTGTTCTCCGGCTGCTCCAAGCTCGCGGAACTCGACCTGTCGGGCATCGATAGCTCCAAGGTTACCGTCATGGACGGCATCTTCGAAGGATGCGAGGCACTCGACAAACTGACCCTTGGCGAGAAGTTCGTCTTCGTGGGAACGGCAAGCGAGCTTCCCAAGGCCTTCTGGCAGGCGGCATCCACGCAGAAGATCTACAGCTCGCATCAGATCGCCACCGAATGCAAGGGCGTCGCGGACACCTACGCCAAGCGTCACGACATCAAGGACGAAGTCCCCACAATCACGGCTGGCGCGAACGCAAGCTGGCATCGGGGCATGACAAGCGGGGCGGAGTTCCGCTCGAGCGCACCTCTTATCATTTTCACGCATGTAAAAGTCGATGACAAAGTGATCGAATCGAACAAGTATGATTTGCGCGAGGGATCGACCATCGTCACCCTCAAGCGCGACTACCTTGCCTCGCTTCCCAACGGCAAACACACGCTCGAGATCGTCTCGGCCACAGGCGCTGCAAGCACGTCTTTCACGGTTGGTGACGACCCAAGCGTCAACCCGGGACCAGACGACCCGACCCCACCAGGTCCTGATAATCCCGATAATCCTGATGGCCCCGGCCCGACTCCACCGGGCCCCGATAACCCATCTGGCCCCGATGATCCTTGGCAGTCGCCAAGCAACGAGGGCTACCCGATGTATCGCCTCTATAACCCCAATTCCGGCGAGCATTTCTACACGTCGAGCATCGAGGAGCGAGACCACCTCATCTGGTGCGGATGGCGCGGCGAGGACGTGGGCTGGACCGCTCCGGCATGGGGTGACCCAGTCTATCGCCTCTATAACCCGTACGCCGGCGAGCACCACTACACGCTTTCGGTTGAGGAGCGCGACTCCCTCATCTGGGCAGGCTGGAATGACGAGGGCATCGGCTGGTATTCCGATACCGCATATCGCACACCACTGTATCGTCTATACAATCCCAACGCCTTTTCGAATAACCACCACTACACGACGGATGTCGGCGAGCGTGACATCCTGCTCTCCATCGGTTGGCAGGATGAAGGCGTTGGCTGGCACGGCATCAGTCGATGAGTTAACAATGGAGTGGGGAGATTCCTCCGCTCCGGGGCCTGGCGGCCCCTTCGGTCGGAATGACATTGACCCCTTTGCCATTTCGAGTGGAGCGAGCAAAGTAAGTAGCGTCGAGAAATCTCGATCTTCGGGTTTCATCGGCAAAAGGAGCAGATGATGAGTATGGGCACGTTAAAACGAATCGGAGCATATGTTCTTGCGTTGGCGCTAGCGGCGGCCTTCGTGCCGGCGGCGGCATTGGCAACGCCCGGGCAGGCCGTCAGCCAGGACACGCCGCTCGTTGCCCAGGAGGCAACTGACGCCCAGGCCTATGGCGACCTTCTCTGGCAAATCGATGACACAGGCAAACTAAAGATTTGGCCTGTCAACGGGGAAAGCGGCACGCTGAGCATCTCCGGCAATGCACCATGGCAAGCGCAGGCTGCTAGCATCACGAGCGTCGAGCTTGCCGATGGCATCTACGCCGGTAGCCTAGGTGGCATGTTCCGCGGATGCTCCTCGCTCGTCACCGTCGACCTATCTAACCTCGACACTTCAGAGACATCCAACATGAGCAGCATGTTCTCCGCTTGCAACTCCTTGCTCATGGTTGACCTCTCGTCGTTTGATACCTCAAATCTTATGCGCATGGGCGGTATGTTCGCCGGCTGCACCTCCCTTGTCGCCGTAGACCTGTCAAGTTTTGATACGAGCGCATGTTCGGATATGAAAGGCGTCTTCTCCAACTGCAATTCCCTCATCCGCGTAAAGCTTGGCGACAAATTCCGCTTCACGAGCGAGGAGGGCAAGCTTCCGGAAAGCGAGTGGCAATCTGCGACAACAGGCGAAACCTACACCTCGGAGCAGATTTACACCGACCGCCAAGGTATTGCAGACACATATACCAACCTCAAGCCCGCGCTCGAGGCTCCCGTCATCACCGACGAGACGGCGGTCACCTGGACGAAGGGCGCCAAGGATGGCTTCTCGCTTCGCTCGAATGCGAATATCCTGCTCTTCGAGGGCGTGAAGATTGACGGCACCTCCATTGATGCCGCAAATTATGAGGTCACCGAGGGTTCGACAATCGTCGCGCTCAAGCCCTCGTACCTCCAGACGCTAGCCGAAGGCGAGCATGCCATCGACATTGTCTCCATTACCGGCTCGGCAAATGCGAAGTTCACGGTTGCTCCTGACCCCACTGCCGTCAAGCCCGACCCCGAACCGGAACCCAAGCCCGACCCCAAACCCGATCCTAAGCCCGATCCCGAGCCGGAACCCAAGCCAGACCCCACGCCAGACCCCGAACCGACTCCCGATCCCGAGCCGCAGCCAGACCCCAATCCGACGGATCAGGGCCAAACCATGTACCGTATGTACAACCCCAACTCGGGTGAGCACTTCTATACGGCAAGCGTCGAAGAGCGCAACGACCTCATGTGGCGCGGCTGGAAGCCCGAAGGCATTGCGTGGACCGCTCCCTCATGGGGCACCCCCGTGTTTCGCCTCTACAACCCCAATGCGGGCGAGCATCACTACACGACAAGCGAAATCGAGCGCGCCGTCCTCATATATGCGGGATGGAACGACGAAGGCGTTGGCTGGTACGCAGATACCGAGCAGCGCGTGCCGGTTTATCGCGTATACAATCCCAATGCCTTCTCAAACAATCATCACTACACAACTGACTGGGGCGAGCGCGACGTCCTCATCGACATGGGTTGGCGCGACGAGGGCATTGGCTGGCACGGCATCGACTTCTAGCGCGCTGGCGTTACATCTTGCGGAAGGCAAGGTTTCCGCTCGCCATATCCACGTCAACGCGCCCCGTGACCTCGGCACTCGCATCACCGTAGACAGTGGTTCCGTTTGAGTTGGGCGGCCCGGCATAGGGCGTGCCCGATCGCACCGGAAAGTCACTATCAACGCGACCCGACAGGGCATCGTAGGAGAGCTCGAAAGCGCTCTGACTTGGGAGCGTAACGTTTACCGACCCGCTCGCGATATCCAGCTTTCCGCTCTTGGGACACTGCCAAGTCGAAATGTTGGCATCACCACTGGCCATCTTCAGGTCAAGCGTATCGGTGAGATCACCGGTCAAGGCAACGCGTCCGCTCGCAATGTCGGCTTTGAGATTCTGGGCGACTGCATCGGTCACCTCAACGGTACCGGAAGCGATGCCGAGTTTCACAGTCTGACATGTCAGGCCCTCGATCGTGTAATCGCCCGAGGCAACATCGAGCTCGAAGCGGTCAAGTGCCTGTGCGACGCTACGCGGGATCTTGACCTCAAGCTGCTTGGAGCCAAAGCTCGAGCAACCGAAGATGCCGTTTTTCAGGCTGTCATAACTGATATAGAGCGTCCCGTTCTCGCAAGTCCAACGCAGAGGATGGCTGCGTACGGCCGAACCCGTCTCGGTAAAGACCACCTCGCCATTCGTCTCGGCATCGTCGCAAACGGTGACGATTGCAGAGCCAGCCGCCCAGGCAATGGCGACGTTTTGGACATCCGTGCCGGCGACAGAACCCGCGCCAGTCTCGCGCATGGTGACATCGTCGTAGGAATAGTCGAAGTCATAGCTTGGCGTGCAACGCACGGAGCAGCTAACGATACCACCGCACAACACGATGGCCAGGAGCACAAGAAGGCCTATCTTCACATATGAGGCATTGGTCAATCGTGTCATGGTCATCAGCCCCTCGAAGACGTGTCGTCATGGGACGCGCGCCAATTGGGATCATCCTCGACAACACGCACTATCCAGTAGTAGATGGGAATGGTGAGAAAGATCACCCAGCCAGGATGCCACCAGCCAAAAACGAAGCCCATGATCAAATAGATGATTACGCAGGCGATAGGGTACGGAAAGGTCGCCCAGGGGCTGCGTGCAGGGTGTCCAGGCGCTGGCGAGCCCTCTGGAGCCTGCGGCGCATAGCGCGTCTTTGGGTCGGGCGGTGGCGGCTGTGGCGTATCGGGCGCCTTGGGTTGCGCATCGGCCGCCGCCTGCGCCACAGCATCCTTCAGCTCGTCCTTCAGCTCGTGCACGCGCGCAGCCGCCTCGGCGCGGGCCGCTGTTGCTGCCGCGCTTTCGGCTGCCGCCGTAATCGTCTCGGCGGTCACTTCGACCGTCGTTTCCTTGTCCGCCTCCTCGAAGCGGACATCGTCGGCGATGTCGACATCTACGCGTACGAGCTCATCGAGCGTCACGCCGTAGAGATCGGCCAATGCGATAAGGTTCCCCGTGTCGGGCGATGACTCGGCCCGTTCCCATTTCGAAACGGCCTGACGCGAGAGCCCGAGTCTGTTGGCAAGCTCCTCTTGGCTATAGCCCTTCTCGCGACGCATGGCTGCAAGACGCTGCGCGATTTCGACGTTCATGCGTGGTTCCCTTCGTTTTGGTGTCATGCGTTTTCCTCTCGCCAAACATACGGTTTACGCCTTGGTTGCACTAGCATCTCTCGTAGTCAATTTGCATTTTATCGGCCGCAACCGTCGGTTGCACCTGTTCCCTATCTGGGGTGATACATACCGTAATGCTTTTGACTTGTCATTTCGAGCGTAGAGCGCGAAGGCGGTTTGCCTGTCATTTCGAGCGGAGGCGCGAAGCGCCGAAGTCGAGAAATCTCGGTCTTGACTCTCTGCACCCGGCAAGGTGAGAGATTTCTCCACTCCGGGGCCTTCGGCCCCTCCGGTCGAAATGACAGGAGGAATGGAGTATATTTTTCGGAGACTAATTCACCTCAGAGAGGGGTGCATCATGAACCAGACCGACTTGATGGGCAAGCACGTCGTTATCGCCCTGGGTGGAAACGCCCTGGGGGACGACCCCAAGGAACAGCGTGCCCATATTGCCGATAGCGCCAAATTCATTGCCAAGATGATCAAGGAGGGTATCAACGTCGTCATCACGCATGGCAATGGCCCCCAGGTCGGCATCATCAACCAGGCCTTCGAGGTGGCCCATGGCGACGATCAAGCCCATGTGCCCTTCATGCCGCTGCAGGACTGCAATGCCATGAGCCAGGGATATATCGGCGCTCAACTCACCTGCGCGCTCATGAACCAGCTGCACGAGTTCGACATCATGCGTTCGGTGGTCGATGTCGTGACCCACGTGGTGGTGGACGATGACGACCCCGCATTCGAGGACCTGGAAAAGCCCATCGGCGCCTTCATGACCAAGGACGAGGCGGAGAAGCTCTCCAAGGCCGAGGACGTGCCGGTCAAGGAGGATTCCGGCCGTGGTTGGCGTCGCGTCGTGGCAAGCCCCCGTCCGCAGCACATCCTCGAGATCGACCAGATTCGCGACCTCATGGATGCCGGTTACGTGGTCGTCGCCTGCGGAGGCGCCGGCATTCCCGTCGTCGAGAACGACGATCTCTATACCGAGGTCGAGGCCGTCATCGACAAGGACCTCACGAGCTCGATTCTGGCCTGGAAGCTCCGGGCGGACTTCCTCGTCATCCTCACCGCAGTGGATAAGGTCTGCCTCAACTTCAACACACCCGAGCAAAAGGAAATCGACGCCATGACGGTGCACGAAGCGCGGGAGTACATCGAGCAGGGGCAGTTTGCCCCTGGCAGCATGCTGCCCAAGGTGCAGGCTTGCGTGGAGTTCGTCGAGGCACATCCCGGCGGCCGGGCCCTCATCGCCTCGCTCGAACACGCCGCAGAAGCCCTGCGTGGCGAGGGCGGCACCCTCATTACGGCATAGAAAGCAGCGGCCGAGAGGACCGAAGCCCTAATACCCCATCTCGTGGAGACGTGCGTCATCGAGGCCGAAGTGATGGCCAATCTCGTGGATGACGGTCTTGCGAACCTCCTCGGCGATCTGCTCGCGCGTGGCAAAGCAGCGCTCGTGCGGCCCCTTAAAGATGGTAATGACGTCCGGGAAACCGCCGTCCATATCATCGTAGTAGCGCTCGGTGAGGGGCACGCCGCTGTAAAGGCCCAGAATCTCCTCGCCATACCAGGTGCCGGCCGGCCGTCCATCGTCATCGATACGATTGAGCTCGTCTTCGGTGGGTTCGTCGGCAATGACCACCGCAACGTTCTCCATGTCTTCCATGAATTGCTCGGGCATAGCATCGAGCGCTTCCTGGACAAGCTCCTCGAATTCGTCGTCGCTCATGTGAACCATGGGCCCTCCCTATTTCGTGCCGAAGATGCGGTCACCCGCATCGCCCAGACCGGGAATGATGTAAGCGTCTTCGTTCAGGCCCTCGTCCACGGTGGCGACGTAGATGTCGACATCGGGATGGGCCGCGCGCACCGCTTCGATGCCCTGGGGCGCGGCCACCAAGTTCACGAGGCGGATGTTGTTGCAGCCGCGTTTCTTGAGACTCGAGATGGCGTCGACCGCGCTTCCGCCGGTGGCCAGCATGGGATCGACCACCATGATGACGGAGCTTTCGTAGCCCTCGGGCATCTTGTAGTAGTACTCCTCGGGAAGATGGGTCTGCTCGTTTCGCACGAGGCCGATATGGCCCACGTGGGCAAAGGGCATGAGTTCCAGCAGGCCGTCGACCATGCCGAGACCGGCACGTAAGATGGGCACGATGGTGAAGAAGTCATCCTTGAGAACGGGAAAGGAACCGCGGCAAATCGGCGTATCGACCTCGCGCAGCTTGGTTGGGAAGTCGCGTGTGATCTCATAGCCCATGAGGATAGAAATCTCCTTGAGAAGCATCCTGAACTCGGGTGAGGTCGTATCGCGATCGCGCATGTGCGTAAGCTTGGCCTCGATGAGCGGATGGTCGATGACGTGCACGCTTGCCATGGGTCTGCGCCTTTCGCGAGAGATGGTGTCGTGAGGGATATTGTAGCCGTTGGCGATGTCATTGCGATGTCGATTCCGAGGAACAGAGATCGTTTTGCTACTGGGAAGCTTTGCGGCCCATAGCGGATTGCTCGCACATCAAGAAAGGTCATTCGACAAAGCGCCCTAATGATGATTCATGTCCTGAAGAGGTTTCTAAACTTTCAATCGTGTTTGGAAATTCACTGAATAGGGTGGCACACTTTCAAGTACCTTTTGAGCTTTCCAGCAAAATACATATCTCGTAATACGACAGGTTCAGCCCTTCCCATCTCATTGCTCACGTATAATCCCATACATGAACGAGCAGCATGGGAAAGTCATCGTCGACGGTGCTTGCGAGGTCTAACCTCACGAGCTGCTGACTGCCGAAGCACTTGCCAGGGCGGATCACGCCGTGGAGTTTATTCCAAAAAGCAACGTCGCATATAACAAGACACCCGATGTGCGCATTAATGGGATTCGTTACGAAATGAAATCCCCAACGTCCTCGCATCTTTCCGTTGTAGACAAGAACGTCAAGAAAGCCCTATCGCAAAGCACACACATCGTATTCGATTCAAAACGAATGAAAAACGCAAAGGATGCGCAAGTGCTCCGAGAGCTGGAGAAGTCCATCGCCACCAGACGTAAGCTGAAATCGCTCATTTTCGTTGACAAACGCAGAGCTGCCCATCGATTAAAGTAGATGCTATACTGAATCCACTAGAACCGAGACACGGTGACAATTGGGTCCCTACCGTCTCGGTTCTCTTGTATGGCGTGACCCTTGAACGGCGAGCCATCCATTGCCCCGAGCGGCCTTCCTATCAGACCCCACCCCATCTCTCGCGATACGCCTTGACCGCCTTGTGGGCCGCATCGCCAAAGGCCCGGATCTCATCGGCTTGTATCCACCGACCATCCTCGCGGTAGCGCAAGGAGCAGTCGCGCTTGCGCGGGCGCTGCAGGCCGCCAATAGTGAGCTGAGCGTTTCCGCAAATCTCCCGTCTGTCGGCCTCGACCCGCACGCTCGAACCACCAAGCGCCCAGCGTGCCAAAGCGGCGTCGGTGAGGCTGCCCGTCTCCTGGAGTACGGCGAGCGCGGCAAGGTCGCCGAAGCCGTCGTCCTCCTCCTCGATGAGGTTCGTGCTGCGCTCGGTACGGCCCGGCGTCACCGCACAGACCACGAAGGAACGGTCAGTGAAGCGATACAGCTCACCGTTCACGCGTATGCCCGCGCTCGTCACCTCCCACAAGCCGGTGCCGTCTGTCGCAGTGAAACTTGCCAGCGTGGGACTTGTCATGATTCTCCTTGGTAAGGGCCGTTTGCTGCTTGAGAAAACTCCTGGATGAACCCTTCCGGATCATCCAGGCTCAGCCCGATCGCGAGGGGCCTCTTCATCCCCAAAAGGGTCCGCACCTCAATGGGATCATGCATCACAACCCACACGTTTGCCTGGTAGAAGGTGCCGTAGTTCAGCCTATCGGCCTTGCCGACATCCGCAGGCTCATGGCAGCTCACGCTTGCAATGCTGTCCAGGGATATCGTCCCCATCATCTGGATGCCGCATTCAATTCGCAGCTCGCCTTTCCCCAGAACCACCGGACGCAGGACACGCGCCCTTGCATCACCCACAAGCCAGAGAGCAGCGTAGAGGGAGAGCAGCGTCACGACCATCGCGACCGCCACATTCCATTGCGAGAGGAGCATGTGCATGGCGACAATCTCGACCGGAAAGGCCAGCCCAAGCCCCAGCATCATGCCTATGTAACCGCCTGCGTTGTGATAACTGTAGGCCTTGTCGCCCGCTTCAACGCTCGGCTTCTTGCGCCAGGAAAGCAACGCGTAATACCAAACGCCCAGTTCTGCTGCCATCATACGCGCAGGCAGCTCTCTGCGCACCAGATAGCATGTCACCGCGTAGAACCACTCCAGCGGGTCTGCGCTCTGCATCTTCGCGCCTTTGAACAAGCATGCGAGATGAAGAATCTCCCTGACGGCAATCGCAACTTCCACCGGGAAGAGGACCGCGAGCAATACGGGCAAGATGCCGGCAGCTGGCGAGCCGAGCGCAAGCGCACTTAGGCCATACCCCAGCCAAATGACCGGAAGTATCGTCAGTGGTGTCATCTTCTTCGGGCGCAAGACGATGAGATAAAGCGTCAGGGGTATCCCGACCATGAAGTCGAGCGGAAGCGCCACGGCAACGACCTCCGCGGGAATCTGACTCGCTGAAATAACGCCATAGATATAGAGCGCCAACACTGTGGCAAGAAAAGCAAACGAGAGCCACGATCGGCGTGAAAGAGTCACGGAAAGACCTTCCTTTGAGGGCACTTGTTCAAGATGCCATATAGCTTATGACATAGATAACGCCCGAACGATATGCATTGTACCTCTCGGGCGTGCCCATAGCTTGGCGGCGGCCTTCGCAGGCGCCTCAAGCCGTGACGATATGGCCCCTTCGCATGGCCACCGACGCGCATCACTTGGCAGGGGCCCCGATAAGCGCCTCGTTATGTGGCGTGGTGGTCGGCGACGTGACCATGGGAGCACATCGCTTGGCAGAAACGCCACGAATTGCGGCGTGGTGGCCATCGGCTCAACCACCAGCACACATTACTTGGCGATGGCTCTCGCAAACGCCACGAATTACGGCGTGGTGGCCGCGATGCGGAAACCTGCAACAAAAAAGCCGCTCGAAAGCGGCTTCTCGAAATCTGATGTTGGCGGGATTGACGGGGCTCGAACCCGCGACCTCCGGCGTGACAGAGGAGAGGTCCCCGAGACTTATCTAGGTCACTGAATCGACGAATCCACAGGTGAAAGTATGGCTTTGACCTGCATAGATACGCTTAACTCGCAAATCTTTCATGAAGAGCGACCAAGATACAAAAGCCCAGGTAATAGGGTAATTAAAGGTAATAGAGGGCAATAGTGGATAAAACTCTGGCTCCCTTTTTGGCTCCCTTTTTTGATACAGCAGGCATTATTCAATGGCTGATGAAACACGCTCTCGTAGGTATGGCATTACCATGAGGAACCATTCTCTGCTTTTTTCATCAAGAAGACGTTCGTTAAAGCCCCAGTGAGTTATATACCTCCAGTGCGAATAGACACCAGATCCCAACAAGCCAATATCGTTCACTCCAGGAAGATCTTCTTCGAGACTTGTTCCGTCAAAGGTCAGTTGGCTAAAGGCGTGCTCGCAATCCATCTCCCACTTGCCCTTCTCACACAAAGAGACAAGGGCGTCATTGACCTTTTTCTCGTTCTCGTAACTCTCTTCTAAGGTCTCATACATTCCTATGCACTTATCGATAGAAGCGAGCATCCTCTTGGAAGGTTTCGCGGTTGGCATCTCTTTCAGGATAGGGAACCAGTCGAAAACCCTCTTCCACACCCTGTATCTCTCGCCATCGCGAACGGTGAAGCCCGCTGTTTCAAAGACTCCAATAAAGCGATAACCGCGAGTTCTTAAAACAGGATCGAAGACGCGAGGGATAACGACCCTTCGCACTTCTTCCTCTTCAGAAAAGTCACGGTCGTCTACGTTTCGCTCCAACAGCTCACTGCCATCTTTGTTGATAAGGTTTTTCCAGCCCCTAGTATTAGAGCCTTCAACAGATATAACGGGAAACCAGACTTTGTATCTTCCATTGAAACGATTGAAAAAGGCTCCTCTGGGTGTAATAAACGCTTGCTGCAGCCCGTCATAACCTGAATCAAAAAGAAGGTTGCAAGCATCAGCCATCTTGCAAAAGACGATATTATCCTCAACGTAAATCTCTTCTTTGCCAGCAAGAAGATCTTGTGCGGCTAGGTCAGGATTCCATTCTCTCAACCTGCCTTCGGCTTCCAGCTCCTCGATCTTTTCCTTGAGAGCTGAAACGGCAGCATCAATGTCTCTCATGGCCGTGTCATACCCATCATGGACATGCACGTGCTCAACTTCATATTCGCCAACATTGATTGCAGAGAGAACATCAATCAACTCTTCTTCTCTAATCCTATCCTTCTCTTCTTGAGTCAGGTGGTAATACTCATCACATTCGATTCCAATATTCAACTGAGGAAAGTAAAGGTCGATGAACCTTCTTCCCTTCTCATGATTGCGAACGTATTGCTGAGAGACGGGCTGAATATCGTCTCTGCCGAGTCTGCCCCAGACAGCGTTAATTACGAAGTTCTCATAATCCTTACGAATCGTTCGAGAAAACGTTTTTGCCAAGTAAGTTAGCTTGTCCATTACAGCGTCCCCCTCGGTCGTTATTGTCTGCCGCGCAATGCTCTTCCTCAATACTCCGTGTCAAATATGGCTAAGCAAAAGCGCATGTACTGAATAATCTAAACTCAGGAACCATGAGTCAAATACATTATCGAAATATGCTTTTGTAAGAAGGAAGAGGCGAAGTTTCAAAAAGCAGATTCTATTATCTCAAAATACCACAAACAAATGTTCGATATATGCTAAACTGATTCAATGGAGATGGGACATATGAAACTGCTTGTGTTCGATTGGCGAAGGAGAAACAATGTCCCACAAGCAAAACATTACCCGTGACAACCACTATGTCCCACAGTTCTATCTAAGATACTGGAGCAATAACGGCAATACGATTCATTCATACAATGGGATCGTAAGACATGTCTCTGGTCGTAAGTGGCAAAGCTCAAGTATTAAGTCGACAGCTTGCTTGCCCGACTACTACACAGACGAGATAAACGGCTCAGACGACGATAAAGTTGAAAAGATATTTCAACGCTACGAAGACAAAGCAAAGCCCATATTCGAAAAAGTTATTCAAGATGAACCCTTATCGGATACAGAATTGCATACTCTCGTTGACTATTTAATCGTCCAAACTGCTCGAACTCCATCCTTCTGTGAGTTTTCAAACGAAATAGTCGAGCTATCGTTTCCTCCTTTTTTCGAGCAAACGATAAAAGAGTTGGAGGGACAAGCAGGCAAAATAACTAATCAATCTCGAACACACAAGACTCTCGATAAGAACCATTCTCTCCCCCTCGCTCTCGAATTCAACAAGGAGGAGAAAACAGTAACGGGATCAACATGCACTGGAAGGCATATGTTCTTATCGAACGCCCTCGGTTTTCTAAACGGAAAAATTGCAGAGCTGCTCCGAAATGCCACATGGAGAATATTGCCCTCAGAAGAGCCTCTTCTCACCAGTGATAATCCGGTGGTCTTTTTGCGTTTTGACAAAAGAGCGGGAGGTTGGGTGACTAGCCTCAATGCCACGGCATCATATGACCTTAGAGCAGTATTCCTGCCTCTTACGCCGCATCATCTTCTTATCACTTGCCTTTTTGAATCTGAAAGCGAACTTGATTTGATTGAAATGTCAGAAGATTTTTGTGAATTCATACAAAAGGGAATTGTCTTAAACGCTCGCAGATACATATATGCGAATTATGAAGACAGGCGCGTTGCAAAATGGAGACCGCAACTTGTTGATGAAAAAATATATGACAGACTAGAAAGTGAAAGGTTATCCTGGCATGAGTCTAATCTAGAGCTTGAAAAAGATTTCTTTCCACATCAATCGCACGTATAAGGTTCTGAGGTAATCCTTTTGAAGGCCGCTTTCTCATGCTCGCTTCTTAAGAGAGCTCATCAAAAAAGTCGAGGTCAATCCTCTTAATTTCATAAGTTTCCTCAACAGCTACGCCCACGTTGTAGGCAATCATGAGTTCAATTAACTTGGCTCCATCAATCAACTCGATCTTTGCATGGTGACAGTTCCTTGCGACTTCGACTGCCTTGGGAAGAAAGCTTGATGTTGTAATGAAAACGCCTTTGTTTGCGCTGCCAAGAGCACCGATGAAACCTTGTATCTCGGGAGCGCCAACCTTATTGTTTGGGCTGTACCTTTTTGCCTGAGTGTAAATAATGTCAAACCCCAAGGGGTCGGCAGTGATGATGCCGTCGATACCACCATCTCTGCTCTTTGAGGTGACCTCGCCAGCTCCATAACCCATTCCCTCTAATAGTTTGACAACAACCTTCTCGAAGAAATACGGCTCTTGGTCAAGGATCATTCCCAGAAGTTCGTCTGCCAGCGAATCATTAAGAGACGAAATTGCCTGCTCAATTGTCTCTTGAGGTGATTTCTCTTCGTGTTGAGAACACGAGGCGTTGTTAGATTCCTGTGCTCCGTCACTCGCTTCTTTGTTGCTGTCCGCGCCGATGTTCCATGGATTCTCTGTATGGATAACGGAATTGAGCCGGTCTAAGAAAATCTTTCCACCGACTCCTTCTTGAAGAGCCTTCTCACCTCTAGGGGTTATTTCGTATACTCCCCTTTTAACCTTCCTAAGAAGACCTGCCCTTTCAAGGTACGAGATACCCCAACCAAGACGGCTCTGATATATAGGTATGCCGCTCTTCGTCTTTTGCTTTGTTTCTTCCTCAGTAAGAGTCAATGCATCAATTGCGTTATCGAAGATGTCCTTTCGGCTGTATTGTTTCCCATCACCGAACATCTTCAAGGTTAAGAAAAACGCATCTGTCTGAGTAGGCAAAGACATAAGGTCTCCTTGGTCACATTCAATATGCACACGTTCTCGTAATTATATACATGGCACTGAATCAAACTTTTCTCCAAAAGAACCGAAACAGCCTAAGCAACCAAGTAAATTCCAAAGCCGATGACGACGGCACTGACTCACGCTATCCCAGAAAGCAAAGCCCGTGCCGATAATCCTCCGAACATGGAATTCGAAAGGAAAACACAAGAGAATACGAAAAAAAGAGCCTGCCGCAGGAAAGAGACCAACGAAGAGCCAGCATGTAATCTCATGGCAAAATGGAAGTAATATTATGTGACCAAGTTATTCAATGATTGGAATGCTATGCAAGAGCTCTGGAATGAAGTCTGCTTCATCGTAGATAGATATCGTCAAGCGAACTCAAGTGAAAACAACTTCCAGATAGAGGCAGAAAACATCTTCGAAAAACTGGGCTGGTCACGCTTCAAGGGCGAAGTCATCTCACAAGAAAGCATCAATGTTGGATCAGCCCATACAGTACGGCCCGACATAATCGTTTCCAATGGACAAGAAAACCTATTCGTTGTTGAACTTAAAAAGCCAAGCGCCGGTTTTATTGACCGAAATACTGACCAGCTCGTCTCCTACATGAGATTGCTGCGCTTGAACCACGGCATATTGCTCGGCAACTCTATTCGTGTCTTATATGACAGGCCAGATGATAAAGATGATCCGATCGAAATAATCGATATTCCTTTCACGCGCGACAATGCCGATGGCGCAAAGCTTTTTGAAACCATAAAACGAGGCGACTTCGCATTAGACAGTCTTAATGAGTATTGCAACGAGAGACTGCGTCTTCTTGACGTGAAAAAGAACGCCAACGAGCAAATCCGCTTCTTATGCTCTGAAAAAGGCAAGGAGTTCATCGCAGAGTCAGTGAGAAAAGCCATTGCTGACGATGAATCGGAGCAAATTGCCGCACTGGTAATCAAAGAGCTTTCGTTTAGTGCAATACAGAAGAGCAAACCTGCGTCTGCGAATCTGAGCGATGCCTCCTCTCACAATATGTCGAACCCAGAAGGAAAACTGAATCAATCTACGGCAAGAACAGAATATAGAAAATACGAGTGGAATCCCAATGAAAAAGTCTCATCCTTGGAGTTGCACCCGTATGAAGGCGAACTATTTCAAGACCATGTTAAGCGAACAATGCATCTAGCTTTTGCGAATAATATGCTTTCAGATGAAGAGATCGAGCGTCTACAAGATCTGAATTACAGCAAACGAACCTTCGGTCTTAGCTATCCTCTTCTCGTTGATAGTCGCGAGAAAATCTATGACAAAACGGGGAAACCGCGCTATTGGACAAAAGAGCATTTCGGCAAGTTCTATTGCTGCAGTCAGTGGTGGAGAGCGAGGATACCGCAACACGAAGAAATGTTCTCGAAATGGGTTGCAGAGATAAACAGGCGCAACTCGCAGTAGTCTCCAATAAAACCGATTCAAAAGCAGAGCCAGTCGCTGGCTCCCATCCATAGGTGAAGTCCGGTATGACGGATCGGAGGTCGCGGATTAAGTTGACTCAAGCAAAACATCAAGGTCAGAGAAATGTGTTTGATTTGGAGTAATCCCAGGGTTTTAGCCCGAAAAGGTCGAATCTAGGTCGATTCTGGGTAAGTAGAGGTTGATAAAAGGTAAAACACTGGACCCCTTTTTGGACCCCTTTTGCGGTTTTCGATGATTCCAGAAAAAGAAAAAGACGCTTGAATAGCGTCTCTACCTGCTGCTTAGCGTGGCGGGATTGACGGGGCTCGAACCCGCGACCTCCGGCGTGACAGGCCGGCGCTCTAACCAGCTGAGCTACAACCCCGCGTCAACAGCGAAAGCAATACTACAGAAACTTGCCCCGTTCGTAAAGAAGGAAGTCGAAAAAACTTCAGCTATGCGTCGGTGGTTGGCGTACTCGCACCACTGGTAGCCTGTGCGTTCGGCTCGCTCGGCGTCACGGGCTGCGGCTTGAGCTCATCAAGCGCCGTATATTCGGGATGATTGGCGTTATTGACCTGAATGTGCGTGTGATTGCCGTTATCGCCTTCGGCCGTATAGTTCTTGAGCTGCATCGAATCGCCAAGGTACTGGAAAACATCGCGGATCTTGGCCATGGGCGTCACGCCCGCCGTCACCTTGTCTCCAGCTTTCACCGTCACGTCAGTCAGGTGAATGAGCACCACGTCCAAGTCGGGGCGCCCCTCGGGACGGATATGGATGCGATAGTCATCGATCTCGTTATAGAGCTTGTACTGCTTGACGAGGATAACCTCTCCCGTAACCGGCGCATACACCGTCGCCCCCACGGGGCCGCCGCAGTCGATCGCACTCATGACGGGGCCGGCGTTGCCTTCTCTGAAGCAGCGGATGAACTCGCCCGTCATCCACTTATCGCCCGTGGGCTGCTCGGAGGCCACGCGTCCCGTTCCGTGTGCCGCAATGATGTCCGTGTTCTTGGCCTCTTTGAGCTGCGTCGTAATTTCGTTTGCATAGGCGTAGGAAGCATTGTGAATCAGGACCTCGGTCAGGTCCTCCATCGCGACAGCAGAATGCATGGTGATGCCCGAGCTCTCGGACATGATGGGCGTAGGCAGGGACGCCTGCTTTGCAGCGGAAGCCGTGGTGCCCTGCGTTTGGCCCGCATCTGCATCGCCCTGCTGACCGCAAGAGTTAAAGAGGCTCACGAGTATCACGATGACAAATATCGCAGCGATGATGGCGATGATCTTAGGCGATATGTTTGGCAGCTTCGAACTGGAGCTCCTGTGACTGCTTGGCGTGCGGTCGACGTTGGGACGCCGATCGAACATCGACTTCCCCGAATGACCCGCAGGATTTACCGTGAAGGAGCCTTTCTTGCGGCTCGACCCGTAGCTCTCGCGCGCATAGCGGCTCGTCGCCTCAGGGTCGCCGAAACTCGGTCTATACGCCGACTGCCGTCCTTGCTGTTGTGCCCAGGGCTGATCCTGCGGCTCTGCCTCTTGCGAAACCTGCGGCTCGAATGGATCGAGCTGGTCCTTGGAATGCTGCCCGAGGCCTTGGTCGACTCCCCATTGCGCCTCGTGTGCCTGCTGTGCCTGTCGTGCCTGCGCATATGCGGATGCGTGCTGTGTCTCCTCCGTCTGCTGCACGCGCGGCATGTGCCGCCCACCATGCGCAGCAGGAACGACCTGCGCGTCAGGGGCTTCCTGCGGCTCCTGCGCGCGACTTGCCTGGGGCTGCGTGCGTGGCTGCCACTCGTCATGCTCCTGTGCCACCTGCTCGCGCTGCACCGAGCGTTGCTGGCGTATATGTTGCTGTGGTTGCTCCTGCGCAGCCTGACGTTGGACCCGCTGTTGCGCCTGACGCTGCGCGTCAGCCTGTGTCGGCATCTGGCGCAGAGGACGCTGCACTCGCTCATGCTCGTATGCCGATGCCTGCGCTCGCGTGCTATGCGTCGAGCGCTGGTAGTCGTATTGTTGGCGTGCCTGCTGGGTGGCTCGTGCACGTTCTAGGCGCTCGGGGTTCGGGCGTGGACTCTGACGACCAAAACGCCCCTGCACGTTCGTCTCGGGTTCGAGCGGCCTGTTACGACGGCGCTCTTCCTCCTGCTGACGGCGCATCCGCTCCTCGGCAGCCTGTTGCTGCGCCATCTGACGACGACGTCGCTGCTC
>JABLTO010169672.1_pt1 | contig 75487 bp, 70 predicted proteins | sample 7160091 | NCBI WGS metagenome assembly JABLTO01 (sample SAMN14651225, study PRJNA627086) | human gut metagenome | isolation source: feces | host: Homo sapiens | reverse complement strand
TAATGAGATAATAAGTGCACCTGAATTTCAGCAAAACGCATTTTCAGAGAGTGGCTACTTTCGTAAGTCCAGATGGGCAGGAAACTACGAAGTGTTTGTGGCTGGCAAAGGATATGTTACCCGATACGGGGATGGTTAAGAAACCGGGAAGATAGTATTTTATCTTCCCACACAAACTGATTTATGGTCACCGACAGAAAAGAAATGTTTAGGTGTGATGGTGTGGAGAGTACAGATAAGTCAGCTTATGTGAGGAGATAAAGTGCGCACAGTATCAAATCAATATTATTTATAAGGAGATTTTAAGATGGAAAGAGCAATTATATATTATGCAAAAACAGGATTAGAGGCTACAGATCATTTTGTGCCGAAGTTGCTTGAAAAGTATTGTCAGGATAATGGCTATGAAATTGTAGCTATGCTTTCAGAGCCTGCTTCTACAGAAGGAGTTTCATTTCCGATGAAATATGCCATTATTGGTTTAAATATGGAAGAAGATGTTAATACAATCATAACACTTTCAAAGGATATGATTGGTGCAACAGATGAGACCGTTATTGATACACTTGGAAAACTCAGCGAATATGATATCTATGTGGAGGATATTAATGGAGAACTTGAAGAGTGTTATGAGATGATGTACAAAGAGCCTGTTCAGGAAAGTGATATAAGAGGGCTGGTGCTTGATACGGTATCAAAGTTCTATCATAACATCAGGGACGGCAGATAGGAGGCAATATGCAGGATTCCAAAGAAAAGCAGTGTCTGATATTTGTAAGGAATAATGCAAATGATACAGCTGACCGTATCGAGGCATATGCAAAAAAGTCCGGCATGGAAGTTGTTGAGACAGTTTTCAATACAGATAAAAAAGCGGTTGAACGATTAAGATATTATATTGAAAGAGATGCCATTATCTGTGTGCTGGTAAGAGATGTGGTAGACATTTCAATGGAACTTAATGAGATTAAAGCTGTAATGACACTTGCAGCGGAACATGGAATCAGTATTAATGCAGAGAGCAGGGGCTATGAACCTGCTCTCATTTCTTTTGAATGATATGACAGAAGAAAATAGAAAATTAAAACTGATTATATTTCCGGGCGAAACAGTAGTGATTGATGAATATGGGAAACGGATTGTTGCCTGTCCGACAGAGGATGAGGCAGAAGAATATATCAGGGAACAGGAGGAATGACATAGATGAAACTGAACAGAGGCGATATTGTTATTGCAAATCTGGAGTCAGTAAGTAAAGGGAGCATTCAGAAGTATACAAGACCTTATATTATTATCTCAAATAACAAGGCAAATCAGTATTCACCGGTTGTCACAGCAGTAGCCATGTCCACAAAAACATGGAAAAAGAAATATCTGCCAACCCACTGTCCAATACCGGCTGCAAAGGTAAAGGTTACTGACACAGATTTTGAGGTATTTGACAGTATGGCATTATGTGAGCAGATTGTATCCATTGATGTAAATGTTCAGATTGAGAGGGTAGTTGCTTCAATTTCAGATACAGAACTACTTGATAAGATTACAGAATGTGTAAAAATCCAGATTGGGGCATATGAAAAGTACAATTAAATATTACCGGGGCATTTGCTCCGGGTTACATAGCCACCTGTATTCTATGGGTGGCATTTTTACTGAAAGGGGGGATAGATTTTATGACAGCAGAAGAATACAGAGCACTATTAGATGTGGATTTTAACAATGTAAAAATAGAAGATCTGACTGATATTAGAAAAATTAAAATAGATAAAAATCAGCCACAGAGTAAGAGGCAGGCACAGTTCTTAAAACAGGTGGGAAATCCATATATGCTGCGTCGTGGAAGTATGATGATTAAGGTAAGCTTTGCGAATAATGGACTGTCGATGGAACAGGCATTTGAAAATCTGCTTTTGAATGTCTGAAAATTTGTGGTGGAATTTCAAAGTGATATGTGCTATGATGTTTTTGGTATAAAAATTCTAAATTAGTGCATATCACCTTATTGAAAAGTTATCTTCTAACTTAAACAACAATAGGAGGATGTGCATATGAGTCAGATAAGTCAGATCAAAAAGATCTATCATGCAGCCATCTATGTTCGTTTATCGAAGGAAGATGGCGCTGTTGCTTCACATGAAAAAACTGAGAGTAACAGTATCGCAAATCAGAAATCACTGATTAGAGATTTTCTCGAAAACAAAAATGATATTGAGGTTGTGCAGGAGTATGTTGATGATGGTTTCAGCGGCTCTAATTTTGAGCGACCGGCATTCCAGATGATGCTTGAAGATATTAAGAAAGGCAAAATTGATTGCGTTGTCACTAAGGATCTGAGCAGATTCGGAAGAGAATATATAGATTCAGGTATGTATATTGAGCGATTATTCCCTGCTATGGGAGTAAGATTTATTGCAATCAATGATGGTATTGATTCCGGAGAGGCAAAGTCGCAGTCAGATGAGATTATTATTCCATTCAAAAATCTTATTAATGATGCTTACTGTCGTGATATTTCAATTAAGATACGTTCACATCTTGAAATTAAGAGAAAGCAGGGAGATGTAATCACGGCATTTGTGCCATATGGATACAAAAAGAATGATAAAGATAAGCACAAACTGGAAATTGATGTATATGCAGCAAATGTTGTGAAAGATATTTTCAGAATGAAGTTGCATGGAAAAAGTCAGGATGCAATTGCATGTGAACTTAATTCATCAGGAATACTTCCACCGGCTGAGTATAAAGCAAGCACAGGAAGCAATTATCAGACATGCTTTAAGACAAAAGAAAAGTCGGAGTGGACTTCAGTCATGGTAAGGAGAATCCTTACAAATGAGGTTTATATAGGTAATCTCGTACAGGGAAAACAGACAACACCGAATCACAAGGTCAAAAAGACCATAATCAAAGAAAAATGCGAATGGATAAGGATTGAAAAGAACCATGAGCCGGTTATCACGGACAGGGATTTTGAAGTAGTACAGAGATTGCTTGCAATGGATACAAGAACATCACCGGACAGAGAGGAAGTTTATCCGCTGTCAGGGGTAGTTACCTGTGGCGGCTGTGGGATTCCCATGGTAAGAAAAACTTCAAAAGTGGGTGGTAAAACTTATGCCTATTATCTGTGTGCAACCCATAAGGATTCAAAGCAGTGCAGTTCCCACAGAATTTCCACGGATAAGTTGGAAGAAGTGGTGCTAGAGCTTTTACAGACACACATTGATAACATGATTGACCTTAAAAGAATTCTTTCTTTTATCGGCAACGTGCCGTTTCAGCAGCTTGATATGAAAAAGCTTGAGGAAAGGCGTGAAAAGAAACAGGCAGAAGTAGACAGATGTGCAGATCTCAGAGGAATGCTTTATGAGGATATGAAGGATGGTATTATTTCAAAGGAAGATTACAAGGAACTTCATGCAGCATATGAGCAGAGAAAAAAGAATGCTGAGATTGCTATTCATCAGATTGAATTGGAAATGGATGATGTGTTGAATCGTAAGAGCAAAGGCTTTGTATGGCTTGATTATTTTACGGAACATAAAAACATTGAGAAACTCACGAGGGAAGTGGTTGTATCTCTTATCCGTGAAATAAAGGTATTTGATAAGAATCACATTGAAGTAGTGTTTGACTTTGATGACTGCTACAAGGAATGTCTTGATGTAATAGAAAGTCAGGGACATTTTGTTGAAGTGGACAGTACGGGAAAACTGAATATCAGATTAAAGGAGGCTGTGTAGTATGGCAAGAAAGAGCAGAAAAAATATGCCGGTTGCAGTTGCAGAGCCGACTGACAATCTGACGGCAAAAGCAGTTTTAAGCATGGATAAGGAGGCAAAACCATATCAGGTTGGAATCTATGCGAGACTTTCATTTGAATCAGAGGCGAATAAGGAAAGAGATACTGTAGACACACAGATAGCATATATCAGGGAATTTATTAATTCGCAGGATGATATGGTAGAGGTTGAGGTCTATGCCGATATATCGGTGACAGGAACTACTTTTGAAAGACCAGAATTTGACCGGATGATTCAGGATATAAGGGCTGGCAGGATTAATACTGTTATTACCCGTGACCTTAGCAGACTTGGGAGAAATTATGTGGAAGCAGGCAACTACATTGAGAGGGTATTTCCTTTTCTTGATGTGAGATATATTGCTATCACAGATGATTTTGATACTGCAAGACCGGGAACTGATTTATCCGTACCGCTTAAGAATATCGTGAATGAATATTATTCCAAAGACCTTTCAAAGAAAGTAGAGACCGGAAAGCATAGTATTTGGGCACAGGGCGGCTTCAGCGAGGGAACGCCACCATATGGATATTACAGGGCTACAGATGGTTCAAGAAAGCTTTTGATTGATGAAGAGGTATCTGACAATGTAGTTAGAATTTTTAATATGTTTTTGGATGGGAAGGGATATGCTGGTATTGCAAAGACTTTGCAATACGAAGGAATTCTTTCACCTCCGAAATACAGATTCTATAAGTCAGGAAAGATTGAACTTGCTGAAAAAGCAAGAGAATGGCACTATTCGCATGTAAAAGAGATACTCCAAGGGGAATATTACATTGGAAATATTGTTCATGGAAAGCAAAGGAAGGCTCTTGATACCGGGAGAAAGAATGTTAAAACAGATGCATCAGCATGGCAGCGAATAGAAAATGTTCATGAACCAATAATTGATAAGGACACTTTCTACAAAACAAGGGAGAGAATGGAGCATATCAAAAAGAAGCATTTAGAAGCATCAAAACCTAAAGCTGATGTTCCAAATAAGCCGGATAATATTCTGGTATATAAAACAAAATGCGCCTGTTGTGGAGGCAGTGTATTGATTGGCAGGCATCACACTTATTCAGAAAAGTTCTATTATAAGTGTAAGAACCGTAGAAAATTAGCTAGGCTATGTGAAAATAAGTACTCTTATGATTATTCTGAGGTTATGGATAGTGTTTTTTCTGTTATCCGTCAGCATATGAGTTTGTGTGTTGAGAAAACAAAGTTTGTTCAGAAGATGAACAGCAGAAAAGAGAATGTTCTTCAATATGATATTTATACCAAGCAGATAGCAAAACTTCAAAATGATGTAAGAAGAATTACCGCTAACAAAAGTGGTTTGTATGAAGATTATAGGGAACAGTTAATCACTGCGGAAGAACTGTGCCAGTATCAGAGAGAATATGAAAGCAGAGTAAATGAGATTGAAGCGCAGATTACTGAATTGCTTCATCGAAGAAGTCTGTATGAAAAAGAATTTCATATTGATGAAGGATGGGAAGAAACTGTCAATAAATATATGGCTAAAAGAAAACTTACAAAGGAGCTTGTGGATGCTTTTGTATCGGAAATTGTTTTTTATGATGGCAATATAGAAGTTAAGCTCTTGTATGATGATTTCCTAAAGGAGTTGCTTAAAGTGGCAGAAGAAAGAGAGGTGAGCAGCAATGGATAAGACGATAGCTCTCTATATGAGATTATCAGATGAAGATGACAACTTGGCTGCTCATGAGGAAAGTAACAGTATTTCCCATCAGCGAAAGTTAATGCTTGATCATATCCAGAAACTGCCTGAACTAAAGGACTGCAACATAATGGAATTTTCAGATGATGGATATTCCGGAGCAGACTTTAGCAGACCTAATTTTGTAAAAATGATGGATCTGGTAAAGGCTGGTAAGATTCAGGTTATTGTGACGAAGGACTACAGCAGACTCGGACGAGATTATCTTGAAGTTGGTAACTATATGGAATGTATATTTCCGGTTCTTCAGGTAAGATATATCAGCGTGAATGATAATTACGATTCTGCTAACAGCTTTGGTTCAACCGGAGGTATGAGTGTTGCACTGAAAAATCTTGTGAATGCATTGTATTGTAAGGATGCATCAAAAAAGGTAAGAGCCGCTAAGGCAGTGTTGGCTAAGCAGGGAAAGTACATTGCTGCATTTGCTCCTTTTGGATACCAGAAAAGTGAAGATGATAAGCATATGTTAGTGCCTAATCCCGTAACGGCACCTGTTGTCCGGCTGATATTTGAACTAGCTACGAAAGGAATGAAATATACCGAGATAGCCAATTATCTGAATGACAATGGATATGACAGTATATTTGAACATTACCAAAAGTTGGGTGTCAGGAGATGCTATGAGAGGGATATTGGTCAGCATATGTGGAGTCCCAGCACCGTTATGGGGATTCTGTACAATGAAGTCTATATTGGTTCTGTAATCAACAATAAAACAGCCGATAACATTGATACCGGTCATCAGGTTGTGCAGAGAGATAAAGAGGACTGGATAATTGTTGAAAACTGTCACGAACCATTGGTGTCTGTGGAAGATTTTAAGCTTGCTCATAAGATGATAGCCAGACGTGAAAAATCGCCGAGAAAGCCCAATGGCAAGTGGCGTAAGTCATATCTTCGCTGCGGAGTGTGTGGCAAGGGGCTTAATAAATATGGAAATGGTTCTTCATATAGGTGTCGTGAAGGTCATGTATCACGTATTCGTGGTGAAGAAATAGAACAGGCTGTTTTGGATGTGGCTAGAAAAATGGCAGTAGTCCGGTTGGAAGAGTTTGAGATACAGATGAATAAAGACAGTTCTTCTGATGATATCGGACAGGAAATAGAATCATTAAAGAAAGCAAAAGCACATTATGCGAAACTAAAGTTTGAGATTTATGATGATTATACTAGGACAAACATAACCCGTGAGCAGATGGCAAAAAAGACTGCTGAAGTAAAAAATAAAATAGCAGAGCTTGATAAAATGATAGCTGAAAAACAGGAGCTGTTTGATCTTCAGAAGGATTTGTTTGTTGATGCAAAACAGGAGCAATTGACAAAGCTCAGCAAGCTTGATAAGTTTGATGAAGATGTAATCCGAAATATCATAGACTATGTGCTCATATACGATAACGAGCATATAGAAATCAAATGGAACTTTGATGACTTTCACATTGAATAATGGTATAATGTTAGCGTTAGTAAGGCATTATATCGAAAAGAAGTAATACTGGGGAATCTTGCTAAAGGTTCCCCAATATTTTTGAAAAAATAATTTTTTTTTGTTTCTTACTTGACACGGGCAGAAGCACACCATGTTCCGGCGGATACATATCAAAAAGTGATGAAACATTTTACGCCAAAACTCTGGCTTGGAATGACGGCGACTCCGGATAAGCGTGATGACAATGTTGAAGGTAAAAATGTCTATGAATTATTTAATTATCAGATTGCCTATGAGATTCGACTGCAGCAGGCAATGGAGGAAAATCTTCTTTGCCCATTTCATTATTTCGGAATCACAGATTTAGCCATTATTGGAGATGATGAAGAGGCTGGCCGTGATTTTTCCATGCTTACCAGTGATGAGAGAGTAAATCATATTATCGAGCAGGCTGATTATTACGGATACAGTGGGGACAAGGTTAAGGGGATAATTTTTTGCAGCAATATTAAGGAAACAGAGGAACTTTCAAGAAAATTCAACCAGATGATCAATCCCTCTACAGGGAAGAAATTTAGAACCATTGCGTTAAATGGTAGTGCATCTGAGCCGGAGAGACAAACGGCGTTTGAGAGACTTGCCATGAATGAGGAAGATGCAACGGCAGATGTTGAACCGTTGGACTATATTTTTTCTGTGGAAATTTTGAATGAAGGTGTTGACATCGTGGAGGTCAATCAGGTCATTATGCTCAGACCGACGCAATCGCCCATTGTGTTTATCCAGCAGCTAGGAAGAGGATTACGAAAAGCAGAGGGAAAAGAGTATGTGGTAATTCTTGATTTTATCGGAAACTACAATAACAATTTCATGATTCCAATTGCTTTATCAGGAGACAAAACCTATAACAAAGACAATATTCGCAGATATATCATGGAGGGTGGAAGAGTTATTCCAGGAGCGTCTACCGTGCATTTTGATGAGATTAGCAGAAAAAGAATCTTTGCTTCTGTGGACAATGCGAATTTTAGTGATATAAAACTGATCAAAGAAAATTATACGAATCTGAAAAATAAGCTGGGCCGTATCCCACGATTGCGTGATTTTGATGCTTACGGTGAAATGGATGTTATTAGAATTTTTGACAACAATAGCCTGGGTTCATATTACAAGTTCCTAGTTAAATACGAAAAAGATTACAAAGTTCGATTATCTGAGGATGAGGAAAAAGTAATTGAATTCGTTTCAAAAAAGTTGGCAAGTGGAAAACGCATTCAGGAACTACAGATGTTGAAGAGAATGTTGGCATACGCCCATGGATTGTCAAGGCTTGGTTTGTTTGCAGGGCTTTCTGAGGATATGAAAGGGTACGGAAAAGCCGTTAGTAAGTTTCAGAAGGAAAATATTGTAAACGTTATGACCAATGAATTTCCTGCCGGAGTAAGTAAAAAGACGTATTCCCAATGTGTGTTTATTGAGGAAGAAGGAAACGATTATAAACCAACGGAATCATTTATGCAGATGATGTCAAAGGATGAATTTTATGAAGTCCTTAGGGAACTGGTTGAATTTGGAATTAGTCGATATGAAAGGGATTATAAAAATACATACGATCAGACGGATTTGGTCCTATATCAGAAATACACCTATGAGGATGTCTGCCGTCTCCTGAATTGGGAGCAAAACGAAGTGCCATTAAATATTGGTGGCTATAAATATGACAAAAAGACCAAGACATTTCCTGTATTTATTAATTATGACAAAGCAGAGGATATTAGCGACACCACAAAGTACGAAGATCATTTTGTACCGGGATTTCGAGATCGCTTAATTGCCATTTCCAAATCGGGAAGAAGTCTACAGTCGGAAGACGTGCAGAACTTCTTAAAAGCCAAAGAACGGGGTATCCAAGTGGAACTGTTTGTGCGGAAAAATAAAGACGATAAGATTTCAAAAGAATTTTATTATCTGGGACATATGACAGCAAGCGGAAATACAAAAGAATTTACCATGGCGAATACCAAGAAAACAGCGGTGGAAATAGAGTGGATACTGGATGTCCCGGTAAGAGAAGATATATACGAGTATATTATGAATTCATAAATGGAGGACATATGAAGACAATAAGGGTAGTGGCGGCCGTGATCAAAGCCGTTAACGAGAATAATAAACCAATTATTTTTGCGACACAGCGAGGATATGGAGAATTTAAAGGCGGATGGGAATTCCCAGGCGGAAAAATTGAGACAGGTGAAACTCCGAAGGAAGCGTTAAAACGCGAGATCATGGAGGAACTTGACACGGAAATATCCGTGGGAGAATTGATTGATACAATAGAGTATGATTACCCGGAATTTCATTTGTCGATGGACTGCTTCTGGTGTGAAATGGTAAGCGGAGACCTTGTGCTGAAGGAACATGAGGCAGCTAAGTGGCTGGATAAAGAAATGCTTTACAGTGTGGACTGGCTGCCGGCAGATGTGCTGTTGATTGAAAAAATAAAGGCGGGGATGTAGGACAAGGAGGAATGAACCATGGATATAAGTAAAAAAGACTGGAAACTATTTCAAGAGAAAATACCAGGCTGGCAAGAAAAATATATGGAAGGTCTGGTCAAAGAGTATGTGGAATTTCTAAATGATGACACAAAGCCAGCATCAGAAAAGTTTCGGAAACTGGAAGAGCGGATAAAAAAAGATAAGCGTCATCCGGGCATTGTTATGGAACTGAGTAAGTCAGAGATGATATGGGACATCGTTCGCCTTATAAGGTTGAATGTAATCGTATATGATGATTTATCAGACTTTAGTGACGCATTGCAGCAGGAGGTAAAAAGAATACTTGAGCAGACTGACTGAGGTAACATGAGAAAAATAGGTGAGGAAAATATGAGGGCTGATTATATTAAAGGAATTATAAAAAATACGATGAGATGCCATATGATTTGTATACTAATCAATGGAACATGGGGAATAGGAAAAACATATGTATTAAAAGAGACTTTAAAAGAAAAAATGTTCTTTTGAAAGAAATTACAGGGAAAGACAGTACGGTATGATGTACATAGAGGTCTATTGGAAAATTTTAGATTAAATCATAGTAAGGAGAATTGATGTATGGGCAAGCAGGATATGAAAAAATACAATATGGATTATGTAAGGATTAGTAAAAGTCCATGTATGAATGAAATAGGGAAGAAAAAATATGGGTTTGATTATGATAAAGCACTTTTAGAGTACAAATATTTAGTGGGAGAAAAAGTGAGTAGAAAAGAATGGAAAAAATTAAAGGATTGTAAGAAATGCAATTCCTATTTTGAATGGGAAAAATCAGTTGTGAATGAGAATAAAGAAAAAACAAAGATACAGTTAGCAGAATTTGAGCATTATCTTGATAATAAGATAAGTATGTTAAAGCCGCAAGAAAATGTGTATACAATTCTGTGTTCAGTGCTTTTGGGTGCTATTGTAACACTTTTATGTGACGTCGACAATATAAATGACTATTTTAACTTGGGAAATAACTATCCGTTTGCTTTGTTTATAGTGAAAATTATAATTTTTCCATTTCTTATAATTTTTGCGGTGCGGATTATGTATAAAGTAATGTTACCTCTTTGGTCAACCAATACAGAATCAACTTTTTTGAATGAATATCGAAAGATAATTAAAAGGATGTTAGACAAATAATTGCTGTACACAAAGGAAATTTATGAGAATGGCTGAATAATTATGATGTATGTTGTACATAAAAACAACGTCTTGCATTATCCACAATAGGTGTGTATGATATAGAAAAAGGTGAGAATATACTGAAAACCGTCTTTTGATTTTAGGGAGAGGAGGATAAAGAAATGCAGGACAAGCCGGAAAAATGTATTGTTGACAGCCAGGGTAATGCGATTAAAAAGGACAAAAATATCAAACAATTTCTGACAGACAGCACAAAAAAAATACTGACAGTGTTATTGACTTCGGGAATTGCTGGTGTAGTGATGGAAATATTTAAAGAGGAAGTTATTTATGATTATGCTAATTCATGCGCCAGTTTTTACGGTGTAGATAAAAGATATTTCAGTGGAATAGAAATGGTTGAAGACAAGTTGGTTTATATTATTGCTTTGTTAGTGGTTGTTGTAGGTCTTGCTGTTTGGTTTCTATTGCCATGTGGAAAAAAGAAAACAAATGGCAAGGCAGAAGCTATCATCATGTTCATCACTATAGTTAGTGTTTTGTCTTCTGTAAATATGCTGTGCATTCTTTGTATAGTATCATTCGCCCATTGGGACTGGATGAGACATTGGGCAGATCAGTATGCATGGGGGCTCATGTTGTTGATTTCTAGTGTAATCCTTGCATATTTTTTATCATTGAGAAGTGTTATTTGTAAGTGGAAAGAGTATAAGTGGCCAGAAAAGATACTATTGGCAGTGGCGTCGATGATAGTTATCATAAACATTGCAGTTGGAATTACATCGGTGTTGACAATCGACATAAGTAATAAGAAAAATTATGAGGTAATTGAAGACAACAGGGCTATTGTATCGTGCTACGAAGGAAAATTTGTAGTTATGGATTGCAAGATACAAGGTGAAACCCTTATTCTGAACAAAGGTACATACAGACTGGAGGAAATGACGGGCAAATCAATTAGTTATCATCAATATGAAAAGGTGATATGTGAGTGACCGGTAAAATGCCCAGCACCCAATAATGAATCATGAAAGGTGGTAAATACAATGTTATTTATTTGTTATCCAAAATGTTCAACTTGTCAGAAAGCCAGAAAATGGCTGGATGAGCACAACATACAATATACAGAGCGTCATATCGTGGAGGAGAATCCCTCCTATGAGGAACTGAAACAATGGCACGAAAAAAGTGGTCTCCCATTGAAGCGTTTTTTTAACACCAGTGGTATGATCTATAGAAAGATGGATCTTAAAAACAAACTGCCGGAGATGGAACAGGAAGAGCAGTTAAGGCTGCTTGCTACAGACGGTATGCTTGTGAAACGGCCGCTGGTTGTGACCGAGGACCATGTGCTTGTAGGATTTAAGGAAAAAGAGTGGGAGATTTTGTTGTAGAAAAAACACCTCACCCATCAACAGGAGATCAGCAGTTGGAAGCCATCAGCGTCATTTGTGAATTGATGGAGTTTACTTTTGGAAATAATAACATGAGAAAAAAATTAGGAAAAATAGATTGAAAGTGGGTGATTATGTGGTTAGAAAAGAATTTTTTGGAGAAACCAAGAATATAGAATTCAAAAGAGAAATTCCAAGTAAACATGAGAAATTTCTGAAAGATATTATAGCATTTTCAAATAGTACAGGAGGTCAGGTTGTTGTCGGTATTGAAGATGAAACATGCATAGTGTATGGAATCGGAGAACAAAGTCCTTTTAAACTGTCGGATTCAATATCTAATATGATTTCTGATGCATGTACACCTCAGATAGAAGTGGATATATCGATACAGACAATTGAAGATAAAACAATACTTGTAATAGATGTTGCACCTGGAAAATTCAGACCATATTATTTAACAAATAAAGGGAAAGAAACTACTTCTTATATCAGAATAAATGGAACAAGTAGACCGGCAGATGCAAGAAAATTACAAGAATTGGAATTAGAAGGTCAGGGAATATCTTATGATTCTTTACAGGATATTGGTAGAGAATTTGACCAGAATAAATCATTAGCTTTATGTGCATATATGAAGCAGACGGCAATAAATGCGTGTAAAACAGAGGAAGAAAAGGTGTCTATAAAAGATATGACACTTGAAAAATTAGAGGATTTTGGATTACTGTGCAAGGTCGGTAGAGACTGGTATCCAACACATGCATTTGATTTACTGACTGAAAATCATAATAAGGCAGCAAAAATACAATGTGCATTATTTAAGGGAATTTCAAGAGATGTTTTTATAGATCAAAAGGAATTTACTGGTCCAATACAAGGACAAGTTGAGGCAGCTTATGAATTTGTTTTGAGACATATAAATATGGGCGCAAATATTGAAGGATTATTTAGAACAGATATTTATGAACTTCCAATTACAGCTATTAGAGAAATGATAGCTAATGCTGTTTTGCATAGAAGTTATCTGGATAGATCGTGCATTCAAGTATGTATATTTGACGATAGAATAGAGGTGCTTTCTCCAGGAATGTTGTACGGTGGGATTGATATTATAACTGCAAAACATGGGAAATCCACTTGTAGAAATGAAGCTATTGCAGAAGCTTTTCATTATATGAAGATTGTTGAGGCGTGGGGAACTGGAATTCCACGAATTATTAGCAGATGCAAAGAATATGGTTTGCAGGAGCCGGCATTCGAGGAACTTGGTGATGGATTTTTGGTAACAATGTTTAGAAAACCAACCAATCAAACCAACCGATCAAACCAAACCAACCAATCAGAAGAATCGAATCAAACTGATGCAGAACAAAATCAAGATACTAATGTTAGTGATTTAGAATACAGAATCATTGAATTACTAAAAACATGGCCTAATGCAACAACAAAAGAAATCACGAAGCAACTGGAGATTACAGATAATCAGGTAAAGTATTATATAAAGAAATTAAAAGATAATGGCAAAATTGAGAGAGTTGGGACAAATAGAAAAGGTTCGTGGAAAGTAATATGATTTTGGGGGAAAGGGAGATATGTGTTTTTTAAAAATAGGAAGGAGACAACAAATGCAAAGCTTTATTTTTAGAAACATCAAACAGGACGAAACAGATCAGGCCAACACCATAGAGCAGATCTGCTTTCCGCCCCATGAAGCATGTTCTGAGAAGAGCATGGTGGAACGGATTCGGGCGGTGAAGAATGGCATGAAATGAGTTATACATTGTTTTAAAAAAACTGGTAAATAGAATATCAGATGCCGAAGACCAGCGAAGAGTTGGTTTCCGGCATTTCGTTACATTAGGATGCGAGAAAGAACAAAAGAGGTGGTAAATATGAAAAAATATATAAAACAATTAACAGCAGTGGTGATCAGTCTGGCGGTCTTTTTTTCGCTGATCCCGGGTTCTGCGGTGATAAAGGCGGAAGAAGAGGTCAAAACGACTTTTCCGGTGTACACCCTTCACAAGTCCGGCAGTGACAGAGAGAATTTTGTCATTGTTATCATGGGAGATGGGTATACCGCCAGCCAGCGGGAGCAGTTTGTGGAGGATGCCACAAAGAAGGCTCAGGGGATGCTGACCTGGTCCCCGTATAAGGAATACTCGGACCGCATCAATATTTACGGGATTCCGGCGGTTTCCAATGAATCCGGTATCAGTGTGTACGGTGGCAAAAGTGTAGATACTTATTTTCATATCAGAGTATGGGGGAAAGCAGCTGTTTTTAGTAATGACGGTGCTGAACTGGCCAAGGCACTGCGTCAGGAACTGGAAGAAAATTATCTGGATGCAGGTGCCACTGTAGGAACGATTCACATGCTTTCTAACGCAGATGGCAGCTATGGCGCCTCGATCAATTCACTGTTTTCTTTTTCGGCTAATTCCGATGAGAATAGCAACGGAACGGGGATGGCTCATGAAATCGCCCACAGCATCGGCGGTCTGGGGGATGAGTACGAACGTTATACCAACAAACCAAACACCTCCGACACCACAGATCCGGACACTATCAAATGGAGCAAACTTCTTGGTTTCCGGGGAGTGGGGGTAACCATGGCTGGTACAGAGACTGCTTTTGCACCCAGCCGTGAGTGTATGATGAGGTGGCTGGGACAGCCATTTTGCGAAGTGTGCAAAATGGAGTTGGCGAGAAAATTAAACAATACAGACTATGTCAGCCAGCCGGTGCCACTGTATGTGGCAGACCCGGAAATTACTATTCCTCACAGCAAAACCGGCACATTGGATAAGGACAGTGAGAAATACAGGATTAGCAAAAAAAATATTACCAAGGCGAACCAGCAGGATCTGGAATTCCGTACCGTGGTTCAGAATATGGTAAACCAAGAGCAGCATTTGAAGATCCGTTTGCGGATCGTAGCGGCAGATGGCACTACGGTTAAATATGAGAAAGAACAAGACTACACGATTCCGGCACTTAGTAACTATTATGATCCGGATGCAGCCAGAGAGTCGTTATCGGTTGTAATTCCGGATGTGACGGATCTGGTAAAGGGTGATACGCTGGATGGCGAGATTATCGATACAGACACAGGAAAAGTCCTGGCCACAGACAAGACAGCAGAGCAGTCTTGGAGTACCGTGAATCTTCATTATGAATTGAAAAAGCAGGATGGTACGACGGAGACAGTACCCCGGACGGCGGTATCTACAGTGTATGTGCCGAAAAATTCCACTTACAGCCTGAGGAATCCGGCTCTGTCTGGATATACCTTCGCAGGCAGCAGTGAGGATGCAGATGAAATAAAAGTAACCGAAGATAGCAAAGATATTACATATTACTATGAGGAAAAGAAAAATTCTCCGGAAGAAACAGAGGTTCCCACGGCAACACCGACGATAATGCCAACGGCAGCCCCGACGGCAACGCCGACGATAACGCCAACGGCAACCCCGACAGCAACGCCGACGATAACGCCAACGGCAGCCCCGACGGCAACGCCGACGATAACGCCAACGGCAGCCCCGACAGCAACACCGACGATAACGCCAACAGCGCCCCCAACCGTGAGCCCCAAGGATACTCCGGCGCTTCCTACCAAGCCGGTTATAACACCACAGCCAACAAATTTATCTGTCCCGGCTGCGCACATCCATGCCCAGGCAGCCATCCGAAAGACCTTTAAGATCAAAAGAGCCACCATCCGTTCCGTTCTTAAAAAGAAAGGGAAAAAGTTACGGTACAATAGTAATGGCGTACGGATCACCCTGGATCAAAAGACATTGAAGGAAATTCGGAAACGGACAAAATCCACGGTGTATCTTACACTGGAGAGCACAGAACGGCCGGTTCTTTCTGCCAAGGCGAAGAAGATCGTAGGCAGCCGCCCGGTATACAAACTATCTATGAAGGATAAAACAGGAAAGAAAATAACCTGGCTGAAGAAAGGAAAAGTCATCATAGAAGTTCGTTATAAGCCGTCGAAGACAGAGAAGAAAAAACGATATGTTGCTTGCCGGATCAGTCAAAAAGGAAATGCGAAAAAGATTGCGAATGCGCACAACAATATAAAGACAAAAAGAATTAAGATCAAGACAAACCATTTGTACTCATTTGCCGTAGGATACAAAGCATAGAGATAGAGTAAATTTTATAGTATATAGAGATAGAACAAGTTCAACAGGAGGGGATTACATATGAGGATTCAATTGGCACCGGGATTTAAAAATACAGGGAAAAACACCATTGGAAAAGATGTTTTGGCAGGCTTGATCCTGATGGCGGTGTCTATCCCGATTTCCATGGGATATGCACAGATCGCGGGACTGCCGGCAGTATATGGCTTGTATGGTTCTGTGTTCCCGATTCTTTTATTTGCCTTGTTTTCCTCATCACCGCAGTTTATCTTTGGAGTGGATGCGGCTCCGGCGGCATTGGTAGGAGCCGCCTTAGTCAATCTGGATATTCAGAGCGAATCGGCTCAGGCCATGAAAGTGGTGCCGGTGATCACCTTTATGGTGGCGGTGTGGCTTCTGGCTTTTTATATTATGAAAGCAGGGAAACTGGTAAGTTTCATATCGGCACCGGTTATGGGAGGATTTATAACAGGAATTTGTACCACTATTATCTTGATGCAGGCGCCGAAACTCATGGGAGGAACAGCGGGAACCGGCGAATTTCCGGAACTGGCGTCGCATATTGGTGCCACACTGGGCAAGATCAATGTGCCGTCTCTTGTGCTGGGACTGGTGTCTCTGGTTATCCTGCTTGTGGCGAAAAAATGGATCCCGAAGTTTCCTATGGCCATTGTGCTGATGGCAGCAGGAGCCATTATGACAGTATGTCTTCCGGTAAAACAATGGGGCGTACATACATTAAGTGCGGTAGAGCCTGGACTGCCGGTGTGGCAACTGCCCGACTTTACTGCGATTTCCATGAAAGAGACGGTTACCATCAGTCTGTCAGTGGCAGTGGTGATCATGGCAGAGACCCTTCTGGCAGAGAATAATTTCGCCCAGAAAAATGGATACAAGATTAATGACAACCAGGAGATTTTTGCTTTTTCCATGGGAAATCTGGCGGCAGCACTGACCGGATGCTGCCCGGTGAATGGATCGGTTTCCCGTACGGCCATGGGAGAGCAGTATCAGGCCAGGACCCAGCTCGCCAGTGTGGTGGCAGGGGTGTCCATGCTGGTTCTTTTGCTGTTTGGTACTGGATTTGTAGGATATCTGCCGGTGCCGGTCCTGACCGCCATTGTGATTTCGGCCCTTCTGGGAGCTACGGAGTTTCACCTGGCGGTGCGGCTCTGGAAGATCAGCCGGACCGAGTGTTTTATCTTTATAGGAGCTTTTGTAGGAGTATTGTTTTTGGGAACCATTAACGGAGTGCTGATCGGGGTGATCCTGTCTTTTACCGAGATGATCCTGCGCACAGCCAAACCGGCTACTTGCTTTCTGGGGATCCAGCCGGGCCACAGACATTTCAGAGATCTGCAGGAGGGCAGGCAGATTTACGGAGTGGACGGAGTGATCCTTTACCGCTTTAGCAGCAACCTGTTTTTTGCCAATGTGGGAATCCTTCAAAAAGAAATTGAAGAGGCCCTGCAAGAGGATACAAAGGCGGTGATCCTGGATGCCAGTGCCATCGGAAGTATTGATATAACGGCGGCGGACAGACTGGAACTTTTATACAGATCATTGAACAAAAAAAATATCCGATTTTACATAACTGAGCATATAGCGGACTTGAATGGTCAGATGCGCAAACTTGGCCTGGGGTATCTCATTGAGGAGGGATGCGTCCGCCGGACCATACATATTGCCCTGAAAGATATGGGAATCCACTGGCCGTATCCGCTGGAAGGCGGCGTGAAAAATGAAGAAAGAGCCGCATCCAGAAAGAGAGCGGACAACCGGGTACAGGAGTTTGTGTGGGCGTTTGGAAATGAGGCAGAGGATGTGATCGAGAGACAGATCCGCCATCAGATCCGCCAGTTAAAAGAAAGTGGCGATGTGGAAGAACTGCTCCACGGAAGATGGGCGCATATGGAGGAACTGGATGAGGATGAGTGGATGGAACACCTGGAAGAACATCTGAAAGAAATCGTCAATATATCCGGAAAAGATGAGCAGACGCTGGCGAAAAGGATGGAAGAACACAGAAAACAGATCCTGAAAAGAATTGCCACCGAACATCCGGAACTGGCTGAGCGGTTCCGGCAGCGGCGGCATATACTGGATCAACATTTAAAGGAAAAACGGCCGGAAGTATATGAACTGGTCATGAAACTTCGTGAAAAGGAACTACTTTAACGGATCCGTAATCCTTTTGATCGAAACCATTTTTTATAGGATTTCCGTTTGCTTGCCGGTACGGATACCACGGCTTTTTGGGAAATACCGGTAAAGGCCTGTTTACCGAGGCTTTTTTTCTTCAGAACCTTGGTAGTCAGGCGGATAGACTGCAATTTGGCACATTTGTAAAAAGCTTGTTTCCCGATGCTTTTTACATGGGAGCCAAGTCGCAGTTTTTTTAGTTTGGCACATTTTCTAAAGGCTTTGGCGGCAACGGCTGTTACCTGATAACTGCATCCACGGTATGAGACAGAGCCCAGAATAGAGGCACTTTTTATCTTGCGGGACACAGGACCCTGGCAGGACACGGTGGAACCTGCTTTGGTAATCTTGTAGCGAAGTCCTTTGGCGGCAAAAATCGTTCCTTTGGCAGGCAGTGTCTTCCTGGTCTGGCTGGCAGAGAAAGTGCCACCGGAAGAAGAACTGCCGGATGGTGTCACAGCGGAATTATCCGAAGAACTGTTATTATCTGAAAGAACCGGCAGAATATCTACATCTCGTCTTGCGTTACAGCGTTTACAGTGGATGGATCGCTCTCCCTTGTTGGTGGTGGTTGGCGGGATATCAATAGTAAAATCGCTTTCCCAGTCATGGCCCAGAGGATAAAGGATCGTACCCTGACGGTCAATCTCGTTGTTTCCGTCCCGGTCTGTGAAGTAATGGTTGCAGCCGCTGCAGTAATAATAAGCGATATTACCTGATTCGGTACAGGTAGGATCTTTGGCGGTGCAGTACTGCATCGTATGGGCCGCCTCTGATTTAGAATTGGTCACCATAGCAGCACCGGATTCTTTTGCGATGGGGGAGTAACCAACACTGTATTTTGGCTGTACAATGGTAAAGTTATCGGTGCCGGTATTTTTGAAAGCACCTGCCTCCAGGTAAGGAGCCGTAGGGGACCAGAATGTTATTTTCTTCAGGCCGGTACAGTTGGTAAAAGCACCGGTCTGAATGGTGTCAATAGACGCCGGGAAAGTCAGACTGGAAAGGGAAGTCTGGTCTGCAAAACCGTTTTTGGCGATCTGGTTCACCGGATAGGTGGCTTTGCCAAACATAATGCCGGATTCCACGGAGACATCTCCGGTCAGTGTTTTTCCCGGAACAGCAGAAACGGACAGATCTTTCTGACCGGTCAGGTAGTTGTCAGTAAGAGTATAACGGAGATTGTCCTTATCAATATACCGTATATCGCCACAGTCTGAGCACACCCCGTTTACATAGTGGTGGCCGGTTGGTTCTGTGTAGGTTCTTGCCTCCAGCACAGAACCACAGACAGAACAGTGGGATCCCTGGGAAGCACCCGGAGTTGTACAGGAAGCATCGACAGCGGCATCTATAACCTCTTTGTGCGTATGGTTTTCGGTGGTGAGGGGTGTAATCGTAAAGGAGACTGTTTTGCTTCCGGTAAAAATACCGGTTCCTTTGATCACCACCGAAGCGGTACCGGCGGCTACATTGTTTTCGTAGTTCAGTGTGTAGTCTACGCCTTTTGTCAGAACAGTGTGGTCATAGCTTACGGTTACCTCTGGTTCACAGGAGGAACCATTGTAAAGATACGCATTTTGTGACAAAGTAATATCAGAAAGAGCCAGATTGACACTTCCTTTATTGCCGGCCCGGACGGTATACTGTTTTTTCAGGCCGGGATTGTATTTAGGGTATACAGACAAGGTTGTGATACCCGCAGAGTTTACCTTGACACCATTCATGGGTCCATTTGCATAGACTTTTTCCGGCGGTGTCATGACGGTTGGTGAGGAAGAGTCTATGACGACATCCCGATAGTCTGTTTCGCCGTTTACTTGCGGCCAGCAGTTGATGGTATCTCCTACCGCGATGTGGGATGGGAAAGAAGCCATGTATCCTCTGGTAGAATCCTTTTCACTTTCCCAGGTTACTTCCAGGGAGGTAGGAGGTTTAATGTAGATTGTGTCCTTGCAGACAGAGCATACGCCTGTACTCTTTCCAAGAGAGTCAGGTGTGCCATAGACATATTGATGAGCAGACTTTGGAATGGTCTCCTCCGGAGAGTAGTTACAGTAATCACAGTGATAGATCTTCAGTCCGGTATGAATACAGGTGGGCTCGGTGTAAGTAACCAGTTTCTTAGTATGGTTACACTCAACGGAGACATCTGTAGAACCAAGAACTTTCCCGTCTATAGAGGCTGTGATGGTAGTGGTTCCGTGGCGCAGGCCGGATACCGTTCCATTTTTAGATATGGTGGCTTTTTCCGGATCAGAAGATTCGTAGGTAACCGGATCTACCACCCACAGACTATGAGTACGGGAATTTCGTTTTAACTGGTGTTTTAATACGACGCCTGTAGTCTGGTTAGTTTTAAGGGTAGAATCTCCCTCTAGTTTATAGCCGTCCAGCCATTCGTTGCTAACTTCTATTTTCTGCATGACATTTTCAGGGGCATCCTGCATGGTGCCATCCAGATCGGCGGTGGAATAACTGAATTCGCCTGCCAGTGTGTTGTGATAATTGGCTTCTTCACAGTAGAAGTCACCCAGTCCTACATATGTAACGGAGGGATTAATAAGAACCTTGTAGTGGCCGGTTTCCTGATCTGTCGTTCCATTTACCCAGTATTGTTTTTCCATGTACCACAGTCTGATACCCTCTTTCATGTCCGTGATCTCGTAATATGAAAGATTTTCTGCGGAGTAGGATATACCGCCGGAAGTGATGTCAGAAATATCCTGCCCGTTCAGGCGTTGATGTCCGGAGGACATAAATCCATAGGCAATACCTGCTTCGGCAGCTCGGATTCGGGCGATATTTTCCAGATCACTGGACCACTTCAGTGGTCTATAGTCATCCGGCTGGAGCATCTTGGAAGGATTTCTGGGGTCCGGAACATTTCCGGCATCACAGGCATTTTTCCGGATCTGGTTAATGTAATCTAAGGCTGTCTGTGCCTGGCTGTAATAAGATCCGTAAACACCTGCTATGGTGCAGCCATCATGAGGGGTGGAAACATCTGTTTCTAAAACTACGGTGTCCTCCGGTACCGGTGTAACAGAGGCTTTTACAGGGAGACTGTCAGAAGCCAGACCGGATGGGATCAGCATGGCAGCAGTACAGAGCCATGTCATTATCTTTTTTGCATATTGGGAGTGTATCATTGTATATCAGGTCCTTTCTCATTTGGGGTTGATGGGTCTTTTTTTTGAATGTGGACTTCCGGAATGGCCAGATTGTCGTAGTCCACAGCCGGTGGTTCTGCTTCGTCGGTGTCATCCTCCGGTGTGTGGTGAGTGTGAATCTCCGGGATTGCTACATTTTCAAAACTTAAATCATAATCATGTTTTTTTTTCGGTTTCTTTTTTTTGTGAAACATAGTTTTCACCTCCTGAATTACAAAATATTGATGAAAAAGGTTATAACAAGACTATTGATAAAGTCAGCGAACAAACTGCCGATCAAAGGAATCAGAAGATAGGCTTTTACCGACGGCACATAGCGGTCGCAAAGGGCCTGCATATTGGCCATGGCATTTGGAGTTGCCCCCATACCAAAACCACAGGTGCCGGCAGAGAGTATGGCAGCATCGTAATCTTTTCCCATGACACGGAACAAAATAAAATAGGTAAAGAAAGCAATCAGTGCAGTCTGGGCAGCCAACAGGACTACCAGCGGCAGAGCCAGTGATGCCAGTTCCCAAAGCCGCAGCGTGATCATGGCCATGCCAAGGAACAAGGAAAGACAGATGCCACCTAAGTCGTTGATCTCACCCATGTGGATAGTGGCCTTGCCGGAATATTCGGCAATATTGCGGATCAGGGCAGCGGCTAGCATGGCACCGATGTAGATCGGAAAAGTCAGTCCGGTTTTCGTTAAAAGCCAGGAAAAAATAGTTCCCAGACCAATGGCCAGGATCAACTGGAAAACAGCGGCCGGATACATATTGGTATGTCGTTTGTGTTTCTTTTCATCTTCTACCAACAGACTGTCATCTTCGGTAGAAACCGTGTCTAACAGGTGCCGTTTCTCAATAAGGCGTCGTCCCAGGGGACCGCCGATCAGGCTTCCGGTGATCAGACCGAAAGTGGCGGCTGCGGTACAGATGGTGGTGGCACCATGAATATTAAAATCTTCCAGCACCGGGCCAAAGGCTCCGGCGGTACCGTGTCCGCCTACCATAGGAATGGAACCGGTACACATGCCTACCAAAGGATTGAGGTCAAGAACTTTGGAAAGGCCAACAGCTACCAGGTTTTGGAACACGATAAGGGTGATGACCAGACCAAGAAAAATGGCCATAGACCGACCGCCGCTTTTTAATACTTTTAAGTTGGCCTGAAAACCAACAGAGGTGAAGAAAAACACCATGCACACTTCTCTCAGAGTATCGTCAAAAGAAAATTTAATGATGCCAGTGCTGTAGCAGACACAGGTAAAGATAGCGAAGAGAAGTCCGCCGATAACCGGTGCCGGGATACAGAATTTTTCCAGGAATCCAATCCTTTTTTTCAAAAATGTTCCTAATAAGAGTACCAGAACGGCAATGGCAAGAGTCTGGTACATATCTAATTCAATGTTCATACTAATCCTTTCTAACCGTTTTATTTGGTAGTTACGGTAATACCTTTATCTTTGTAGTAAGAGGCAGCACCCGGGTGAAATGGGATGGTGACACCGTGGGTGGCTGTTTTTTCGTCCAGATTCAGGTTCAAAGAAGTGGCATACTGCATATCCTTGCCGTGTTTGAACAAAAGTCTGGTAATCTCTTTTACGGTTTCATCGGATAAGTTGTCAGAAGCCAGTAAAATAGATTTGACACCCAGTGTTTCTACTTGTGTAGACTGACCGGAATAGGTATTGGCTGGAATAGTGTACTTCACATAGAAAGGATAGGCTTTCTGCAGTTTTTTCATGCATTTTTCGTCGATGCTAAGAAGCCGTATCTTACATTCTTTGTTCAGTTCGTCAATGACGGTAGTGCGGATACCGGCGGTGCAGAAGAAAGCATCAATCTTGCCGGAAGCCAGCATGGAAGCTGCCTTGGTGTAGTCCAGATTGACTGTTTCTACCAGCTGGTCATTGAGACCGCTGAAAGAAAGGATCTCTTTGGCATTTCGTTCTGTACCGGATTCAGCAGCACCGATACTTACCTTTCTGCCCTGAAGATCATCCAGGGTCTGGATATCTGAATCCCCACGGACCACAATCTGGCAGGCCTCTGTGTACAGGGAGGAAACTGCCTTGTAGCCACGGCAGATATTGTTCTCAAAAGCATTCCTGCCGTTGTAAGCATCCTGGATCAGGTCTGTCTGGGCAATCCCCAGGTCGATATAGTGATCCGACAGCAGCCGCAGATTGGCTGCGGAACCGGCTGTGTTTTTGACTTCAAATTTGTAAGATTCATTGTCTTTTGAGGCAAAACCAGAGTAACTATTGGCAAAAGAATAGTACATACCGCCAATGTCAGCTGCACCAAAGCGAATAGTCTGGGAATGGCTGCAGCCCGTCAGGAAAACCAAAAGAGAGCAAAGAAAAAAACAAAGGTGTTTCTTCATAATAAAAGGGTTCCTTTCTTATCGTAATGTTACCTATATTGTAGAGGGAAAAGGATATTTTTTCAAGGGTAATTGTCCGGGAGTTTATGACAGGGTGTGAGTGGTTTTTATGGTTTCCGTAATGTGGCAGAAAAGTCTGCGTTCCGTGGGTGCTCCCGTTAGTTAAGCGCGTAGCGGTATGGATGCCTATGCTGACGCATATACAGGCATCTCATACCGACGCACTTAAAACCCACTTCACGCAAAACTTTTCTGCCGCATTACTGGAATGATAAAAAGACATTCATGCCCTGTCACGAACTTCATGCCGCAATCGCTCCCTTTATAAGGGGGAGTATGTCTGTCCGGCTGCCCCGGGAATGATTTTAAAGGGGATGCTTTGGAAATCTGAGAGCAGTGATGGTTGATTTTAGATTGGCAGCTTTGGGAAAAAGATTTACAGAACATGGGTATTCGGGCGTCGGCAGGAGGCACTGGTGTTTTCAGTGCCCTTGCCGTTACGCACGAATCGTAGCGCAAGCGCCCATGTGAGTAAATCTTTTTCCCAAAGGCGGAAAACTAAAAACAACCATCACGACAAATTGACGGTTGAGAACCCGCCTCCACTTATGTTACAATGACCATCTACAACATTTCAGGAAAAGAAAAGGAGGCAGTTTATGAAAGAATGGAAGAAAATACGATCTGGTTTGAAATGGAAAAACATCTTTGTACTGACTTTGGCGGGGTGCATTAATGCCTTTGGTGTGACGATTTTTCTTATGCCTGTCAAACTTTATGATAGTGGAATTTCCGGTACTTCTATGCTGTTGTCCCAGATTACGCCCTCCTGGCTTTCGCTGCCGGTCTTTCTGATTTTTCTCAATATTCCGTTGTTTTTATACGGACTGAAGAAACAGGGACCGGTTTTTTCTATTTATGCGATTTATGCGGTAACCATTTATTCACTGGGAGCCTGGATTATCACGGACATACTGCCGGTTTCAGTCTCTGAGGTTTCACCTCTGGCAGGATCGGACCTGCTTCTTTGCGCTGTGTTTGGAGGTATTGTTTCAGGGCTTGGAAGTGGCCTTACTATCCGTTACGGAGGTGCCATGGACGGTGTGGAAGTGCTGGCTATCATATTTGCCAAGAAGTGGGGCATGACAGTGGGAACTTTTGTGATGCTTTATAATATTGTTTTGTATATCTGCTGTGGAATTGCCATTCACAGCTGGACACTGCCTTTGTATTCCATCGTTACTTATGCGGCTGCGCTGAAAACCATTGACTTTGTAGTGGAAGGTATTGACCGTTCCAAGGCAGCGTTTATCGTCACTACCAGGCCGGAGACAATTTGCGAACAGTTGTCGGAGGAATTTAGCTGCGGCATGACCATTATCGATGCCAAAGGATATTACTCGGATGAAGAAAAAACCGTCGTATACCTGGTGATCAACCGGTTCCAGGTGGGGCGGATGAAGGAAATCATTCATGAACTGGATAAACGAGCTTATATATCTATATCTGAGATAGCTGATGTATATCGCTATAATCAGAGCAAAAAGAGTGAAAAAAGGTAGAAAAAAGCAGAAAGATGTAAAAAAGAGTTGACAAATATAAAAAAGAAGTATAGTATGAAAAACGCTTTAGTAAGGTATAGAGGGGAAGAAGGTTGTTAAAATGATCGATTTTCACACACATATATTGCCGGGGATTGATGATGGAAGCCGGAACTCAGAAGAGTCCATCCAGATGTTGAACCTGGAACAAGAACAAGGCATAACTAAGATCGTTTTCACACCCCATTTTTATGCCAATAGAAATTCGGTGGAACGGTTTTTGAAACGCAGGGAGGCGTCTTATGAGCGGTTGCTCAGCAAGGTGCCGGAGAAATTAGTCAAAGATATTCAGTTTTGCCGGGGAGCAGAGGTTTATTATTTCCCGGGAATCGGTGAGGCGGAAGAAATATCCAGACTGTGCGTGGAGGAAACCGGGGTAATGATGTTGGAGATGCCTTTTTGTCAATGGGACGATCAGGTCGTCAGAGATGTTCAGACTCTGATAAACAAGCAGAAATTAACAGTCATCATTGTTCACATCGAAAGATATTATCCATATCAAAAGAAAAAAGAATTTTGGGAACGGGTGTTTGAATTGCCTGTTTACGCCCAGGTAAACGCAGAGAGTTTTCTGCATTTTCGAACCAGGAGGAAAGCATTTATGCTGTTTGAAGCGTACAATGCGCTACTTGGAACGGATTGTCATAACGTGACAAACCGGATACCTAATATGCAGCAGGCAAGGGAAGTGATCCAGAAGAAACTAGGCGCAGACAGACTTCGCCGGGTAGATGAATTAGGAGAGATGATTTTGCCATGAGTAAAGAACACAGCGAGAAAAAGAAGCAGATCAATATAGCAGCCGCTGCTATTGCAGCTGTCTTGGTGATTTGTCTCTGTACCGTGTTTGCAATGGGAAAGAAAGCACCCGGTAAGACGGAAACAGAAGCGGTTTCCGGTGCAGGAACAGCGGAGGCGGAGACGACTCAGGAGCCTGTTGACTGGGATTCTCTTGACAAAGTGACACTGAATCAACACAAATATGGGTTGTTACATAAAGTGACCACCTGGCTGATCCTGGGAACAGATGCCAGTGGCGACGAAAAAGGAACCGGAGAGGCATATCAGGGAGCCATGGCTGATTTTCTGATGCTGGTTGTGTTTGATGAAGAAAATAAAACATATGGTGCGATCCAGCTGAACCGGGATACTATGACAGAAGTCTCTCTGATCGACAAGCAGGGAGAGGGGGAAGCGACAGCTGAGATCCAGCTGTGTACAGCCCACTGGTATGGTGGCAGCAGACAGCAGAACTGTGAGAATACGGTAAAGGCTGTTTCCAAACTCCTGGGAGGAATCCCCATTGATGGATATTATGAAATGCCTATGGACACCATTCCGTTGCTAAATAAGCAGGCAGGTGGAGTAAAGGTGAAACTGCTGGAGGATTTTACTTCCGTGGACCCGCAGATGAAGAAGGGCAGGAAGATGATACTGAATGATACGCAGGCGTACCACTACATACATGACCGGTACGGCGTAGGGGACGAAGAAAATACATCCCGCATGAAGAGACAGCGCCAGTATTTGGGAAGTCTTGTTAAAAAGATAAAAAAACAGGCTGCGTCTGATAAAAAAATCCTGGCTCGTATAATGAACGAGTTGAATCCATATGTGGTTTCAAAGATAAGTACAAAGAAACTGACTCACTATGCCGGCTCGCTGAGTGAATATGAGTACAAAGGCCTGCTTACTATAAAAGGAACAGTAAAGACGGGCAAGGCATTGGGAGATGGTATAGAACACCGGGAATTCTACCCGGATGCTTCGTCACTGGAGCAGACAGTGAAGACACTCTATCCGCTGGTGGCAAAGGATGAACTGCAGACAGCCAGATGAAACGGTTGCAGACCAAAAAGATTTAAATGATACAAGGGGACGAACATGAATAAGCTAAAAGACAATATTCAAATAAAAGAAGACGAGGAAATGGAGATTGATCTGCTGGAGCTGTTTCAGTTTTTTAAATCTCGTTTTCTGATTCTTCTGGTAGTGCTTCTGCTGGGGGCAGTGCTGGCAGGTGGAATTACAAAGTTTTTGATCACGCCGAAATATACCGCTACATCCAAACTGTATATGGTGTCGGCATCGAATGATTCGGTCATTGATCTGACAGACCTGAATCTGGGTACTTCCCTGTCAGAGGATTATGCGGAATTGATCAAGATCCGTCCGATCCTGGAAGAAGTGATCAAGGATTATGATCTTTCCTATACTTATGAAGATCTGGTGAAGATGCTGACTATCGCACCGGTAGGTGATACGCGCATCCTGTCCATTAGTGTAGAGAGTACTTCGGCAGAAGAGGCACAGAAGATTGCCAATAAGCTGGCGGATAAGGCAGTTACTTATTTGCCGAAACTGATGGATACAGCAGCACCTAATATTGCAGAAAAGGCCATCGTGCCACCTGAACCGAGCTCGCCGAATCTTATTATCAATACATTGCTGGGGGCATTTGGATTCCTGGCTGTAGCGTTGATCGTGTTGACTGTTTTGTATCTGAGAGATGACACCATGCGGACAGCCGAAGATGTGGAGAAAGCGTTTGGCATCATGCCGCTGACCGTGATCCCAGAGGGGGATATTGCTTCTGTTTCAGATAAGAAAGAAGAGCAGATCAAGAAGCAGAAGAACAAGGAAAGAAAAAAGCGAAAAGAATAAGGCAGTCAGAAATTGGAGGACAACATGAACGAAGTAGTAATTGGAAATATGCCTTCCCTGCCATATGCAGTAGAGGAAGCAGTCAACCGCTTAAGGATCAATATTAATTTCCTGGGAAGCGATATAAAGAAGATCATGGTTATCAGTACCCTGCCGGATGAAGGGAAATCGTTTGTTACCATGCAGTTGTGGCGCCAGATGGCAGAGACAGGAACGGCATCTATTTTGGTAGATGCAGATCTTCGTAAATCCGTTATGGTTGACAAATATGATATCCGACGGAAAGATCAGGGGAAACTGCTAGGAACATCAGATTTGCTGGCACAGGACAAGCCGGTGGAGGATGTGGTACTTCACACTCAGATAGAAGGTGGAGATATCCTTCCTAATGTGAAAAATGTAGTGAATCCGTCTATGTTGATGGAAAGCCGTCAGCTGGAACAGATGCTGGATAAAATGTCAGATATGTACCGGTATGTATTTATAGATGCACCACCTTTAAGTCTGGTATCAGACGGTGAAAAGATAGGCTCCCTGTGTGATGGTGCTATTTTGGTTGTAAGGGGAGGATTTACCCAGAAGAAGCTGGTACGCAATTCGATCCAGCAGTTGGAGAGAGCCGGCTGTCCGGTTCTGGGACTGGTACTCAACCGTGTTGGTAAAAACGGCGGTGGGTACTACTATGGTAAGTACGGAAGTCATAAGTATGGCTATGGGTATGGCTATGGAGAACAGTACTACTATGGTGACAAAAGTTGAGTTTAGTTTTTTCCCAAGGGAGAGAACTTTCTCATAAATATTTTTGAAAGAAAGGAGGATATAAAAGTAATGAAAGCGATGAAAAGAGTATTGGCAACTGCTTTGGCTGCAGCTGTCGTATTAAGTTCTGCAACTGCTGCATCTGCAGCACAGAGCCCAACAACCGCACCAAAAGCTATTGCGCAGACTAAGAGCGTAAAAGTTTCCGGTAACACAGTTAAAGTTAAAACAACTGCAAAGGGAACTGCTACTGTAACTGCTATTAAGTCTACAAAGAAAGCTGTTACTGTTGCATCCACTATTAAAGTGAATGGCGTAAGCTATAAAGTAACAGTAATCGGTGCTAATGCATTCAAAAAATGCAAGAAAGTAAAGACTGTTACAATTCCTGCAACAGTAGTTACAATCAGCAAGAATGCATTCGCAGGTTGTAAAAAGCTTAAGAAGATTACTTTGAAAGGTAAGAAAGTTACTGTTAAGAAAGGAGCTTTCAAAGGTGTTAACACTAAGAAAGTAACAATCAAAGCATCTAAGATGAACGCTAAACAGTTTAAGGCCTTCAAGAAGGCTCTTAAGAAAGCCGGATTCAAAGGAAAAGTAACTAAATAATTCCTTTACAGATCAAAGTGATCAGAGGGTATGCTGTCTGCAGAGCGGCATAAGCCGGTCTGCAGGGAGTCTGCCTAAAAAAAGAATGTAACAAGAATGGGAGAGGCAGATAAATGTATAAACGAAAAAATAATAATTGGCTGAAGCATGTAGATTTTCTGGTGCTTGACTTAGTTTGTTTATTGATTTCATTTGCCGTCGCGTATGTTATTAGGCATGGACTAGCTAATCCATTTGCAGCGCCTCTTTACCGCAGTACTGTGATTGCATGGATTGTATTGGACAGTATTGTTCTTTTTGGGTTGAATACGCTCAAAAATGTTTTGAAAAGAGGATATTTGCGAGAGTTATTTGTAACTGTAAAACAGGGAATTGTATCGATGTTATTATTTTCCCTGTATTTGTTTATGACACAGGGAGGACAGCCGTTTTCTCGTATTGTACTGTTCCTGTGTGTAGGTATCTATGTGGTCTTGTCTTATTTGACAAGATGTTTGTTAAAATTATATTTGAAAAAAATCAAAGGTGTATGGAACCAGCCGGCGCTTCTGATCGTAACAACGAAAGATCTGGTGGATGGAATCCTGGAGAACTGCGAGAAAATGGAATATAAAGAATTCCAGATTGTAGGTGCGGTTGTCCTGGACGAGGACTGGACCGGGAAAACGATCCGTGGCATAGAAGTAGTGGCAGATGAGGAAAGCCTGATGGATTTTATCCGGGACGGATGGGTGGATGAAGTGTTTATATCCTGCCCGCCGGATTATCAGGATAAAAAGAGACTCTTATCGGAACTATTTGATATGGGCATGGTGGTTCATGACAACCTTTTTCAGAATAAAGATTTGGCGGAAAACAGGCAGATCGTACAGCGGATCGCAGGATTTACGGTGCTGACGACAACGCTGAACTATGCTACCAGTCAGAGCCTGTTTTGTAAGAGAGTTTTGGATATCCTGGGGGGACTTCTGGGATGTGTTTTGACAGGAATATTATTTTTGTTTCTGGCACCGGTTATTTATATACAGTCGCCGGGACCGATCTTTTTTAAGCAGGAAAGGGTCGGAAAAAATGGAAAAAAATTTAAGATATATAAATTCCGCAGCATGTATATGGATGCGGAAGAGCGTAAAGCGGAATTGAAGGATAAAAATAAAATGGGTGGAGACAGGATGTTTAAATTGGATTTTGATCCCCGGGTTATTGGCAACAAGATCCTGCCGGATGGCACCCGGAAAACGGGAATCGGAAATTTTATGCGGACCAGAAGCCTGGATGAATTCCCGCAGTTTTTTAATGTGCTGAAGGGAGAGATGAGTCTGGTAGGAACCAGACCTCCCCTGCCGGAAGAGGTAGAGCAGTACGACCTGCATCACCGGGCCAGACTGGCAATCAAGCCGGGGCTTACAGGGCTGTGGCAGGTCAGTGGCCGCAGTGATATAACGGATTTTGAAGAAGTAGTAAGTCTGGACACGGAATATATCAGTAATTGGAGTATTGCGTTGGATATTAAGATTTTGTGTAAGACCGTTGTGGCAGTGTTGAAAAAAGATGGATCGGTGTGAGGAAAGGTGGATAATGTATGATACACTTTAATGTACCTCCTTATGTAGGAAACGAATTCAAGTATATGGAAGATGCAGTAAAAAAACATAAAATTTGTGGAGATGGCATTTATACAAAAAAATGCAATGAATGGATGGAGCAAAGATTTAGTGCAAAAAAAGTAATGTTGACTACTAGTGGATCAACAGCACTTGATATGGCTGCTTTGATGTGTGATTTAGGTCCAGGGGATGAGGTGATTATGCCAAGTTATACTTTTTCAAGTACAGCTAATTCATTTGTTTTGGTAGGTGCATCTCTGGTTTTTGTTGATATTCGTCCAGATACGATGAACATTGATGAGAATAAAATCGAACAGGCAATTACAGAAAGAACGAAAGTGATTTGTGTGGTTCATTATGCGGGGGTTGCCTGTGAGATGGACACGATTATGGACATTGCAAGAAAATACAACTTAATGGTTGTAGAAGATGCTGCACAAGGTGTGATGAGCACATACAAGGGAAAAGCATTGGGAACAATCGGGGACTTTGGATGTTACTCTTTTCATGAGACAAAGAACTATTCAATGGGAGAGGGAGGAGCAATTGTTATTAATAATGAGTCCTATATTGAAAAGGCAGAAATCTTGAGAGAAAAGGGAACAAATAGGGCTCAGTTTTACCGTGGGCAAGTTGCAAAGTACAATTGGGTTGATTTTGGAGATAGTTATCTGCCAAGTGATTTAAATGCAGCGTACCTTTGGGGACAACTTGAAAAAGCGGATGAGATAAATGAAAACCGGTTAAAAAGTTGGCATTATTATAATAAATCCTTGAGACTATTGTCGGAGAAAAAAATTATTGAAACACCTGTGATTCCTGATGAGTGCGAACACAATGCGCATATGTATTATATTAAGTGCAAAGATATGGATACACGGCAAAGATACATTAAGTTTATGAAAGATAATGGAATTCTTTGTGTGTTTCATTATGTTCCGTTACATAGTGCACCGGCAGGTTTGAAGTTTGGCAGGTTTGTAGGAAGAGATGAATATACAACAGCAGATAGCGATCGCTTGGTGCGGTTGCCACTTTATTATAATATGAAGAGTTCTGATTTGCGGTTTATAGTGGATAAAACGCTGGAATATTTTGGAAAGGATATTGAAATAGATGCTTAGGGTTGCTGTCATTATAGGGAAAATGGATTCAGGTGGTAAAAAAAACCTGGTAATGGAATATTATCGACATATAGACCGTAAAAAGATACAGTTTGATTTTATTTGTGATTCCGATTCACAAGCTATTCCAGAAGAGGAAATAAAAAAAATGGGGGGGAGAGTTTACCAGATTCGCCCATATCAAAAAATAATACAAAATATGGTGGATATGTCTCGATTATTTAAAGCAAACCAATATAAAGTTGTCCATGCGTACAATAGCACTATGAATGTATTCCCTATGTTTGTCGCCCGAATATGTGGTGTACCTGTTAGAATTTCGGAAAGTTTGTCAATGGCACATAAGAAAGATACAAAGACAAAATTAAAAAAAATACTACGACTTATGTCGAGATGGTTTGCAAATTATTATATGTCTTGTGGAGAGGATTGTGGTAGATGGCAGTTTGGAAACAAGTTGTTCGATCAAGGAAGAGTGGATGTTTATAAAACGGTAATTAATACAGAATACAACTCATTTTGCCCACAACTGCGACAAGAAACAAGAAAATTATATGGTTGGCAGGATAAAATTGTTATAGGTCATATTGGCAGATTTACTTCTCAGAAAAATTCAGTGCGTGTGATTGAAATATTTGCAGCGATTGCAGAAAGAGAAGAAAATGCAGTGTTGTGCTTGATAGGGGATGGCGAATTAAAGAAAAAAATGTTTGAGAAAATAGAACAGTTGAATATTTTGAATCGGGTTTGTTATTTAGGACGGCGCGAGGATATTCAGCAGTTTTATAACGCAATGGATGCTTTCTTGCTACCTTCGTTATACGAGGGTCTTCCAGTGGTAGGATTAGAGGCAGAAAGTTGCGGATTGCCTGTATTTTTTTCTACAGAAATAACAAGAGAAGCGAATGCATGTGAATTGGGGCATTTTCTATCATTGGATGAGACAGAAGGGGTATGGGCTGAGAAAATGATAAAAGAAATTAAAAAAAATATAACACACAGAAGAAGTCATGCAAATGAGGTGAAAAATGCAGGATTTGATTCTGCGAATGAAGCAAGACGGTTACAGATGTATTATATGAGTGCACTTAAGAAGGAGCTGGACAAATGATAAGTGTTGTGGTACCCGTGTATGAGGTAGAGTTGTATCTTCGACGGTGCATTAATAGTATAATGAATCAGACATACGAATCATTTGAACTAATACTGGTAGATGATGGATCAACAGATGGATGCCCGCAAATATGTGATGAGTATGCTGACAAATATGGAAATGTATATGTTATTCATAAGAACAATGGGGGATTATCAGACGCAAGGAATGTAGGCACATTAGCAGCAAAAGGTGAATATGTTACATACATTGACAGTGATGATTATGTTAGTCCGGATTACTTAGAGGTCCTTTGGAGGTTGAAAAAAAAATACCAGGCTGAGATGACTGTGACAGGGATAGTTGCGTTTGCAGAAGGAAGCAATCCTCCAAAAACAAAAAAAAAAGAGTTCACTTGTAGTGGAACTAAGGCCTTGCAAAATGTTCTGTATCAGAAGTATATGGATACAAGTGCATGCGGAATGCTAATACCGATTCAGGTGGCACGAAAAAATTTGTTTCCTGTTGGAAAATATCATGAAGACGAGTTTACGACATATAAATTTTATGAAAATGTAAACTGTGTAGCTGTAACAACCCAAAAACAGTATTTTTATTTGCAAAGAAAAGATAGTATTATGCATCAAAAATTTGGGAAGGCGAGTCTGGATGAATTAGATGCAGCAGACAATTTAGTGCAAATCTGCGAAAAGCGTCATCCTGAGTTAGTTCGCGCAGCAAAAGCAAAGAAATTTAGTGATTACTGCCAGGTTTTATTGAATGCGTGGAATTTACAAGAAACGAATCCGGACATTTATACAAGAATTACGAATTATTTAAAAGAAGTTCGTTTTGAAATTTTCAAGGATAGAAGGACGAGATTTAAAAATAAGATTGCTGCGTTTTTACTTTTTTTTGGGATACAGGTGTTGTTGTTTGCAAATCAATTTCGAAAAAGCGAAAGTTAGGTGAAAGGTGTTATAAATGTTGATTTATATAATTCAGATTGTATTAATCTTTTTGCTTTGGCCAATGCATAAAATAACTGTAACTATGCACAAAAAAAGGGTGCAAGGGGAGAAAATATATTTGTTTTTCATATTTCTTATGCTTGGAGCAACAATGTCATTACGAGGAGTGATGATTGGTTCAGATACGCAGGTATATCGATGGATATATCAGGTAATTATGAAATCAGATAACATATCTACAGCGTTAAAAAATTCAACTGTTAATTCAGCACCGATATATGTGCTGTTTCAATATCTGATATCAAGATTAACGGATGTGGAACAATGGAGTATTGTGGGAAATTCTATTGTGATTGCATCTGGATTTTATTGGTTTATACGCAAAAATTCAGAGCACTACATGTTTTCGTGCTACCTGTTTATTGCATTGTCGCTTTTTTTTGAAAGTATGAATGGTTCGAGACAATTTATGGCAATTTCATTGGCGCTATGTGCATATACATTTTTGAAAGAAAATATTAAATCCGTAAAAGGATGGGGGTTATTTTTACTAGCTGCGGGAATACATAATACAATAATTGCTTTTGCACTTGTGTTTTTAACGAAAATAGTGAGGAAGGATTCACTGGTAAAAACAGTTGTAGGGTCAATCAGTGTTGCTTTAACTGTGGCGGTATGTATTAAGGCTTTGGTTGAAGTTGCGGTTAATATATTCCCCTACTTTAGTATATACCTAAATGGAGATAATGCAGCACAAATATTTGATGATACTGGTAATGGTCGAATTATTTTGTTATATAGTTTTTTATTAATGATTCTTTTGGTTTCGATTTTAATTTTAAATTATCAGAAAAAAATAGTGGACAAATTAGTTTGTTATGATCTGTTTGCAGGTGTTTTTTGCGTGATTATGGGTATTGCTTTCTCAAAAAATGTGTTGCTACTCCGAATTATTTGGCCTTTTATGTCAGTGCTTATAGTGCTACTGCCTAATCTTTTTGCGAAGGTTGATGGAAAAATAAAAAGGATATTGTATACAGGGACAACTGTTGTGCTGGCAGTTTATTGTATATGGTTTCTTGTAGAAGATAAAAGTGGAATTGTTCCGTATGTTCCATTTTGGAAAAATATGTAAAGGAGTTGAAACATGATACCTAAAGTGATCCATTATTGTTGGTTTGGTGGGAATCCATTGCCAGATAGTGTAAGAAAATGTATAAATTCGTGGAAAAAGTTTTGCCCAGATTATGATATAAAACAATGGGATGAAACCAATATAAATTTACATGAAAATGCGTATGTATTAGAAGCATATCAGGCAAAAAAGTGGGCTTTTATTACAGATTATGTTCGATTGAAAGTATTGGTAGAATATGGTGGAATATACATGGATACGGATGTGGAAGTGCTGAAACCGATAGATGTGTTTTTAAGCAATCATGCCTTTTCGGGATTTGAAGATGTTGATTGTGTTCCAACGGGAATTATGGCTTGTGAAAAAGGATATACCTTGTTTAAAGAACTATTAGATGATTATAAAAATCGACATTTTATTTTGCCAGATAAATCTTATGATATGACAACAAATGTGGTGACAATAACGAAACAGTGTGTAAAACATGGTTTGGTGTTAAACAACACATTACAAAATATTGAGGGATTTTGTTTGTATCCTAAAGATTTTTTTTGCCCAAAGAGTCATGTGACAGGAGAAATAAAATGTACATCAAACACTTATACAATTCATCATTTCGCTGGTTCTTGGCATACACCATACCAACGATTTAAGGCTAAAATTAAAAAAATATTAGGTTTTCGACTTACAAAAAAAATAATTGCGATAAAAAACAAACTATACGGCAGGTAATTGAATGCTTTTTAAGGAGCTGAGAAAAATATGAAGAAAGTGATGGTAGTTTTTGGTACGCGTCCAGAGGCAATAAAAATGTGTCCGTTGGTAAATGAACTAAGGGAAAGAAAAAATCTCGATGTGTGTGTATGTGTAACTGGGCAGCATCGGCAAATGCTTGAGCAAGTTCTGCATACATTTGATGTAGTTCCTCAATTTGATTTGGCAATTATGAAGGACAAGCAAACATTGTTTGACATTACGACTGAAATTTTAGTGAAAATCAAAAAGGTGTTACAAAAAACAAAACCAGATCTTGTTCTTGTGCACGGAGACACTTCGACAACATTTGCTACAGCATTGGCGTGTTTTTATTTACAGATACCAGTAGGGCATGTGGAGGCGGGACTTCGCACATATGATATCAAGAGTCCTTATCCAGAAGAATTTAATAGACAAGCAGTATCTATTATCTCAAAGTATGATTTTGCACCAACTAAACAAGCACAAGAGAATTTATTAAAACAAGGGAAAGATAAAAAGCGGATTTGGGTTACAGGGAATACGGTAATTGATGCATTAAAGACTACAGTAAAGCGTGATTACACACATCCAGAATTGGAATGGGCAAAAGATAGTAGACTAATTTTTATAACAGCACATAGGAGAGAGAACATAGGGGAGCCAATGCATAATATGTTTAGAGCCATTCGTCGGGTATTGATAAAGTATCCAGATGTGAAGGCATTGTATCCAATTCACATGAATCCATTGGTTCGTCAAGCTGCAATGGAGGAATTGGCAGGTATGGATCGACTACATATTATTGAACCTGTTGAAGTATTTGATTGTCATAATCTTATGGCAAAAAGTTATTTGATTCTAACTGATTCGGGAGGAATCCAGGAGGAGGCTCCATCTTTGGGAAAGCCTGTTTTGGTTATGAGAGATACGACAGAGAGACCAGAGGGGGTTGAAGCAGGTACACTTAGGTTGGTAGGAACAAGGGAGGAAAATATTTATGAGCAGGTTAAGTGGTTGTTGGATGATAGTGAAATATATAAGGAGATGGCACAGGCAAAAAACCCATATGGGGATGGGAGGGCTTGCACTCGCATTGCAGATATAATTGAAAAAGGGTACACAGACATTTAATGCAAATTATGTTTGGAGTGAAAAATGAAAACAAAGATTACATTACTTAATATGATGTCAGCACTATTACTACAGATTTGTTCGATAATAGGCGGTTTTATAGTTCCACATATTATTATTAATTATTTCGGATCTAATGTTAATGGGCTAGTTAGTTCATTAAATCAGTTTTTGAGTTATATTTCGTTGCTTGAGGGCGGCATTACAAGTGTAGTGATGGCAAATTTGTATAAGCCTCTTTCGCAAAAAAATATGGACACAATAAGTTCTATTATGGTTACAGCAAAAAAATTTTTCTCACAAATTGGAATGATTTTTATAATATATTCTTTAATACTGGCTGCTGTGTATCCTTTTTGTGCAAGAGGACAATTTGGATATTGGTATGTATTCTGGCTTACTATTATCTTATCAATTAGTCTGGTTATCCAGTATCTTTTTTCTATTTCGCTAAGGGTGTTGTTGGAAGCTGATAAAAAAGTATATATAGTATCATTTACTCAATGCATTATAGTTGTATTAAATGTTATATTAGTATATGTTTGTGTTAGGATTTTCCCCAGTATACATCTCCTAAAATTAATAAGTGGATTAGTATACATATTACAACCCGTTGTTTTTTTTCATATTGTTAGTAAAAAATATAATATAGACTGGAATAGACATCATGACAAATCATTGATTAAAGAGCGATGGAGCGGTTTCGCAATAAATTTAGCAGCATTTATCCATGAGGGGACGGACATTGCAATACTAACATTTTGTTCGAATTTTGAGATGATTTCGGTGTATACTGTGTATGCGCTTATTACGAATGGATTGAAACAAGTAGTTGCATCATTGACATCTGGCATAAATCCATCACTAGGACATTCATATGCCAAAGGAAATTTAAAAGAAATTCATTTGAAGTTAGATCTTTATGAATATATTATTTTTTCTGTGGTTACTTTTTTGTTTACAGTTGCAATGTTACTTATCACTCCTTTTGTAATGATTTACACACAGGGAGTGCGAGATGCAGATTATTATCAGCCTCTTTTTGGAATTGTATTTGTGATGGCAGAGGCTTTGTACTTATTAAAATTCCCGCATCTAAATTTGGCATATTCAGCTAACAAATTTCGGGAAGTGACCCCATATGCATATATAGAGGCAATAATCAACATTTTGGTATCCAGTATTCTCGTCTGGAAATTTGGTTTATCAGGGGTTGCTATGGGAACATTTATCGCAATGCTTTTCCGAATGGCAGCACATGTATATTATACAAGTAAAATTGTACCAACAAGACGACCATCCATTTTTGTTTACAAATTAGTAATATATGTTTTGGGCTCTGTTTTTAGTAGCTTGGTATGTATATATTTTGCGCCGATAGAAACATATACAATATGGCAATGGATTGCGCATGGAGTCATATATTCAGTTATAGTGGGGGTAGTAATATTAAGTATAAGTTTCTGCTTTTTTTCAAAAGAATTGAAGTTTTTTAAAAATTATATAAGAAGAGGAGGTCACAAATGAAAAAAATTATACGACAATTAGGTAAGAGGATTGTTGGAATGGTAAATCAGATGATTTATAATGCTTGTTTGCTTTTTCCTGTTAATTCTAACTTGATTATTTTGGAGAGTGAAGAGGACTTTTCTGATAATGCATATGCTTTCTATGAATATTTAGTGCGACAGAAATGTGATGAGAAATATAAAATTATTTGGTGTGTAGAAAACATTGATAACGCAAAAAAGAGGGGAGTTTTGGCTATACGCAAGTGGCCTAAAAGGCCGGATCCTATACAGAATTTTTACTTAGCAACATGCAGATGGTATATCTATGATCATAGTAATATGTTTGACCGACGGTACAAACGAGATGGGTGTGTTGTGTTTAATTTATGGCATGGATGTGGTATAAAGCAATCAACGGATTTAAAGTATAAAGATAGATTTGATTATATAACAGTAACAGGTGAATTTTACAGAGAAATGTTTGCAAAAATTTTTGGATGCCCGAGCCAGAAAGTGCTTGTATTGGGATATCCCAGAAATGATTACTTGTTTCTTGACGAACGGGAATCCCAACAGAAGATTATTGAAAACTATGGGGTAAATAGATTCAAAAAAATATTCTTGTGGATGCCAACTTTTAGAAGGAGTTTTAATAAAGAGTTGGACGAGCAGTATTTTAAATCTGAGACAGGATTACCAATTTTGTACAAATGCGATGAATTGGTAGAGTTTAATCATTATCTAAAGGAAAATAATGCACTGTGTATTTTTAAGGTGCATCACCTTCAGGCAGAATTGAAAGTTTTTGATAGAAGGTATTCGAATATTTTTGTTTTGAAGGACAGTGATTTGAGAAAGTTGGATTTGCAGTTATATGAGGTAATTGGAATTTCAGACTGCTTAATATCTGATTATTCATCTGTTGTGAATGATTACATGCTTTTGGATAAACCAATTATATTCACATTGGATGATTACAAAGAATATTCACGGTCTAGGGGGCTGATGATGGAGAATGCAAAAGAATATTTTTATGGATATCATGTGGAAGACAGGGATGGTTTGATTGCCGCATTGGATGAGATTTTACAAGGAAAAGATGGATATAAGCAAATAAGAACAAAAAATATCAGTCAAATGCATAAATATATAGATGGAAATTCATCAAAACGTATTGCAAACTTCTTAAAAATAACAACAACTTAGTTTACTTGTGAAAATATTACCCAATAGAGAAAGTTAATTTGAATGAAACACAGATGAGAATCCTTGAAGAAATATTTATATACAGAGCGATCTGAAACTCCTTTTTCAAAAATACCTGTTTAAGGATGTTACTTATATGGTATCCTAGTATCAGTGGCATAAGTTGTTGTACAGACGCGAGGACAATGAAAGTGTGAGGAGGCATATATCATGACAAAGAAAGAACAGCGTATCAAAAAATTGACAGAGTACCTGCAGAGACTGGGAGCAGGAGAAGAACTGGAAGAAGTAAGAAAAGATTTTATAAAAGAATTTTCGGATGTACAGGCATCGGAGATCATGGAGGCTGAGCAGGAACTTATGAAACAGGGAACACCGTTGGAGGAAGTGCAGCGGCTCTGTGATGTGCATGCAGCACTGTTTCACGGTGTTACGCCGGAGGAAGAGATGAAAAAGCGTCAGTCTTTTGAGCAGAAGGAATATGGAAATAAAAGTCAGCAGGCACAGGAACTGGAGCAGGTAGAAGGGCATCCACTGTATACGCTGACAAAGGAGAATCAGGCACTTTTAAAACTGTTGCAGCAGTTTGCTGGATCTGAGGATGAAAATCTGCTGTCGATCATCGGACAGTTTGCGGTTCATTATGCGAAAAAAGGAGATCTTTTATATCCTCATTTGAAAGTAAAATATGGTATTGCCGGACCGTCGGATGTGATGTGGACGGTGGATGATGAGATCCGGGATGAATATAGTACCCTGATGAGAGAATCCCAGAGAGGGGATGAGTGGAACAAACGCCTGAGAGCCGTCTTGAAACGGATCGAGGAAATGGTCCACAAAGAGCAGAATATTTTGTTCCCGATCTGTGCTGTGAATTTTACCAAAGAAGAGTGGATGGGGATTTACCGGGATGCCAAGGATTATATTGTGTGCTTTGGTGTGGAGGACATACACTGGCAGGAAGTAGAAGACCAGGAGATAGTCAGAGAGAATTTCGGAAAAGATGAAATTGTGCTGCCGGGCGGTCATATGACCCTGGAGCAGCTGACTGCTTTGCTCAACACGGTTCCCCTGGAGATTACGTTTATCGATGTGGACAACATAAACCGCTTTTTCAATGAGGGACCAAAGGTTTTCAAGCGTCCCGGCATGGCACTGGACAGGGAAGTGTTCTCCTGCCATCCACCGAAGATAGAGCCAATGGTGCGGGCCATCATTGACGATTTTCGCCACGGCAGAAAAGACCGTGTTCCGGTTTGGATGGAAAAAGGCGGACGCACCATGTTAGTTACTTACATGGCAGTGAGAGATAAAACCGGAAAGTATGTAGGTACGGCGGAATTTGTTCAGGATATGGAGTTTGCCAAAGAGCATTTTGGGAAGAAATAGGGGGAGAAAATTGGAATAAAACTTGTTATTCCAATTTAGTGAATGTTTATAACAATTTTCTCGCGCGGTTAAGACGAGTAAATATTGACTATAAAACAAATAAATGTTATGCTCATACGGAGAGGGGGGAATCACTCATTATAAAAGGGAGGAATTGCGATGAGATTCAGTGAGGATAAAAAGCAAACAATAAAAAGATATATATTAGAGAAGATCTCACAAAAGGCCGTTTCCATATCGAAAACTGTAGCTGAAACATTTGATGTGAATGCGTCTACTGTGCACGCCTACATGAAGGAATTGATGGAAGAACAAGTGATCAAAAAAGTAAAGAGAGGCCAATATGAGTTGATCCGTTATGAGTTCGAGTATAATTTACGTCGCAGCAATGGGGATCTGGATACGGATACCTATGCATTTGATGCATGTTTGTATGAGCATATCAGTGGATTTGAGAAAAATGTCCAGGATATCTGGAGTTATGCTTTCAGTGAAATGATCAATAATGTAATGGACCATTCCCAGGCGGAGAATGTCCGTATTGTGATCGCACAAGATTTTATGAAAACCAGTGTCATGGTCATTGACAATGGAATTGGTATTTTTAAGAAAATTCGAGATTATTTTCACCTGGCGTCAATTGATGAGGCAATTTGTGAATTATTTAAAGGAAAACTGACAACAGACAAAGAGAATCATTCGGGGGAGGGTATTTTCTTTAGTTCCAAGCTGATGGATGAATTTTTTATCATATCCAGTGGAAAGATTTTCACAAATAATAAATACGGAGACAGTGGTATCCAGGATCTGGTGATGGAAAACCAGAAGGGAACTTGCGTATTTATGGAACTTTCTAACTTCAGTCATAAAATGGCAAAGGAAGTATTTGATGCTTATGCAAATATAGAAGGGGGATTTATAAAAACAAGAATCCCATTAAAGAATATATTTGATTCTTCGCCGGTTTCGCGGTCCCAGGCAAAGCGAGTGTGCAATCGTCTGGAGAACTTTAAAGAGGTCATTGTTGATTTTGAGGAAGTCTCATGGATCGGGCAGGGATTTGCGCACCAGTTATTTGTGGTGTTCGCGAAAAGCCATCCGGAGATTGTTATAACGCCGGTCAATATGAATGAAGATGTGACAAAAATGTACCATCATGTTATGACTTCCGGTGAAGCCTAAAAAAAACTGCCTGAGCCAGCATTACTGGTTCAGGCAGTTTTTTACATGTCGATAAACTTTATTTCCTTCGGTAAAGCCATATTTATCGATAAGAAGATCACGGACAACCTGTTTTGAGTTTTCGTCTTTGTGATGTTTGCAGATCAAAGAGGCTGCGTAAGAGACCACCTCGTTGTTGAAACAGGCCCGGCTCAAAGTGCGCTGAACCGTTGTGTTTAACTGCATCACAGGAGAGATGGCCGGCTTCTCCGAAGGAGCAGGAACTTCTACGGCCGCTATTTTTTCTTTTGGCTTTCTGCGGCTTATCAGTCCCGTTTTTTCCTGTTTCTCTGCATTCTTTTTCTTGGCAGATGCCGTATAATCCATCTTTGGGTGTCTCGCAATGTCGGCAGAGCGGTGGATTTCCTTGAGAAAAGTGATCACATTATCGTAATCGTTGTCTTTGCTGATGATCACATATTTGCATTTTTTATCACCATTGGTGCCAAGCAGGTAGCCTAAGTAGGCAGTAAGATGCATATCCAGAGACTGCTTGCCGGCAGGCAGACAGTGGAAAGAATAGTCTACAGAATGAAAGTTTGACAAAATCTCAATGCTGATCTTAGGAGCATTTTTCGTGGAAAATATATGTATGTGGTCGTGGTAATCCAGATGTCTGGAGCAGATGAGACCTGCGTTGTTTACATTTTCAAAATCAATTAAATAATAAGTTTCTACATTTGACATAGTGTTCTCCTTTAATATCCCTTTTATAATAGTGTGTTTGATTCAATCATATTATAAAAGTATAACACGACTGGCGGTAGATGGCAAGGAGTGGCAGAATGTGGGAGGGTTCTTGCGTCCGCTGGGTGTATTTGTTATAATAGGGGGCGATATATGTTATAAGAGGAGGATGCAACATGCAGGCAGGAAAAAAGATAGTAGCAGGTATGCTGGCATTGGCGTTGACGATACAGGGAGTGCCGATGCAGAGGGGAACAGCGGTGCAGGCAGCGGGCCAGACCACGGAAACAGCACCCCTGCAGGGAACGGATGGAGCCATCACATGGAAACTGACGGAACAGACGCCGCAGCAGGGATGGTCTCAGGGGGATAAAAAGGCTTATAAACTGACGATAACGGGAAAAGGCGTTATGCCTGGATATATGCATATGTCCGATGGTGTTAATACGCCGTGGCAGCCATATAATGATCAGATTCAGACGATTGCGGTAGCAAAGGGAGTTACCCGGGTATCTGAGCATGCGTTTGAAGGAATGGGAGAACTGACCAGTGTAACACTGCCGTCAACGGTAACCCAGGTCAGCAGAGAAGCGTTTATGTACTGTCAGAAATTAGAAAAAATCACACTGCCGGAGGCGTTGGAAAACATTGGTGACAGAGCGTTTAATTACTGCCGTGCCTTAAAGAGCATTGTGGTGCCGGATCAGGTGACAACCATTGGCAGTCTGGCGTTTGCAGGCTGTACTTCCCTGGAAAGTGTTTCTCTTGGGAAAAGCATGGCACAGGTGCAGGGATCTCTTTTCCATGAATGTGGGAAATTGTCAACCCTTACCGTGGCTCACGGAAATGCATCTATGCGGTCAGAGGACAATGTGCTGTACAATAAAGATATGTCACTGCTGATCCGCTATGCAGCAGGGAAAAGCGATACAAAATTTTATGTGCCGGGTAGTGTGAAGACCATAGGGGCCAATGCCATTACGCATTGTTCAAATTTGGCGGAACTTCAGATTCCATCCAGTGTAACCAAAATGGATGACTACGCGGTTTATTATAACAGTGCTCTGAGCAAACTCTTTTTTGAAGGAAATGCGCCAAAGGTTTCTGTTGTGACCTCTCACACAGGTATTATAGGAGGCAATCCCCAGGTTTATGTATATACTGTTTACAATGGAGCAATCCGGCACAATGGAAAAACAGGAACGGATGCCAACAAAGACATCACATTGTATAAAACAGCATCTTCCACAGGTTGGGGCGAGGGATGGTCTACCATCTCACAGAAAAGTGACGAAACCAACCAGTATTCAAAAGGGTATGGTTTTACATTGCAGAATTTCAGTCTGACTGATACAGATACGGCGGATGGCACATTTGGAAGTCTCAAGTGGCATTACCGGGATGACATAAAAGAACTGTCCTTTAGTGGAAGTGGTTCAATCTCGGATTTTTCCCTTTCTGCACTTCCTAAATGGAATGGCGGACAGGGCAGAAGTTTCAGACAGAGCATTAAGACGATCGACGCTTCCAAGGCGACCATTACGGCCGTGGGAAATTATGCTTTTTACAACGCAGACCAGCTGGAAAAGGTGACATTTGGTTCTGGGTTAAAACGAGTTGGGAAATATGCATTTGCAGACTGTACGGCACTGAAAAATTTCCCGGCAGAAAATGCTACATCCATTGAAGAAGGTGCCTTTGCAGGGGATACCTCTTTGACTGGAGAAGTGGATATGACCGGGGCGCAGGTTATAGGTGCCAGTGCCATGGAAGGTGCCAGCGGAATCACGGATATCCGCCTGGGAGCCAAACTTACCAGTATTGAAGCCGGAGCTTTTGCAAATTGCAAAAAATTGAATGGTGTGATTCTTCCGCTGGGAATTAAAACCTTGAAAAAAAGAGCTTTTTATGGATGTAGTTCTTTGGAGGCGGTAAATATTCCGGAAGGCTTTACCGGTACAGAAGCGGAGACCTTTGGAAATTGTACGGCCTTGAAAAAGGTATATTTTACAGGCAGTATGCCGGAGCAGTGGAATGAAGATACATTCGCAGGATGTTCTTCGACATTAAATATATATTATAACAGTGGAAAAACAGGCTGGAGTGACAGCGTGGAAAATGGCACCTGGCAGGGATATACAGCCAGCTGTCTCACCAGACATTTTCAGCGTGGGAAAAACACATATAGTTTTGAGGATACGGCAAAAAACTACGGATATTCAAATGCTTATAAAATACCGCAGGCCCGCTATCAAAGTGTCTTGAAAAACGCACCGCTCGCAGCTTTTTATGCGGCTACAGAGCCGGCTTATCAAGGAAACGCATTTGGTATGGCAGCGTCTGTACTGGACTTTTATGAAGGAGACAACCTGAAAGTATCTTCTTACGATTCAAAGGCAAAGACTGTTTATGAGATACAGACTCCGGGTCAGGCGTTGACGGAGCTGATAGAGAAGTATCAGGTGACGCAGTATGCCCAGCCGGTCAGTGATGCACTGACAGCAAATCAGGGCAAGTATCTGGATATGGTGAAGAAAATTGCCAGATTTTCCTGGTCAGGTGGCAGAAAAGTAGATGCAGCCGGAGAGGCAGTCGTAATATGTGTGTACAAGGGAAGCAAAGCCCATGCACTGGTGCCTCTGGATGTGACGATTACCAGTGGAGGAAATTATCTGGTTACGGTTTATGACAGCAGTAATCCGGCGGATGTCCGTTACATGTCAGTGAGCAAGGATCTTTCCTGTGTTCATTATACCGTGGGTTCAGAGGATTACACAAAGGCTTCTTTTGTATCCTATTCTGTGTTGAAACAGGCCGCAGGGGGCAGCAGCACTTCATATCAGGACAAAATGACAGTGGCTGTCAACCGGCAGAATATAACGATAAAAGACAGTCAGGACCGGGCTTACACAGAGATTTCCGGAGCTTATGAGCAGATTCCGGCAGCCGGAAGTTCCATGGCAGACTTTTCAGGAATAAAAAGGTTCGTTTTGCCACAGGGAAGTTATGATGTAAAAAATACACCAGTCAGTCAGGCTGTCACAGAACATGTCCTGGCGTATCTGGCTTCTGATGAAGTGTATGTAAAAATGGACGCCAGTGACAGTAAGGCATCCGTTCACATGGAAAATGCAAGAAAATACGGATATTATCAGATGGCAGTAACTCCATCTGTGAAAAATGGCAGCATAACAATCCTGATCATGAATAAGGCTGGAAAAACCAAGGAAATAGTTGTTCAGGGTGGAGCGGCAGCAGCGAAGGTCTATACAAGGGGCAAGGTGCAGCTGACACTGACATCGGATGCGGCAAAAGTTACGGTGGATGGAAAGAGCGTAGAGCCAAAGACCAGTATAGAACTGGCATTTGAGACCACAACACCTGCCACGGCAACACCGAGTCCGACCCCGACTGCCACAGCCACCGCTACAGCGCCGGCTACGGCTACCGCGGCACCAACCAAGGTGCCGGCGGTCACACCGACCACAGCACCGACCAAGGCGCCGGCAGTTACACCAACGGCACCAACCAAGGCACCGGCAGTTACGCCGACGGCAACGGCTGCCGTGACTCCGCCAACTACCGACGCAGCTACGGCTACACCAACGGCAACACCATCTACGACCCCAACGAAGCCGGCGGATACAGATAAACCAACAGCCGGTGGATCGGATGTCCAGCCGCAGGAATCAAGAGACAATTATGTACTGCCTCAAAAACCAGTGCTTACCCTGAAAAAGAAAACAGAGGTAAAGAAACCGGCCCGGGTAAAAATCCGTTCCGTCAAGAAGAAAAAAGGCAGCAAACTGTGTGTGAAACTGAAAAAACAAGAAAATGCACTGCGTTATCAGATCCTTTATGGAACCAGCAAAAAATTTAAAAAGGCAAAGAAGGTAAAAACCTCAAGCACTCAGGTGATTCTGAAAATAAAAAAAGGCCATACCTACTATATAAAAGCAAGAGCATATAATGGTGCCGGGTATGGTGCATATTCAAAAGTAAAACAGATAAAGGTGAAGTAACTGAGCCGGGGGTTCAGTGATTAGGAAACTGGAAAGTGAGGTAAGTTGATATGGCAAATGATATCGTTAACTATCAAGATGTGATTACTGACATAAAGGGAATTATTATATCTGGTCGTGAAGTGGCTTATAATGCAGCAAATAAGGCTATGGTGCTTACCTACTGGCATATTGGTAAGCGTATTGTGGAACAGGAACAGGCAGGAAAAGAAAGAGCAAAATATGGTCAGGCTTTAATTGAGGCATTAGCAGATGAACTCACAAAAGAATATGGAAGAAGTTTTTCAAAAAGAAATCTGCAATATTTTCGTAAATTTTATCTTGCTTTTCCGGATGAGCAGATTGTGAACACATGTGTTCACAATTTGAATTGGTCTCATTTTAGAGCACTTTTGCGTGTGCCGGATGAGAATGCCAGATTGTGGTATATGAATGAAGCTGCAAATGAAAGTTGGAGTGTTAGGACTTTGGATAGAAATATCAGCACACAATATTATTACAGATTAATGCAGTCACCGAAGAAAGATGCTGTCATGAATGAAATGCTTCAGAAAACAGCTGAAGATCAAAGAAATAAATTTGAACTCATAAAAAGTCCGATTGTTGCAGAGTTTCTTGGTTTCAAAAATGAAGATTCTTATATTGAAAATGATTTGGAATCAGCTATTTTAACACATATCAGGGACTTTCTTATGGAGATGGGAAAGGGATTTGCTTTTGTTGCCAGACAGCAGCATATTGTTACTGAGACAGAAGATTATTTTATTGATCTTGTTTTTTATAATATTGAGTTAAAATGTTATGTGCTTATAGATTTAAAAATGGGGAAAATTACTCATCAGGATGTGGGACAGATTGATATGTATGTCCGGATGTATGATGAACTGAAATGTAAGGAGGGAGATAATCCTACACTTGGTATATTACTTTGTGCGGAAACAGATGAAGATATAGCAAGATATTCCGTGCTACATGATAATGACAGACTTTTTATGTCGAAATATCTTACATACCTGCCAACAAAGGAGCAGCTGAAAGCAGAGATAGAAAGACAGAAAGAAATATTTTATATGCAGCATCCGGCATTGTCTGAAAATGATAAAGAAGGTTATAAAAGCCACAAACACATTACATAACCCAGTAGAACACTGGCCGGATTTTCAGCAATCAGCCATAAGAATAAAAAATTGCGGGAAATGGGTACAAACACGCAAGTGTCAGATCTGCGTAGTGGGCAGATCGACACTTCTGCGCGTTTGTTGTAGCGAAAGCGCCCATGGACCGCATTTTTTATTCTTATGCGTCAACTGCTGAAAACCCCGCCCATGTTCTACCGGCGAAACTTCGACGGTGCCACACCGTGATATTTCTTAAACTGCCTGGAAAAATGCTCCAGGTTTTCGTAACCACAGGCAGCAGCCACATCGGTAACAGACATCTGCGTTTGAAGCAGAAGTTGAGCGGCGTGCTCAATCCTTCCTTTAATAATATCTTTGTGCAGTGAGGTGCCGAAGCAGTCGGTGTATATATGCTGCAGATAGGACACGCTGATGTTTAATTTCTCAGCTACTTCTTCCGGACAGGAAGGGGTGTAACGGTATTCCAGGATCTGCTGGCGGATATCGGTCAGTGTCTCTGAATATTTGCTGGAAAAATTCTGGATCCGCCGGCTGTGGGAGTACAGATCGCTGAATTTGTGAAACAAAGCATTTGCCTTGTGATCCATAATAAATTCATGCTGGACCCCGTCATTAAAAAATTCGCTGTAAATATCCATAAAAAGATCAAAGATAGGCTTGTTGTCCGGCAAAGCCACCGGGGTATTAAAAGGAATACCCAGATTTTCAAAATAATTGTCGTAAGAATCAAAGTCGAAATGCATCCAGTCATTGATAAACATTCCATCCAGTTTGCGGTACTTCTGTGGACAGTCTTTCCGGAACAAGATGTAGTGCCCCTCACTGACAGGAACATAACCGGTGCCCGGGTCAAACTCAGCTGCGGAACGAAGAAACAGCAGCAAGTAATCTCCCGAGCCCTCCATTCGTTCGACTACAAATCCACCGGGGTTGCGGAACTGATGTGCAATGCCGTGTACATGAATCATAAAAACACCTCCTGATATAGCAGAAAAAATCAAATATATAACTGCTATGGTCATAGACTTTACAGGCCTTAAATACTATAATTTAAGCATATAAACAAAAGATTTTTTTTTGAAGCCGCGGAAACAAAAAAGTCAAATAACAGTTTATATCAAAAACTATAGCAGAAAATATCAAAAATGACAAGAAGAAAGGATTGTTATTATGGGAAAAAAAGGGAAAGTTGTTTTGTCTGTGGTCATGTCAGGTGCTTTGATACTTTCAGGCACGGGAATTCAGGCGGATGCCAAAGCAAAATCATCCGTATCGCTGAACAAAACTAAGATTTCTTTGAAACGAGGAAAGAAATATACATTAAAGATCAAGAAGCGTGGTGTGAAAAAGATCAGGAGCATACGGTATACCACTTCTAAGAAAAAAGTAGCAACGGTAAGTAAAAAAGGTGTGATCCGTGCCAAAGCATCGGGCCGTGCTGTGATCAAAGTAAAGGTAAAATATATACCGAAAGGTAAGAAGAAAGCTGTTACAAAAACACTGAAATGTAAAGTGACCGTGCCATCTGCGAAGAAAAAAACGACAGCAAATAAGCCGGCAGTGACACCGACACCGGCGCAGACACCAGCTCAGACACCAGCTCAGACGCCGAAAAAGACTGCTTCACCGGCAGAGAGTCCGACACCGACACCGGCAGTATATGGCAAACCGGGAGAGATAGCTGCTTATAATACAGCGAAGAGCAACTATACTCTGAATGTGGATGCATCCAATAAAGTGCACAGCATCAGTGATATGCTGTATGGAATTTTTATCGAGGACATTAACTTTGCGGCAGACGGTGGATTGTATGCTGAGATGGTGCAGAACCGTTCCTTTGAATTTACCAGTCTGGCAGCCGGTAATGAAAAACATGCCTGGAGTGATGTAGGAACCGTGACAGCCCAAGTGAAGAAAAATGATACAAGCGGATACTTAAATGCCAATAATCCAAACTACATGGTAGTAACCAATACATCTTCTTCCGATGCCGGAATTGCCAATAAAGGATTTTTGGATGGCATGAGCATTGTCAGCGGTAACAAATATAAGTTCTCTGTTTACGCCAAAGGACTGGATGGTTATACCGGTCCGGTGCGTGTCAGTCTGATGAATGGAAGCACCGTAGCGGCACAGGGAACCATTGCAGCCGTGACAGATCAGTGGCAGAAATACAAGGTGGAACTTACATCCAATGTCACAGCCAATAAAAATGTAACGCTCCGTGTGGTGATCCCAAAAGGGAAAATAGCACTGGATATGGTTTCTTTATTCCCAGAGGATACTTATAAAGGAAGAGAAAACGGATTGAGAAAAGACCTGGCAGAAAAACTGGAAGCGCTTCATCCGAAATTCCTTCGTTTCCCGGGAGGATGTGTCATTGAGGGCGCAACCTTAAAGACAGCTTACAGCTGGAAGGATTCCATTGGTGCCGATTCAGAGGGACAGCCTTATGAATTTGCAGGAACTTATGGAGATGTGGCAGCCAGAAAACAGGGACAGAATATCTGGACCGATGAAATGGCTACTAACGACCAGAACCCATCTTATATGTCTTATGGACTTGGATTTTATGAGTATTTCCAACTGGCAGAAGATCTGGGCGCCACCGGTGTACCGGTAGTCAATGCCGGAATGTGCTGCATGGGCCAGTCTTATGGAGAGAGCCAGAGCAGTGCACCGGACATTAACAGTGCCGAGTTTCAGCGTTACATCCAGGATGCTCTGGATCTGGTAGAATTCTGCCGAGGCGACGAAACAACCAAATGGGGTAAAGTCCGTATTGCTATGGGCCACAAAGATCCATTTGCACTAAAATATGTAGGAATCGGTAACGAGCAGTGGGGCAATAAGTTTTACGAGCGTTATGAAGCCTTTGTAGATGCCTTTGCCAAAGCAAAAGAAGAAAATCCAAGTCTGTACGGTGACATTGAGCTGATGTTTACAGCCGGTGTGGATGATGGAGACAGTGATAAAGTAAATTACGCAGCTGCGTACAAAGAGGCGGATAAATGGCTGAAAGCACATCCTGGTAAGACTATCAACGATTTTGCCGGAGCAGTGGATCATCATTATTATAATTCACCGGACTGGTTCCTGACCCACGCAGATTATTACGATGAAAGCAATTATACAAGAGATCATGCCAAAATGACTACATCCACTTACGGTGGCGGAATGAGTGTATTTTTAGGCGAATACGCATCCCTTTCCAACACCTGGCTGTCCGCCCTTTCCGAAGCAGCATACATGACCGGACTGGAGCGCAATGGCGATATTGTAAGAATGGCAGCCTATGCACCGCTGTTTGGAAACCTGACAGCCCTGCACTGGTCACCGGATCTGATCTGGTTTAACAACAAAACCTCCACCAACTCAGTAAACTATTATGTTCAGCAGGCGTTTGCCAAGAATGCAGGAACTACCTTGTTGAAATCTGAGTTAAACGGTGCCAAAGTTACATCTCCGGACTTTAAGGGCAAAGTCGGTGTGGGAACATGGAACACCAGTGCATCTTTTAGCAATGTAAAAGTAGTCAGCAATGATACAGGCGAAGTATTAGGTCAGGACAACTTTAACGGCAACAGCATCGGCAGCCAGTGGGAAAAAGTTTCTGACGGTAACTGGTATGTGGCTGAAAACCAACTGGTACAGGCCAGCGAAACCACCAATACAAACCTGTATGGATCGACAGGATCCGCTATGTATTTTGGAAATTCTTCCTGGAAAAACTATACCTATACCGTAGATGCTGTCAAATACAGCGGCAGTGAAGGATTTTTGATCCCATTTTCCGTAGGAAGCAGTAAAGAAAACTACTTCTGGAACCTTGGCGGATGGAACAATACGGTATCTTGTCTCCAGAAGGTGACAAGCGGCAATAAGTCCGGGCAGATTGCAGGAACTACCAGTTCTGTACACATCGCTGACGCATCTGTGTATCATCTGAAAGTAGTAGTAAACGGTAAAAATGTAAAATGCTACATGGATGACCGTCTGATGGTAGATTACACCATAGAAGATGGCACCAATGCAGAAAGTTATCAGGTAGTCAGCACCGATGAAACCGGTGATGTAATCGTAAAAATGGTAAATGTGACCGGTTATCCAAAGACATTTGCCATGGACATTAAAGGCTATGACAATATGGCCGATACGGCCGATCTGGATCTGGTAGCCGGAAACAGTCTTACCGATGACAATATTTTAGGGCAGACCGAAAAGGTAAAACTGGTAAGTTCTAAGGTATCCGGCGTCAGCAGTCAGTTTAACTACACAGTACCAAAATATTCAGTCAGCATACTGCGGCTGAAAAAGAAAAAATAAATTACAGACCGTTTGAATAACAAAAGGGCTTCTGTTTCATACTAACAATATTCTTAGTATGAAAGGAAGCCTTTTGTTATGATTAGAAATAAAATGGCGGGAAAGAGAAGTCTGTTGTTTGCCAGACCGCCGGTGATCCTTGGGGCCGGATGTGTGGCAGGGGAAAAAGAGGGAAAGGGTGCCTTTGGCAAATATTACGATTTGGTGGAAGAGGATCCTTTGTTTGGTGGAAAAACATGGGAAGAGGCGGAGAGCAAGATGCAGCAGCTGGCAACTCAGATCGCTCTGCGCAAGGCTGCCAAAGAACCGGGAGAGATCCGGTATCTGGTGGCAGGAGATCTGCTGGGGCAGCTGATCGCTACATCCTTTGGCATTATGAATTTTAATATTCCTATGTTTGGTGTTTACGGAGCCTGTTCCACCATGGGGGAATCTCTGGCCATTGCTTCGATGCTGATCGATGGAGGATTTGCAGATTATACGGTGGCACTTACATCCAGTCATTTTGCCAGTGCGGAGAGACAGTTTCGGTATCCCCTTGCCTATGGCAGCCAGCGTCCTTATTCTTCTACCTGGACGGTGACAGGAAGCGGAGCCCTGGTACTGGCTTCAGAAGAAGCCGGCTGGAAAAAAACAGATACAACCTATGTCCGGGTTATGGGAGTCACCACCGGAACCATCACGGACTATGGTATTAAAGACAGCATGAATATGGGCGCCTGTATGGCACCGGCAGCTGCTGATGTGCTGGTTCATAACTTTAAAGATCTGGGGGTGGGACCGGAGTATTATGACCGTATTATCACAGGAGATCTGGGAACTGTAGGGCAGAGGATCCTGGCAGATATGATGCACGGCTATGGATATAATATCGAACCCTATCATTTTGACTGCGGAACAGAGATTTACTATAACAAGGAACAAAACACCAATGCCGGCGGAAGTGGATGTGGCTGCAGTGCCATAACTTTGTGCGGATATATTATGAACAAACTGAAGAAAAGAAAGTGGAAGAGAGTGTTGTTTGTGCCGACAGGAGCGTTATTGTCACCGGTGAGTTTTAATGAAGGAAACTCCATCCCCGGCATTGCACACGGTGTAGTGCTGGAAGTGGAAGACGAAAGGAAGTGAAACGAAATGGATTATATTCTTGCTTTTGCGATCGGAGGCGCTATCTGCGCACTGGTGCAGCTGATCATGGATAATACAAAATTACTGCCTGGCAAGATCATGGTAGGACTGGTGTGCATAGGAGCTATCTTAAGTTTCCTGCATTTATATGAACCTTTTGCCAAGTGGGCCGGTGCCGGTGCTACCGTACCGCTGATCGGATTTGGACACCTGCTTTTTAAAGGAGTAAAAGAGGGAATCGACCAGCTTGGGTTTCTGGGTTGTTTTTACGGAGGATTTGAAAGTGCTGCCGTAGGAATTTCAGGAGCACTGATCCTTGGCTTTTTGGCCAGCCTTGTATTTAAATCCAAGATGAAATAATAAGAACTTGACATTTTTTCCCTGTTTGTGTACAATATCTCTTGTTAGTGCAAAGCTTCCTTGGCTCAGTTGGTAGAGCGGCACATTCGTAATGTGTAGGTCATCGGTTCAAGTCCGATAGGGAGCTTTTTTTGATGCAGAAATTTGGCAGATATATTGGAATTACTGTGAGTGTTTGCTGCCAGTCTTTTGGTATTCCAGCAAGGAGGCAGAAAAAATTTGCGGAAGTGGGTTTTAAGTGCGTCGGTATGAGGGGCTTGTACATGCCTTGGCATAAGCCCCCATACCGTTACGCACTTAACCAGCGGGAGCGCCCACGAGACGCAAAATTTTTCTGCCTCCTTGCGGAAACTATAAAAAGTGGCAGCAAACACTCACTGCCAACACAATTGCGGGATATCTTGACAAACATGACAATATACTGTAAAATAGGCTTGATTATTCAAAGAGGTTTGAATACAATAGTGCTGTCATCCGGCAGTGCTAAAAAATAAAAGCAAAAAAGGAGAAATAGTATTATGTTAGAAAAAATGCAGGAACTTATTGCAGACCAGTTGAGCGTAGATGCAGACAGCATTACAGAGGCATCTTCATTCAAAGATGATTTGGGAGCTGATTCCCTTGATCTCTATGAGTTGATCATGGCATTGGAAGAAGAGTATGATGTTGAGATTCCAACAGATGATCTTGAAAGCATCAATACTGTAGGCGACGTAATGAATTTCTTAAAGAGCAAAGGTGTAGAGTAATTTAAAACTGCACATAGTGTCTGTAAACAGACAACAAAGACACCAAGAGGGGGTTGTTGACTCTGTCTTGGTGTTTGTCTTTATTAGAGAAAATGATTTTAGAAAGGTTAGTTAGAACGATGGCTAAAATAGCATTTGTATTCCCGGGACAGGGTGCACAGGTTGTTGGCATGGGTAAGGATGTATATGATCATTCTGCTAAAGCAAAAGAAGTTTTTGACCGTGCCAGTGAGGCAGTAGACCTGGATCTGAAGGCACTTTGTTTTGAAGAAAATGACAATATCAATATTACAGAGTATACACAGGTATGTCTTTTGACAACCAGTGTGGCAATTATGGAAGAACTTCTTTCCAGAGGAATTAAACCGGACGTGGCAGCAGGCCTGAGTCTGGGTGAGTACTGCGCTCTGGTGGCAGTAGGATCGATGAACTATGTAGATGCAGCTAAAGCAGTCCGCAAAAGAGGTATTTATATGCAGGAAGAAGTACCGGCTGGTAAAGGCGGTATGGCAGCAATCCTTGGTATGGACAAAGAAGTGATCGAGGAAAATATCGAAGAATTTGAACAGGTACAGGTGGCAAACTACAACTGCCCCGGACAGATTGTTATCTCAGGAGAGACAGAGCAGGTAAAACAGGCAGCGGATAAACTGAAAGAAGCAGGAGCCAAAAGAGCAGTTCTTTTGAATGTCAGCGGACCATTCCATTCCAGCCTTTTGACTGGTGCCGGCGAGAAATTAAAACCGGTATTGGAGGGATTGACAATTTCAGAGCCACAGATCCCATATGTGGCGAATGTAAACGCTTCCTACATAACAAAAAAAGAAGATATTGAACCATTGCTGATCAAACAGGTAAGTAATTCAGTTCGCTGGCAGCAGTCGGTAGAGGCTATGGTAGAGGATGGCGTAGATACATTTATCGAAATCGGACCAGGCCGTACGCTGGCAGGATTTAATAAAAAGATCGGCAAAAAACTTGGCAAAGAACTGACTACTTATACAGTTGGAACTATGGAAGACATAGATAAGGTTGTAGAAGCCCTGGCGTAAAAGCAGGGTGCCTGGAATGGAGGATGTATGTTATTAGCAGACAAGATTGCGGTAGTGACAGGAGCAAGCCGTGGAATCGGAAGGGGAATCGCCCTGGCCATGGCAAGAGAAGGTGCTACGGTGGTTGTAAATTATAACGGTTCCAAAGAAAGAGCCGAAGAAGTGGTGGCAGAAATTGAAAATGCAGGCGGCAAAGCTGTAGCAAAGCAGTGCAATGTCAGTGATTTTTCACAGGCTAAGGAATTTTTTGCAGAGGTTGTAAAAGAGTATGGAAGAATTGACATACTTGTAAACAATGCGGGCATCACAAGAGATAATCTCATCATGAAAATGTCGGAAGAAGAATTTCAGGATGTGATCGATACCAATCTTGGCGGTGCGTTTAATGGAACCAAATTTGTTACCCGTCCAATGATGAAACAGCGCGTTGGCCGCATCATCAATATCGCATCGGTTTCCGGTGTGACCGGCAACATGGGACAGGCCAATTATTCTGCGTCCAAAGCAGGTATCATTGGACTCACCAAGGCAACAGCCAAAGAACTGGCAGCCCGTAATATTACGGTAAATGCCATTGCCCCTGGTTTCATTGCCACGGAGATGACAGATAAGTTAAATGATGCTGTAAAAGAAGCAGCGGTTAAGACCATTCCTCTTGGTGAATTTGGAAAAGTAGAGGATATCGCCGAGACAGCAGTCTTTTTGGCATCGGACAAAGCAAGATATATTACCGGCCAGGTGATTTGTGTGGATGGCGGTATTGCAATGTAATAGTTTTAGATTACGGAGGTAAGAAATGAGCAGACGAGTAGTGATTACCGGTATGGGAGCCGTGACTCCGATTGGTAATAATGTAGAAGATTTTTGGGCAAATATTAAAAAAGGCACAGTAGGTATCGGACCGATCACAAAGTTTGATACAAGTGATTATAAAGCACATCTGGCAGCAGAGGTCAAAGATTTTGATCCATTGCAGTATATGGACAAAAAATCTGCCCGCCGTATGGAAGTTTTTTCCCAGTATGCAGTAGTAGCAGCCAAAGAGGCTATGGAGGATGCAGGACTGGATATGGAAAAAGAAGATTCTTTCCGCGTAGGATGTGCTGTAGGATGTGGAATCGGAAGTCTGCAGTGCGTACAGAGAAACTATGTGCGTATCCAGACAAAGGGACCAAACCGTGTAGAACCACTGATGATCCCGATGCTGATCTCCAATATCGCAGCCGGTAACATTTCTATCCAGCTGGGACTTCAGGGAAAGAATATCAACGTAGTAACAGCTTGTGCTACCGGTAACCATAATATTGGTGAGGCATTCCGCTCCATTCAGTACGGTGAGGCTGAGGTAATGTTTGCAGGAGGTACAGAAGGCGCTATCACAGAAAGTGGTGTGGCTGGATTTACCGGACTGAATGCGTTGTCTACTTCAGAGGATCCGATGCGTGCTTCCATTCCGTTTGATGCGGAGCGTGGTGGCTTTGTCATGGGTGAAGGTGCCGGAATCCTTGTTATGGAAGAACTGGAGCATGCCAAGGCGAGAGGTGCCAAGATTTATGCAGAGATCGTAGGTTACGGTGCTACCAGTGATGCACACCATGTAACAGCACCATTGGAGGACGGATCCGGTGCTGCCAAGGCAATGGAGTTTGCGATGAAAGATGCAGGTGTGACACCGGAAGAGATTGATTATGTTAATGCTCACGGAACAGGTACACACTTAAATGACCTGACAGAGACAGCCGCCCTTAAACTGGCTATGGGTGAAGCTGCTTATCATTGTAAAGTTAATTCTACTAAGTCTATGGTGGGACACCTTCTGGGCGCCGCCGGCGGTGTAGAAGCGATTGCATGTGTGAAGGCAATTCAGGAAAATTATGTACACAAAAATGCAGGTCTTGTAAATAGAGATCCGGAGTGTGATCTGGACTGTGTAACTGAGGCAGTAGAGACACCGGTCAATGTGGCGATGAGTAACTCACTTGGTTTTGGTGGACACAATGCTACTTTGATTTTCAAAGCATACGAAGCATAAAAAATAAAAAGGGGCGTAACGGTTCGATCCGCTGCGCCTTTTCCATGAAAAAGAAAGAGAGGCCCTTATGTTATTAGATGTAAATGAAATCAAAAAAATAATCCCTCACCGTTATCCATTTCTTCTGGTAGACTGTATCGAAGAACTGGAGCCGGGAGTGAAGGCAGTAGGATATAAAAATGTTACGGTAAATGAGCCATTTTTTCAGGGACATTTTCCGCAGCAGCCGGTTATGCCGGGAGTTCTCATTATTGAGGCATTGGCTCAGGTTGGCGCAGTGGCAGTGCTGAGTCTGGAGGAAAACAAGGGAAAGCTTGCTTTCTTTGGTGGAATCAAAAATGCCAAATTTAGAAAACAGGTGGTTCCGGGAGACGTACTAAAACTGGAGACAGAGATCATTAAGTGCAAAGGTCCTATGGGCGTAGGAAAGGCAGTTGCCACTGTGAATGGAAAAGTGGCAGCAGAAGCGGAGATCAGTTTCATTTGTTCTGATGCAAAGTAGGTAAAATGCACAAGAATCAGTCTTTACCTATGGGTTAATTTTCACAAATCTTTGCCTTTATCCCTAAAAACCTTACAATTTGCCCGAAAAAGTGTTATACTTTGGGTAGTGTTTAGAGGACTTAATCAGTATAATGAAAGAAAGGAAGGGTAAAATTGTTTGAAATTGGCGATTATGTAGTACATGGCAACAATGGTGTGTGCAAAGTAGATGCGGTGCAGGAAATGGACATGGGAAAGAGTACAAGAACTTATTATACACTGGTTCCTTTATATGCACCAGGCAGCAAACTGTTTGTGCCGGCTGATAGTACCAAGGTGGTTACCAGGGCTGTTATGACCAAGCAGGAGGCGGCCAAGCTGATGGATGAATGGGAAGAGATGGAGACATTGCAGGTGGAGAATGATAAGAACAGGGAAGATATATATAAGGCAGCCCTTCGTTCCTGCGATACAAGAAAATGGGTTCAGTTGATCAAGACTTCCTATCTCCGTAGTCAGGACCGATTGAAAAAAGGCAAGAAAATTACGACCAGCGATGAGAGATATCTGCATATGGCAGAGGATAATCTGTTTGGAGAACTGGCCATTCCATTTGAGATGACAAAAGGTGAGGCAGAAGCATATTTTATATCCAAGGTATCTATGGTATAAAAGCATTAGGTCTTACCTGATAAAATAAAACAGAGGCCGGAAGGTATTGTTCCTTCCGGCCTCTGTTTTTTATGTCTGCTGTTGAAATTATTTCATTTCTTCGATCATTTTCTTTACTGTGTCTAAAACAGCGTCAATGGCTACTTTATCCTGTACAGATTTGTCGCGGGTAGATAATTCTACTACCTGTTCCTTCATGTTTCTAGGGCTGACAACCAAACGGATCGGAACACCCAGAAGGTCTGCATCCGAGAACATAACACCCGGACGGACATTACGGTCATCGTAGATCACTTCAATGTGGTTTTTCTGCATAGTATCATACAGGTTGTCTGCACATGCCTTTGCTTCAGCGTCGTCGGAACGCAGGCAGCAAAGATGAACCTGCCATGGGGCGATATTCATAGGCCAGATCGGTCCAAAATCATCATGGTGTGCTTCGCATACGGAAGCGGCCAGACGGCCTACACCGATGCCGTAACAGCCCATGATCGGATACTGTGCATTGCCATCCGCATCCAGGTATTGCATGTTCATGGATTTTGTATATTTGGTTCCCAGCTGGAAGATGTTTCCTACTTCAATACCACGGGAAATCTTGATTGTTTTTTTGCCACATTTTGGACAGATACCGCCCTCAACGATCTTGGCAACATCTACATACTCTGCATCCGGTACATCGCGGTCCATGCAGAGGCCTGTGAAGTGGTATTCCTCTTCGTTGGCACCACAGGAAAGGTTGTTTGTGCCCTGGAGAGACTGGTCATAGATCACGGTAAATTTGCCGTTGACAGAAAGGTTTACCGGTCCGATATAGCCGGCGTTGAGACCACATTCTTCGGTAATAACACCAGGGTGCACCTCCTCGCCCAGATAGTTTGTTAATTTTGTCTCGTTGATATCCAGATCGCCTCTTACAAAGATCACGACAAATTCGTCTGTCATATTTTTCTGATAGACAACGGCTTTACAGGATTTTTCCAATGGTGTCTTCAGAAAATCGCAGATTTCTTCGATGGTGTGGATGTTTGGTGTGTGAACTTTGGTCAATGGCTCATCTACTGCATCTTTTGTATTCTCCACGATGCTCTGGGCAGCTTCCATGTTGGCACGGTAATCACAGCCATCTTCCTGGCAGATGGCAATGGAATCTTCTCCGATTGGTGTCAGAAGCATGTATTCGTGGGAAAGACTTCCGCCCATCATACCGGAATCGGATGCAACGGTAACTACTTCAGGAATACCGGCTCTGGCAAAGATGCGGTTGTATGCTTCGTAGCAGATCTGATAGTAACGCTCCAGATCTTCCTGGGAAGTGTGGAACGAATAAGCATCTTTCATAGTAAATTCACGGACACGGATCAGTCCGGCGCGAGGTCTTGCCTCATCACGGAACTTTGTCTGGATCTGGTAGATCATAAATGGATAATTATTATAACTTTTGGCATAATCACGAACAAGTTGAACAGCGGCTTCCTCGTGTGTCATTCCTAAAACCATTTTAGAACCATTGCGGTCACGGAAGCGGAGAAGTTCGCTGCCTACGGATTCGTAACGGCCGGATTCGTCCCAGAGGGATGCGGGAAGGGCTACAGGGAAAAGAACTTCCTGTCCGTCAATGGCATCCATTTCCTCCCGGATGATACCTTCGATTTTCTGGCAGATCCGCTTTAATGGGGTGAACTGGGAATAAATTCCTTTGGCAACATCTTTCATATATCCGCCGCGCATCATTAATGCATGGCTTTCAATGACACAATCGCTTGGTTTCTCTTTGAAACGCTCGCCTACAAGTTTGTCGAGTTTCATGATAATCCTCCAATCAAAATATCTTTATATATTAGTAAAAATACTCCTATAAATATAGCATTTACAGGGCGTTTTGTCAAAATTAAAAAAATAGTTATATTTTTTTCTGTGAGGGAAATAATAGAAATGAAATTTATTTCATGATATTTGATAATATGGAATGGAAAGTGAGGAAAAAACATGAAGAAAATCGTTTTAGCAGCCGTTTTGGTCCTTATGATGATGGCAATGACGGCCTGTGGAAACAACAAAAATAACAGCGCCACAGAGCCAGCTAAGGAATCCGAACCGGCCACCACATCCAATACCCCTTCTCCATCACCGAAAACAACGGATGACAATGGAAACAATGATAACAATGGGGCAGATGATGCCATGGATGGAGCAGCAGATGGTGTCGATGATGCAGTGGATGGAGCAGCAGATGGGGTAGATGATGCCGTAGACGGTGTTACGGATGGTGTAAAAGATACGGTAGATGGTGTTACCAATGGTGTAAAGGATACGGTAGATGGTGTTACGGATGGCGTCAAAGATACCGTAGACGGAGCTTCCAATGGGGTAAAAAAATAAGTCCGGAATATTGGACTTATAATAATATAAAATCCTCTCATAAGCAGAAATCAAAAACTTATGAGAGGATGATATATATGACAAAACGATTTTCTATTGATCCGGAAACAAAAGAAACACTGGTTTCTGTCGGAACCTTGACGGTGATCCTTGTTTTTATTATTTTAAACCCTTTTGGATGGATCTAATCTTCGATAGGAGCGTATCCAAGTACATGTCCCTGCAGCAGTTTGGTTTCATATCCCCGGCGGGTATTCTGCATGAGATCCTGTCTCGGTACATAAGTGTCCTTTTCCGTGAGGATGATGATGGTTGAACCACCATATTCAAAATATCCTTTTTCTTCGCCCCGGGTAACAGGACAGCTTTCTTTGTGGTTCTTGATACGGCCTACCAGCAGGGCACCTACCTCCATCTGGACAATGGAACCGTAGTCCGGTGTATGGATCACGGTGTACTCCCTTGTGTTTTCCTTGTAGATAGGAAGGTAATCATTGGCAACCGGATTTACCGTATGGAATGTGCCGTCAATGTGGTAGTTTTTCGACTGAGTGCCGGAAGCGGCATATACATAGCGGTGATAATCATCTACAGTCAGACGCAGAATATAGCAGTAACCACCCTGGAAACGGCGGGCCAGCTTGACGCTCTTGAGAAGAGAACGAAGTGTATACTCTGTGTTCTTTACTGAAAAAATGGAGTCTTCCTGTATTTTATAAACTGTTGCCTTGCAGTCACAGGGACTGACAAGTACCTCTTCTTCATCCGGAATAGGACGCTTTCCCTCCTGGATGCGTCGGGTGAAAAAGTCATTAAAAGAGCGGTATTTTCTCTTTTCATAGGCTGACATATCAATGTTGTTGGATTCGATAAAGTGTGGGATCAGCCGGGTGGAAAAAGGGGATGACAGCAAAGTGCCGGCCAGTCTGGATACAGCCGGCGTAACCAGCGGCTTTAACAGTAGGCGTCCCAGCATATGGCGGTACAGGTCGTCTAAAAGTTTGTCCTGAGAAGTTGTCTGCTGTACCAGTTTTCCGTTCAAATCAATGTAATCCATAGAGCAAATCCTTTCTAGAATAAGTGAAAGAAGAATATGTTAAGCATAACAAGGGCAACAAAAGCCATGATGGCAGCGACTACCGCATTGCCCGGTTTTTTCAGGCGGAAATCCAGGATGTAGAAAAAGCCTACAAATAACAGCATAACTGCCAGCAGGATCGTAAAGTGTCCGTCCAGAAGAGTGCGGAACATATAAACTACCGGGAAGATGATCGTGATACTCGTAATAGGTAATCCGTGATAGTACTTCTTTTCATCTGCTGAGGCAGATTTGGAATGTTTTAATTCTTCCAGCATATTAAAATAAGCCAGCCGGATCACGCCGCAGAGGACGAAAAAGATCTCACAGCAGATGCCTGCCACACTCTTAAGGCCCATCTGATAGCAGATGACAGCCGGTGTGACGCCGAAGCAGACCATATCACACAGGGAATCGATCTGTACTCCGAAAATCTCCATTTCATGGGTTCGGTTTTTCATGGCCCGGGCGATCTTTCCATCGAAAGTATCACAGGCACCAGCCAGTGCCAGACACAGGATAGCACCATCGAAGATGCCGTTGCAAGCCAGTGAAATACCGATCATCGACGATATGACACCCAGATAAGTAACGATTACTGAATAATTATAAAATCCAATCATGTTTTGTTCTCCTCTTATAATATGTGTATTGCCCCCGGGCAGGCCGGGAACATCCTATTCTTTGTCAGTTTCTTTATCTCCGCGAACTGTCAGGTGGGTAATAAATGAGATGATTCCACTGACGATCACTAATACATAGTAACTAAAGCCGCGGCTTACCAGCATAGAAGCGGAAGCGGCGGTGCTTGATTTAAAAATCGGTGTAAAAATCCGCATATACAGATATTCGCTGATTCCCATACCACCCGGAAGAGGCAGCATATCAACAGAAATAGATATAACAGACTGCAGGATTGTAATGGTAAAGGCATTCACTTCATGCAGACCGAAACTGCGGTACACAACATAGGTAATGAAAAACAGGAAAAAACGCTGTACAAAGGAGATTAAAGTTGTGATCAAAATAGCCTTTTTGTTGGCTTTTAAATACACAGAAGCTTCTTTGTAAATCTCCATGGAGTCTTCCAGTCTCTGGGCACGGTTGTTTTTCTCTTTCATCAGGTGAAGTTTTTTTAGCAAATTAAATCCTTTGATGATAAGGAACTTGGCAGAGCCCGGTTTGAACACCAGCAAGCTCATAAACACAACACAGAATACATTCAGGCCTATGCCCAAGTATAAAAAGAACAATACATCCGGGCTCAGGCACTGCAGCAGTGTCTGTCCAAAGATGACAGCAGCCAGTCCTACAAACACCAGTACAAACTTATATTCAATGGTGACCAGCATGAGAATAATGGTCGCTGTTGGAATATCAATTTTCTGTTTTTTCATATAATAAATCTGCATAGGCTGTCCGCCGGTAGCAGACGGAGTGATACAACTGTAGAAAAAACCCACAAAAGAGTATCGGATGCAGTTATGCATCGGTGCTTTGATATGTACGGTGTGAAGCAGATATTTTATGATCACAGATTCACTACATACATATACGATCACCAGTGTAAAGCCGATGATGAGAAAGATTGGATGGATGTCAGACACCAGCGTAATGATCTTTCCCAGGTCCTGATCCTTAAAAACTGCCCATACGGTAAACACAATCAGAGCAACAAGAAATAAGCCGTTAAAAATATTCTTCCTAGTTTTACTGTTCACATAAATCTCCTTTTAGCAATTTAAATAACTTATAGTTAATGATCTGAAATGCGTTTTTTAAATAAACATAGATCGTTGTCTTCTGGTTCAGCAGATAGATCAGTTCAGCAAATACGATGGCGAACAGACCATCAATGATGTAGTGCTGTTTTGTGAACAGCGTAGATGCCCATACAAGAAATGCCATGATGCAGGAAAAAATCTTGTAATAAGAGCGCACCTTTTTACTGTTACGGATGCCAACAAAACAAAGCCAGCTCACCAGTACGTGAATGGACGGGAAAAGGTTGGATGGCTTATCCAGTCCATACAAAAAGCGCATCAGATTGTCCCATACGGATTCGCCGGTTATGTCCGGGCGGACATTGGTAGTAGGCAGCAAAACATAAAAAACAAGACAAAGCAGACGGGAGATCATATCGGTTGCTACGAATCGATAGAAAGCCCGGGCATTGTTCCGATTAATTCTTGCTACCATGATGTAATTGACAATCCAAAACAGATAACAGCCAAAATATATAATGATCCAGGATGGCATAAGGGGGATGGCCCGGTCCAGGCTGGATGTGAAATCGTGGTGATACCAGTCGTCACAAAGTATCATAGTACCGCTGTATACAACCATGTTCAGTGCAAAACAAGAAAGCAGCGGGACGATAGAAAAAAGCGGGATGATAGGATCCACATATTTCTTTAACCATGAATACATATCTTGTCAATCTCCTTTAGGGTATTTAATAAAATTACATACGGTTCTATCATACAATATTTTTGCCGAATTTGCAACTTGTGATTGTGCTGTTATCATGTTTGTGGTAAGATAGACTATGTTTTAGTGTTCACAAAGTATTAGAGAATAACGGAGGAAAGAAATGGGAATTTTTGATGTATTTGTTGCCGTTGTATGGGGAATCGTTGAGGGAATCACCGAATGGCTTCCTATTAGTAGTACCGGGCATATGATCCTGGTAAATCAGTTTTTGAGTTTTTCAGATAACAATTTTAAAGATATGTTTCTGGTCGTGGTTCAGTTAGGAGCAATCCTGGCAGTGGTTCTATTGTTCTGGGATCGGATCTGGCCTTTTAATTTTAAAACGAAGAAGAATAATGAACCCTTTGTAAAAATGGATATTATGCAGTTGTGGTTTAAGATCATTATTTCCTGTGTGCCGGCAGCTATCGTGGGTCTTCTGTTTGATGAAGTGATTGAAGATATGTTCTACAACGGTGTAGTTGTGGCAGGCGCCTTGATCATTTATGGTGTGCTGTTTATCGTTGTTGAGAACTGGAATAAGGGAAGAAGACCGGTGATTACCACCGTGGCAGAAATTGGTTATAATTCAGCTATTATTATTGGTTTGTTCCAACTTCTGGCAGCTATCGTGCCTGGTACATCCAGATCGGGTGCTACGATCCTGGGAGCGTTGTTGATCGGTATCAGCCGTGGAGTGGCAGCGGAGTATACTTTCTATCTGGCAATCCCGGTTATGCTCGGAGCCAGTCTGTTAAAGATCATTAAAGGCGGTTTTGGTTTCGGAGTGATGGGAACCGTTACTCTTACGGTAGGAATGGTGGTAGCTTTTGTAGTTTCTTTGTTTGTGATCAAATTCCTCCTTGGATACATAAGAAAGCATGACTTCAAAGCGTTTGGATATTATCGTATCGTGCTGGGTGTAATCGTGCTTTTGTACTTCTTTATCAGCGGAGCGCAGGCTGTGTAAGGACAAGAGAGACGAAATCATTCGTCCAGACCAAAGTAAAGAAGAAATCCCTGATACAGGGCGTAGGCAAAATCATATTGTCTGGTGCCGAGAAGCATGGCATCTTCATAATTGGTAATATAGGCAAGTTCAACTAATACGGCGGGCATCGGTGTCCGCCGTAAAACATATAAGGAAGGACGGGCGTAGATGCCATTGAAGGTTGTGCCCAGGCGGTTTACGATGGAGTCCACCAGAACGGTTGCCAGGCTGTAGCTTTCAGAGTCGTCGCTGTAAACATACCCTTCCGTTCCGTGAATAGCAGGATTTTCATTGGCGTTGACATGGATGCTGAGAAAATAGTCGGCACCCCACTCTTTGGCTTCGTCTACCCGCTGTTTCAGACTGGAGTAGTTGCTGTAACCCAGGGAATCATCAGGTGTTTTCCGGGAGGTCAATGCCTCAAAGTTGGCATTGGCAGACAAAAGGTCGTACAGGTATGCACCTACCAGATAGGTGATATCCTGTTCCCGCAGACCAAACCCTTCCGCGCCGGCATTGACGCCGTAAGGATTGTGTCCCTGGTCTATATAGATACGAATGGCCATAAGAACCCTCCTGTGATCATATTGTTCTCATGGTTTATCATATGAAAGGATCCTTTGAGTGTGAAAGAAGTGCGATTAGACAAATATCTGACGGATTGTACGAAGATGAGCCGCAAAGAAGCGAAAGAATGTATCCGCAAAGGAAGAGTGCAGTTAGACGGTCAGGTAGTAAAAAAAGAAGGGACGAAAGTGAAAGAAGGAGCAGAGGTCTCTCTGGACGGGGAAACATTATATCGTCAGGAGTTTGCATATCTGATGATGAACAAGCCGACCGGTGTTGTTTCTGCTACGAAAGACAGGGGGGGAAGAACGGTTGTAGACCTGGTAGATCCTGTCCCGGGACATCCGGATCTGTTTCCGGTAGGAAGACTGGATAAGGATACAGAAGGCTTTTTACTGCTGACAGATGATGGCGAGACGGCTCACAGACTTCTTGCTCCGGGAAAGCATGTAGAAAAAAAATACTATCTTCAGTATGAGGGTACACTTTGTGATGACTGTGTGGAGCAGGCAGAGCGAGGGATTGACATTGGAGAAAAAAATCTTACCAGGCCGGCTGTGCTGAAACTTGTCGGTAAAGGGGAGGCATATCTCACAATCTGTGAGGGTAAATTTCATCAGGTGAAAAGGATGATAGCAGCACTGGGAGGCAGAGTAAGTTATTTGAAACGGATTTCTATGGGCTCCCTGGAATTAGATAAAAAGCTGCAGCCGGGAGACTACCGGATGCTGACAGAGGAAGAGATAGACCGGATCGTAAAAGGAGAGTGACTATGGCAAAGAAAAAGTATTATGCGGTAAAAAAAGGGAAAGTACCGGGGGTTTATGAGACATGGGATGACTGTAAAGACCAGACTCACGGATTTCCGGGGGCTGTTTTTAAAAGTTTTCCAACCAGAGAGGAAGCCCAGGCATTTGTGGGTATGGACCGGCAGACGGAGAAAGTGGCAGCTGCAGGTACGGACCGGCAGGCAGAGAAAGAGTCTGTGCTGGAATCTATGGATCCTATGGTTATGGCAGTAGGTGGTGTAGCAGTAGCCTATGTGGATGGAAGTTACAATGTGGCTACGGGAGAATACGGTGCCGGTGTAGCGTTTTTCTCAGAACAGGGAGAAGAGCATATAAGCCGGAAAGGGGAAGACAAAGAACTGGCGTCTATGCGGAATGTGGCAGGGGAGATCCTTGGATCCCGTCTGGCTATGGAGAAGGCGGTAGCGCTGAAACAGAAGAAAATTTATATTTATCATGATTATCAGGGAATTGCGTCCTGGTGTCTGGGAGAGTGGAAAACAAACAAAGAGGGAACCAGGCAGTATAAAGAATACTATGACTCGGTAAAAGATTCGATTGAAATTGTTTTCTGCAAAGTGAAAGGCCATTCCGGTGATACATGGAATGACCTGGCGGACGAACTGGCAAAACAGTCCGTGGGCAATTAAATTTGTTTATCTGGAACAGGCATTTTTTGCCTCTTCGCAGAAATACATCTGTGAATTAACAGGCTCTTTGCCTCGTTGATCTACTTTTACATAAGTTCCATCTGCCTGCAGCAGATGGGATTTTTTTGTATCTGCCAACTGCATATGGAGAATATGGCAGATCTCGTCTTTTAACTCGTCGGACTCAACCGGGAATAAAATTTCTACTCGTTTGTCCAGATTTCTTGGCATCCAGTCGGCGCTGCCCATGTAAATCTCCGGATTTCCGTTGTTTTCAAAATAAAAGATACGGGAGTGCTCCAGAAAGGTACCTACAATGGAACGCACATGGATATTCTCGCTGAGTCCCGGTACTTCGGCACGCAGACAGCAGATACCTCGTACGATCAGATGAATGTCAACTCCGGCAGCGGAAGCATCATACAATGCGTTAATGATGCCGGCATCGCACAGGGAGTTCATCTTGGCTACGATCTTAGCCGGTTTACCCAGTGTGGCGTTCATCTGTTCCCGTTCGATCAGGGACAAAAACTTGTCACGAAGCCACAGAGGAGCCAGAGAGAGTTTATTCCATCCGAGAGGCTCGGAGTAGCCGGACAGCATATTAAAGACGGCGGTTGCATCTTCACCATAAGGCTGGCGGCAGGTGAACATACCCATATCGGTGTAGAGCTTGGCGGTGGAATCATTGTAGTTTCCGGTGCCAAGATGTACATAACGGCGGATGCCGTCTTCTTCTTTGCGGACGACCAGTGTAATCTTGCTGTGGGTCTTCAGGCCAACCAGACCATAGATTACATGGCAGCCGGCTTTTTCCAGTTTTCTGGCCCATACAATATTATTTTCCTCGTCAAAACGGGCTTTTAACTCTACTAAGACAGATACTTGTTTACCGTTTTCGGCGGCTTCTGCCAGGGATGCAATGATGGGTGAGTGGCTGCTGACACGGTACAAAGTCTGCTTAATAGCAAGAACTTCCGGATCTCTGGCGGCCTGGCGTACAAAGTTTACCACCGGATCAAAACTTTCATAAGGGTGGTGAAGCAGGATATCCCGCTCCCGGATCTGTTCGAAAAGATCCCGGTTTGGATCCAGCATTTTAGGCTGGCATGGCTTGAAGACCGGTTCTTTCAAATGGTCAAAACCGTCCAGTCCATATACTTTTATCAGGAAAGTAAGATCCAGAGGACCATTGATCTTGAAAATGGATTCGTCGTGAATGTGAAGTTCTTTGCGGAGGATCCTTAACAGGCGTTTGTCTGTCTTGTCGCTGATCTCTAGGCGGATCGCTTCACCCCACTGCCTCTTTTTCAACTGTTTTTCTATCTCAATGAGAAGATCGGCAGCTTCGTCTTCATCAATGGTCAGATCGGCATTTCGCATGACACGGAACTGGGTGGTGCAGCTTACCTTATAATTCAGAAAAAGTTTCTGTATATTTTTCTCGATGATTTCTTCCAGCAGAATAATAGTGGTGCAGTTATCCTCGTCGGAAGGAATGGTAACCACACGGGGAAGAACGCTTGGAACCTGCACTGTGGCGAAATCAATGCGGTTTTTCTTTATTTTGTCCACTAACAGGGCGCCGATGTTTAGAGTTTTGTTCCGGATCAGCGGAAATGGACGGGATGAATCCACGGCCATAGGGGTCAGGACCGGGAAAACTTCCTGCTTGAAGTATTTGTCTACATAGGCTTCCTGCTCATTGGTGAGATGGGAAAAATGTGTGACGATCTTCAGACCTTCTTTTTTCAGAGCAGGTACCAGAGAGCGGTTATAAGTGGTGTATTGGGACTGGGCAAAACGGTGTGTTTCATCCAGGATCGCATTGATCTGTTCCTGGGCGGTCATACCGGATATATCTGTCTTTGTATAACCGGCATTTACCTGGTCTTTCAAAGAAGCCACACGGATCATGAAAAATTCGTCCAGATTGGAAGCGGTTATACTTAAAAATTTCAGTCGTTCCATTAAAGGGATCTGTTTATCTCTGGCTTCGGAGAGAACACGGTAATTAAAATCCAGCCAGCTTAATTCTCTGTTTTTGAATCGTTGTGCTTTAGTCATATCTAACCTCTCTTTCCACTGCGTTTCTGACGCAGTACCGGTTTGATGCCGAAAATATTCTGGAAAGCAAGGGCTTTGCGGTTAAAAAGTCCCTGCTCCAGTGTAATATCTGCCATGGTATCGGCGGTTACGATCAACTGGTCGTTTTTCAAGGTGACCGATACACTTTTAATCTTGTGGCGGTTGCTTTTATCCAGCACATTGGCAATGCGGAGGATTGAATTTAATTTGGTCATAGAAATATATTCCTGTTTGGAAAAATCTTCCTGAAAGGATCCGTAGGAAGGAAATGCCTCACTGTTGTACCGGACGATATGGGCGATCATAGCCCGTTCTTTGTGAGACAGACCAATGATCTCTGTTGACATAATGATCTGGTAGGAACATTCTCTGGAATCGATGGAGTCAATGTAAAGGCCGCAGCTGTGAAGGATCACGCTGATCTGCAGAAGCAGGCGCTCTCTTTTGCCAAGGCCGTGGAGTTTTCTGATGCGGTCAAAAAACTGCAGTGCCAGTGTCTGTACATTCTCTACATGATCCATATCTACATGGTACTTGCGGGCGATCATTTCAGAAGAAGATAAAATATCCTGTGTAAAATCGTGTTGTGGATGTAATTTCATTTTCTTGTCTGCAAATTCGGCAGCCATACTGTCACAAAAATCCACATTGGCAAAAAGCACATTTTCACACTGGGTAATCTCTGTAATCTTCCGGCAAAGAATCATAGTGGGTGCCGTAAGTCGGTCAATGCCGGCATCGTGGTGTGAAAACAACAATTTTTTGCGGAAGATCTTCTTGTCAACGGAAATCGTGGTCTGAGGAAGTTTCTGTGGATTGATCTTGTAATAAAGTTCCGGGATCAGTTCCCCCATGATCAGTACATTTTTGATCTTGATATGTTCCAGGTACAGTTTCTGGAAAGCGTACAGATCTTTCTCGATATATTCGTCAATAAGATCGTGAAAATCATAGGCTTTTTCTTCCATCACATGAAGAAGTTCCTGGATACGGCTGGATCCTAAGAGAAGGTTCTGGGTGGTCTGGAGTTTGCCCTTGTCAAAAATAGACAATTGCACGCTGCCGCCGCCGATGTCAGCAATCAGGGTTCCCTGGCGGATCAGTTTGTCAAAGGAATCATCCTTTAATGCCAGTGCTTTGTAGTACAGGAATCTGGCTTCGCTGTTGCTTAAAATTTTTACATCAAAACCGGTCTGTATTTGAATCTGGTCTATGACAATCATGGCATTGGAGGCTTCCCGCAGACCACTGGTGGTGTACACCTGCCACTGGTTGGCACCAAAATCCTGCATGATCCGTTTGAAGTCGTTTAATGTCTGACAGATCTCTTTTGTTGTTTTGTAGGATACAACTCCGTGTGTATATACTTCTGCTCCCAGTGCCAGCGGCTGTCGGGTGTGGGATAGCTCCCTGATCCCCTTGGTTTTTGACACCTCATAGATCTTCATGGACAGCTTGCTGGGACCGATATCAATGGCTGCGTAAGTTGAATAGGACATAGTGGCACCTCCCTGGTTTATATTATTTCAATTTTACTATGTAAAGGTAAAAAATAAAAGTGTTTTTAGGTAAAAATCATGTAAAGTAGTGAAAAAAAATGAAAGGTATGATAGAATGGTGTGAGTGAAATACAGGAGACGACGCATATTAATAAGGAGAGTTTATTTATGAAGACGAGTGACTTTGATTATGATCTGCCAAAAGAGCTGATCGCACAGGATCCTCTGGAGGACCGCAGTGCTTCCAGACTTATGGTTTTGCATAGAAAATCCGGCACCATTGAACACCGGGTTTTTCATGATATTGTAGAGTATTTGAGACCGGGAGACTGTCTGGTACGCAACAATACAAAGGTAATCCCGGCCAGACTGTTTGGCGTGAGAGAAGATACCGGGGCTACTATTGAACTGCTTTTGTTAAAAAGAAGAGAAAACGATGTGTGGGAGACTCTGGTAAAGCCGGGAAAGAAAGCAAGAACCGGGGCTAAGTTAGTGTTTGGCGACAACCATCTTACCGGCGAGATCATCGATGTGCTGGAAGACGGCAACCGCCTGATCCAGTTTCACTACGAGGGGATTTTTGAAGAGATCCTAGATGAACTGGGACAGATGCCTCTGCCGCCGTATATAACCCACAAACTGAAGGACAAAAACCGTTATCAGACAGTATACGCAAAGTACGAAGGCTCGGCGGCTGCCCCTACGGCTGGTCTGCATTTTACAGAAGAATTGTTCCAAAAGATTGAAGAAAAAGGGGTAAAGGTAGCCAATGTAACTTTGCATGTGGGATTAGGAACCTTCCGCCCGGTAAAGGTAGATGATGTAACGAAGCATCATATGCACACGGAGTTTTACCGGGTGGATAAAGAAGCGGCAGATCTTATGAATGAGACAAAGAAAAATGGAGGCAGGATCATCTGCGTGGGGACTACCAGCTGTCGTACCATTGAATCGGCGGCGGATGAGCAGGGCGTGATCCATCCCGGACAGGGGGACACCAGTATTTTTATTTATCCGGGATATAAATTTAAAATGCTGGATGCTTTGATCACGAATTTTCACTTGCCGGAGTCCACTTTGCTGATGTTGGTATCGGCACTGGCAGGAAAAGACCAGATCATGAACGCTTATGAGACGGCGGTAAAAGAAAAGTATCGTTTCTTTTCATTTGGTGATGCTATGATCATATTGGACGATTAAGGAGAGAAGTTGTGAAGTCGGTATTATTTGTGTATAATCCTCAGGCGGGAAAGGGAACGCTGAGGGGAAAGATATCGGATGTGCTGGAAGTGTTCCGCAGAAAAGATATGGTTGTGACGGTTTTTCCTACGGTAGGAGCAGGAGATGCGTATCAGCTGATCAAGCAGCACGGAGCCGGGTTTGACCGTGTGATCTGCGCCGGAGGGGATGGAACGCTTCATGAGGCGGTACATGGTCTGATGGAGATACCAAAAGAGAAAAGACCTGGGTGCGGGTACATTCCTACCGGGACAGTCAATGATTTTGCCAATGGGATCAAACTACCCAAGCGGGTGATCTCGGCGGCGGAGGTGGCAGCAGGGGACCGGTGCCACGCCTATGATGTAGGGGAAATGAACGGACAGTATTTTTCCTATGTGGCGGCGTTCGGAGCCTTTACTTCCGTGTCTTATGAGACGCCACAGGCTACAAAAAACCTGTTGGGAAAGACGGCCTATGTGTTGGATGGTGTGACCAAACTCAATACTTTGCGGGGAATCCCTGTGAAAGTAGAGACAGAAAAAGAATTTTTTGAAGAAGAATGTATCCTTGGTATGGTGACCAATGCAGATTCGGTGGGAGGGTTGAAGATATACCGGAAGACAAAGATCCGTCTGGATGATGGAGTGTTTGATGGTGTGTTTGTAAAAAAACCAAGAAACCCACTGGAATTAAATCTGGCCCTTGGTTTTTTGCTTACCGGTAACCGGAACAACCAGGTGCGCGTGATCCACGGCAAAAAGATCCATATTACGGTGGAAAAACCGACACCTTTCACGCTGGATGGCGAGGCGGGAGGAAGTCACAGCGAAATTCTGATCTCCAACCACAAACAGGCCATTCAGTTTTATCACGGACTGGAGTAGAAAGAGGTTAGTCTCTGGCAGGCAGATCCAGACCGTATTTTTCTAAAGTATCTTTGGCAGAGAGGCGGGCTGCCTCGCTGTAAAATTCAATACGAAGAACGCCATCGGCATATTCGCGGTTGTGAATGATGCCGATGTTTTTTATACTGATCTTTTTCCCGAATAACAGGGAGGAGATTACAGCAATAGCACCGGGCTCGTCATCAATATTCACAAAAAGCTCATAAGAAGAACTGATACTTCCTTTTTTCTTGACAGACATGGAATTACGGTAATTGCCGGCTTCTTCAAATTCCCGGTAGATCTGTTTCATATCGCCCTGGGCGATGAGACGCCGGAACTCTTCCAGAGATTCTATGTAATACTGCAAAAAGTGGTCAATGCTTTCTCCGTTGGCAATACAGATATCCTGCCACATGGCAGGGGAGGATGAAGCAATGCGGGTGATGTCTTTAAAACCGCCGGCGGCGAAGGATTTCATATCTTCGGCCTCGTTATCATTTTTACGAACCATATTTACAAGAGAAACAGCCAGGATGTGTGGCACATGACTGATGGCGGCCGTGATCTGGTCGTGGTGGTGATAATCCAGTACGACACAGTTGGCCCTTGTTTTTTCTACAATCTCCTGCATAAGAGCAATGTCTTCCGGCCGGTTTTCCTTTGTAGGGGTCAGAAGATAGTAGGCGTTTTCCAAAAGGGTATCGGTGGAGTTGGCGTAGCCAGTCTTTTCGGAACCTGCCATAGGGTGCCCGCCGATAAACTGGGAACCAAGACCTTCTTTCAGTGCTGCCTGGCAGATGTTTCCTTTTACGCTGCCGACATCGGTCAGAAGGCAGTCTGGCTTGATCCATTTTTTCATAACCGGGAGATATTCGATGTTTTTCAGAACCGGAGCACACAGGAAAACAATGTCACAGCAGGCAAAACGCTCATCAATTTTGTACCAGATTTCGTCAATGACACCTTCTTTTACACCCTGTTCCAGTTCCGGATTGTGGCGTCTGGAATAAACATATACAGAAATATCTGCGCCATCTTTGCGCAAAGCCCGGGCAATGGAGCCACCGATCAGTCCAAATCCAACAAATCCCAAATTTAAATGTTTCATAACTGCCTCCAAACATACATAATACAAATAGTGTAACATCTGAGGGGAAAAATGCAACTTTTTTTTCAATATCTCGAGAGATAATAAAAGTCCACCTACGGCGGAGGTGATGACGGTCGTTCCGCTTGGATGGACTTTTACGGGTTAATGCAGTCAAGGACTTTAAATGTTTAGTAAATAGTTACTGCTTAGAAGCTAATAAAGCCTCTAATTCTTTGATTTTGGCATCCTTTTCCGAAACTTCTTTCTTCAGTGCTTTCTCACTTTCTTTCAGTTTTTTCTCGCTTTCCTTCAGCCGCTCCAGCTCCTGATCCATGCTGTCTGCGTATTCTTCCCAGCTTCCTTCTAACAACGACATGGCTGCCACCTCCGCTTGATTCAAT